>Ga0070665_100000321_pt1 | contig 74106 bp, 73 predicted proteins | sample KBSS13metaG_FD_65862 | JGI IMG/M metagenome (GOLD analysis project Ga0070665, IMG submission 65862) | Switchgrass rhizosphere microbial communities from Kellogg Biological Station, Michigan, USA - KBS S1-3 metaG | ecosystem: Host-associated > Plants > Roots > Rhizosphere > Soil ... | reverse complement strand
GTTCCGGCCGGAAGGGCTGCCCGCAGGCTACGCCGTGCGGTTCGAGCGCAGCGGCAAGGGGCCGGCCAAGGCCGCGGTCCTGGTGCAGCCCGGCCAGCCGGACGAGCGGATGGTGCGGCAGCGGTAGACAGGCAAGCCTGAGGGGCGGCGGTTGTAGCGGCGGCATCGGGAACCCCGCCGCTACGGAAGCCCGGCCCGGGCTCTGGTAACAGATCCCCGGTGTTGAACCCTGCAACGACCCAGACCCTCCCCTGGTCCGACGCCCGGGGAGCCACTACGCAGAATCTGACCTCCTCAGGACAGCCCCCCAGCCTGTCCTGGTCCTCTCGGTCTCGTTTCCCCGCGTTATAGACAGAACTTGCCTCGCGAGCCGGTATCAGCTTGCTTGGTTGGTCTAACCATGAGGAGGCAAGATGTCGCGGTTCTTCCCTCTAAAGTTGCTCTTTTGGCTGGCATGGGCTGGCGTGGCTTGCTGGCTTTGCTGCCGGGGGCCATGGTTCTCTCCAGGGCACATAGAGACGAGTTCCTCCTACTCGAAGTTGATGATCTCCTGGCTAGTAATGACGCTTGGAGTTCTCTTCTACGTGATTTTTTGTGCCAGGACCCTGCACGCCGGCTCTGTTCATGATCAGACAGATCCACAAGGAAAAGCCTACACGGATCTCATAAATCGTAGGGTCATCACCCTTGGCCTGGTTGGCGGCTTTTCGGTCGCGCTACCCGCCCTCGCGTTTACGATCATTGGTCTTGTAGCAGCAATTCCCCACTTTACCGCCGGACTATCTGCGAATGATGTTGGCTATCCGCCTGAGGTCTTTGAGATCAAGCCAATGGAGAAGGAGGCTTCGGCCTACTTTATAGGTGTCGATATTTCCGGTAGTAACATCAAAAGCTACGAGGACCATAGGGTCGCACAGGTTTGCGACATGGTCAGTGGGCTCTTCTCGCAGGATCGTGACGGAGCCCGCATTATAAAAGCTGAAGATGATTTTCGTCCCTTCGTCTTTGCAGGCACGAGGGAGATACTTTTCTATAGTGAAGGTGGTGTCTTCGATAAAAATAGTTTGTCTCAAAAGTTTTGCAGTGAACTCACTGCTCGGCTCTGCGAAGGTGGAAGAAACACGGCAAGCACAGATATAGTTTCATTTCTGGACTATGTTCGAGGATGGGCCGAAAGCAAGCGCGCCAACTTCAAGCAGATAACGATCTTGATTTTTTCAGACTTTATGCAGGATCAGCCGATTGGCGATCATGAAAAAGTTGAGAGTTCGGTTGCTAATTTCATGTCCTTCATCAGGCAGGTGGATGGTGTACGTCTTGTCGGTATATCCATGCGTGGAGACGAGAAGGTCCGGACGGGGATCGATGTCCTTCCCTACCTGGAGAAGTACGGTATTGGCAGGGATCCTGATACAAGGATCTGGCGGGAGTTATCTCTAGACACCTACTTGGCGGGCAGCCCGGATGCGCGTAGGGCAATGCTTCTGTTTAATGTGTATCGAGAGGTTCGGCATCCGGAGCCGCTTTATCTCAAATATCAGGTAGAGCCGACATGGAAGGGCATCGAGACTAGGCTGAAGATGCCGGATAATTCCGATCACAGATTGGTTTATCTGGGGTTGCGTGCATCTCAGGATGGTGATGGCGCCCTCTCGAAAGTAAAGGTCGCTTTTATGGATAATGCCGATCCCTTTGTTCTGGGTATTGGAGGGGTTCGTAATCCTGGGTTTGGAGCATATAGAAGGCAAGGTGTGCCGCTGCCAATCAGGCTTGATAGCAAGCTTGACGTGTCGCGTTCTGTTGAATGCGATCTCCTTATTGCGGTGCCAGCTTCTGGCACTGTTCACTTGGTCCGCCTTGTTATGTTGCCAGTTGTAGGAGAAATCGCCGCCAAGACGCTTCGGTGGGCACTCCGCTTCCTGGCAGTCGCTATCATCCTCTTCGCTCTGGGTGCGAGCGGAGTTCCAGAGGTCATCCACACGTGGAGGGCGAAGCGTGAGGAGAGAAGAAGGCATGCAATCCTTTGAAAGTATAATGATTCAGAGGCTTCTGGCCTCTGTTGCTTCTGGTGCCGTTCTCTGGCTGGCGGGTTGCGGCGGTTTCACCGAGCCACCTCCGCCTCCTGTGGGTGGAGAGATCGTGCAGAGGTTGGACCCCGGTTCCGCGCTGGTGTCTAATGAAGCGGCCACTACGGAGCCACAGCGCAAGATCCTCCTATACGTCGACGGCTCGGCATCCATGAAGGGGTTCGTCGCACAGCCGCCCTCCACGTATTGGCAGGCCCTGAACTTCCTTTTGGACCGCATCTCGACGGCGAAGTATGATCTCGGCGTACACCAGTTCTCCGATCGAGTCAGTGACCTCGGCAACACGAGCGCGGCATCGATTCTCTCTCCCGCTTTCTATTCCGGTAAGGAAACCTCCTTTCCTCTTCTATTCGAACATATCGCGCGTGAGACCCGGCGGGAGGACGTCGCGATCGTGATCAGCGATCTTGTCCAGTCGGGCCGGACCGGAGACCAGCGAGCCCTGGTGACCGCCTTTCAAAAGCTTACGCTGAAGAAACCCGCGATCCTGCTGCTCGCCTTCCGGTCGGCGTTCCAGGGCACCTATTTTGTGGAGGGGCGCAGGATCGTCGGCCCCAAGATTCAGCTGAACCTGGACGGCAGAACTCCGGAACGGGCACGGCCGTTTTACGTGCTGCTGATAGCGGGCTCCGCGTCGGGCTTGGAGGAGGCCCGTAATCTTCTCCTCCCGGATATAGGAGCTAACGAGGAATTCGAGGCTTCCAAGCCGGCCCTGGCGCTGGCCGCCGCGGAGTTTCTGCCGCCGAATTCCGGAGAGCTTCCAGTTTGGAACGCCTACCGGCCAGTCAAGAAATTGCCCCTCAAGTCCGGCGTCTCCGTCGAAGCGCTGTCGTTTCTTGAGATCTCTCCACCGGTGGTGGAGCCGGCTCGTCTTCGGCTGCAACTCCAGTGTGCTGGTGAGTGCGCGGCGAGTGCTCTACGGACTCCCGAGCGTCTGCGTTTCGAGATCACGCACAGCGCTCAAAGAGGCGGTAAATGGAGCGCTGTAAAGCCGGTCGATTCACGCGCCCAGGCTCTCTTCAGTTCAGACCGGAAGCACCTCAGCCTGGACTATGCCTTTCCCCGGCCGCAGGCTCTCTCCTGGGATGTCTACCGGGTCCGTGTCATGCCTGGGACAGCCAATCTGCGCGCTCCGCTCTGGGTCGACGAGTGGACGACCTCCGAAGATGGGACCGCCCGACTAGGGCACCGTACTTTCAAGCTGGACCTTTTCGTCGAAGCGATGATTCGCTCCATCCAGGAGCAGATACCAATCTCGGAACACTACTTGCTATTGGGACGAGGTGAATGATGAACAAACTCTACGCCTTCTGGGTTTCCAGGCCTCCCGATCCCACCATGAGCTTCGATCTCTGGAGAGGCTTCCGCTCTGAGGTCTTTGGTGTGCTGGTGGCCAGTGTCCTGATCGGAGTCGCGGTGGTCGTCGGCCTGTACATGTGGCAAAGCCGGAAGCTGACCGTCCGCTCGCCGCGAGACCCGTTTCTTCGTTTTATACCGATGCGCTGGCTGTGGCTCTCGGCGCTGCCTGGTATCGTGACCGGAGTTATCTATGCAGTTCGCTACACAGCGGTCTTTCCGCTCGCCGCGATCAGTTCCGTAGGAGGGGGCGTCAGCGCGGCCTTGATCTCGGCGCTGACCACACTCGCCGTCGCCCAAGCCTTGATGTGGCTTCCCGGAGTGACGCCGCGGAAGTTCCTGTATCACCCCCGCTGGCCCTGGCGGCTTTTTGCAAGGAGGAGGCCATGAACACTCTGATCTGCGCCGGGGGCTCGGGAGTCCGGGTGCTCGAGGCGGTGCTCCAACTTTGCGCCGCCGGTCTCGGGCCCGCCTCGCTGCGGCTCCTCGTGATCGATCCTGACAGCGCGAATGGCAGCGGAGCCCGGGCCACGGCCCTCGTCGAGAGCTATCTCGAAGGGCATCGACGTTTCGCCGGACGCCTTGGAGATGGCCTTCAGCTTTTCCAGACGGAGCTCGATCTGCTTGACGTGGGCGGACGAGCGGCGGGCCTCAAGACCTGGAGCCCGATCGAGAAGGGGCAGAGGCTACGCGAGGTACTGAACGTTGACCTGCTCGATTCGACCGGCACACCCTCCGAGTTGGTGCGCCTTTTCTTCACCACCGAGGAGATCAGGATGGATCTGACCCAGGGCTTTCGCGGCCACCCTTCGGTCGGCGCGGCGGCGATGTCCCTAGTGACCCTCAAGACGGGAGAGCAGCCCTGGCGTCAGTTGATCGAGAAGCTGAAGGGAGACTTGGCCCGCGATGAAGGCGCTCGCATTTTCCTGGCCGGCTCGGTCTTCGGAGGAACCGGAGCTTCGACCTTCTATCCGATTGCCCGTTTTCTCCGTAGCGTACCCGAGGTCAATCACAACCGGCTCAAGATCGCGGCCGGTGCACTCTCTCCCTACTTTCGCTTCGAGGCGGCCACCGCCGGAGTCGACTCCGCGGCTTCACGCCAAGCGGCGAAGGCCGAACGCTTCCCGCTGGCGACGCGTAGCGCCGTGGATTTTTACGAACGGCTCCGTGTCAGTGCCGTAGAGAAAAACCTGCCGTTCGATGTGTTCTACTGGGCTGGAGACGACACCCCGATGAGCGTTCCGTATGCGCCTGGTGGACCGGAGCAGAAGAATCCGTCTCACTTCGTGGAATTGCTCACCGCGCTTGCGGCTCTGGATTTCTTCGAGTCCCCCGGCGCGGTGCAAGGCTCCTGCTATGCTGGGTCCAACGGCGCCTCCGACGAAGAGGCTTGTCTGGAGTGGCGAGACCTGCCTCTCGCCCGGCTCGACCGCGAAAAGGTTCGTTTGGGCCTCCTGCGGTTTTTTCTCGCCGGGGCCGTTCATCTTGGCTTCTCCGGCCCGTTGGTCCGCCTCCCCGAAATCGATCGAGCCCCCTACCGGGTGCCGTGGTATTGGGAGAGGTTCGCCTCCAAGGGGGACCGTCTCAACACGGAGGAAAGTCAGGCCGGCCTCGAATTCCTGGACAAGTTTTTCCGGGACCATCACTTTCCCTGGTGGACTGAGGTTCACGGCCACACCGCGGTGCGTCTCTTCAACCGAGCGGCCATGAATGGCGGCAAAGATGTCCGATTAGATCGCCTCACCAATTTGCTTTGGCCGGACCGGGCCGGGGAGTCCGATCCGGATGCGATCGACGCCTTTTACACCGAGATGATGAAGGTGCCCAAAAGACAAGGCGGAGCCGGCGGTGCTGCCGCCTATCTAGCTCTCCTAGCTAATGCCGCCGACCGTTTCATCGACAGCCGCTACGCGAAAACCGGCTCGAAGGAGTGACCATGCCTGGCAAAATTTTCCTTAGCCCGCTCAAAAGCAAAGAGCGCTCGCTACCAACCCCGCCGCCGGGACGCTGGTATTCGCAGAGCGATTTCCTTTCCAAGTATTCGGCGGACATTCCAATAGAGGGCCGCTTCGACGACAACCTCCTCGTTCACAGCGTACCCACAGTGTTCGCCCGTCCGATTCAGTTCCACCAAGCACTGGACAACGAAGCCCATCCAGCGCATGCCTCCATTGTCGGACAGTGGCGGGGGCTGCTGGCGATCGTCGCTCTCCAGCGATGGCTCAACGCCACGGTCACAGTTCAGAGATTCTCGCTGTCCGAAGCTCTGCGGGGCCGTTCTCCTTCGGGTGACAGCCGTGGCGGAGCGGATCTGCCGTTACTTTCGATCCTCTCGAGCCAGCTCCCAAAACCCGAAGAGGAATGGGAACGCTGGTGGCTCCTGCGCTGTGAAGGGGAACTCGTGGGGGCCACCTCGCCCGCTAGTCTCGTCTATACCCCGGCGGAATACCGCTGCCCATCAATCGTGCCTTGGCAGCGAAACGGCCGGTTGATCGACCCCATCGATCACTTTGACCCTTCTCGCAAGAGCAAATCGTATGAGCTTGCCCTGCTGGGTGCCTGGCTCGATCAGGTCTTGAAAGGAGAGCGGGACCGCTGGGGGATGGTAGACGGGCCGGATCAGGCTTCAACCCAGAGAACCCTGGTGCAGTCCTTACGGGCGTGGTGGGGCGATTTACAGCGCTACCGCGATGAGACCTTGGCGCGCCGCACTCTGGTCGAAGGTGTGACGCTCATCCGCGAAGACCCGTACCGGCATTTTCTGAGACCTATCGACGTCGCGGGAGTGGCCGTGCCGAGCGATCTCCTGCTGAAATCCGACGCGGGAGAGGCCACTCTGGTCTTTTCAAAGACCGGCTTCGATCCAAGGAAGCGGGTCTACGGTCCGGTGCTGGCGAACGAGATCGACGTGGAAGTCTTACCCAGCGCGATCGGAGAAGGAGGATGGCGGACCTCGTCGGGGCGGTCCATCCCATTGCCCTATGTCGTCGCTGAGGAAGCGTTTTTTCCTGCAAAGCTCGCTGAAATCCAGCTCTCGGAGGACGCATTCGCGGTCGGCGCGAAGGGATATGCCGTTCCCCTGACGCCGCTGTTTTTCCGATATTTTGACGTCGAGACCCTGGTGCACAAGAACCTGTTGATCGATGTAGTCGCCGACGACAACCAAGTGACGGCCCGCCTCAAGCTTCCGCTCGTGGGCGGCGATTACATAGTCGTCGAAAAATCCTACAGCCGTAAGACGGACGTGGTGGCAACCGACGCGCCGGCCCTGGCGTTCTGGCCCAATTTCTATGAATCCGACTGGCAGCACAATCTTGCCTTCCTCTCAGGAGTGAAAGAGAGCGAACTAGTGGTTGCGCCCATGGTCGATCATGGAGAGTTGCTGCAGGAGAACGCGGCGGACGGAACCGAGGAGACCTTCCGAGTTTGGGGTAGCTCGAAACCTCTGCTGGGCTTCGCGCTATTCCAGAAGGATAGAAGTGGGGAGCACGAGGCGGGGGTGGTCGTCCGCCGGGTTGTACGGAGAGCACAGGCGAGGACCGCCTCTTCCTGGAGGGTTGCCGTCGACTTCGGCACCTCGAGCACCAACTTGATGGTGGCGGAGGAAGGCTCGGAGCCCCGTTCCTTCGAACTGGAGCGCCGCACGGTCGTGCTGACCCACGCGGCTTCCGGTTTTGAAACAGAGGTTGCCCGCAAGATCTATCCTTCGGAAGAGGTGTCGCCGCCGTTCCCGACGCTGCTTTTCCGCAACGATGCGACTCTCGTGGAAGACGATGGAGTGATCCCGGCCCGGCACGATCTCTACACACCCCGCTTCGTGCTGTTTCCGGAGGACTTCTTTTACTCCGGAGTCTTCCAGCCGGTGCGGAATCTCAAGTGGGCCGGACAGGGTGATTCGGAGATTCCGCTGCGCGAATATCTCACGGCCCTGGTGCGCGCTATCGTCTGCGAGGCTCGCGCCGAGGGCGTGCCGAACCTGACGTTCGAGTGGTCGTTCCCACTCTCTTTGCCTAGCAGGACCAGGACTTCCATGACCGGGTTCTGGCAGACCACGGCGAGCTCGTTCTCAATTCCGGAAATCATCCAGGTCCAGGCGAAGCCCGGCGTTTCGGAGTCTGAGGCAGTCTGCCGGCATTTGGCCAAATCGCTGTCCGTTCTCTCCGCGTCTCTTTCAGTCGCCGTAGACATCGGCGGCGGCTCAACGGATATCGGCTTCTGGACCGAGGGGCGCCTGCTGGGCCAAGTTTCGCTCAAGCTTGCCGGCAACGACGTCCTCGTGCCGCTTCTGGATCTGCCGGAGTTCCTGCCGGGCCTGGTATCAATCTGTGATCCAACCACGACAATCGACAACGTGCCCATGGATCGGGTCCACTTGAACCCGCCGGTGCTTCTGAACATGTGGCTGGCTCAGGCTGTGGACTCGCGGGGGAGACGTTTTTCCGGGGACCCCCGGCAGCATCCCATGCCGGTGTCCCTGGCGACTCTTATCGAAGCCGGGGCGCCTCCATGGTCCATGGCGCGAAGCTTGATCTACCTGTTTGCCGTTGGCACGACTTTCTTCCTCGGGATTCATGCCCGCAAGTGGATGGAAAAGATCGAGATCAAGACCGCCAACATCCGGTTTGGCGGCCGCGGCGCATCTCTCCTGACGTGGCTCGCCCGGGATGAGAGCCTCGAAGAGCTTCTGAAGTTCGCCTTTATCGAAGGCCTCAGCTTGGACAAGGACCAGCTTCGCAGCGTGACCGCGGGGGTCCAGGCTCCTGGAAACTGGTATGACCCCCGCAGTCCGCTCAAGGGTGAGGTGGTCCGTGGACTGCTCGCTCCTCCCCTCAGCGGAGAGAGGCCGGAGCGCCCGACGACCACGCTTGTAGGCGAAATCGGCTGGCGAGACCAGTCCGGAGAGGCCCTGGCTTGGGATGCGGAGATCGGGGCGGCCCAGATCGAGCGGCTGATGCCGCCTCCCAACCATGACAGCGGCTACATGGCCCACTTTCTCAGCCGCGTTGTCCCGAAGCACGCCAACGATCTGGGGCTCGATGTCGCGGGCCTGAGAGCGTTGCGGCTCGACTCGGCGAGGGTTCAGAACCAACTCCGGCAGGGAGTGGCGGAGGACCAGGAAGTTCTGCAGCCGGTCTTCGCCGTCGAGCTCAAGGTACTGATGGAGGACTACCTGAGGAAAGCCGGGAGCGCCCATGCGTGAGCGACGTGTCCGGGAAGGAGGATTTTCGGCAGTGCCGGGGCGCCTTCGCCCCGGGCTTGTCGTCCTGTGCTTGTTGCTGTTCGCCTTGCAGGCCACGGTGGCGTCAGGTAAGCCGAAAGGGGGAAGGGGGACGAACCCTGGCAATCAGGATCGTGGCCACAGGAACAGGCCGGAAGGTACTCCCCCCGTGAACGTCCCCCGCCCTGAGACGAAGGTGCTGTCGATTGTTGCCGATTCCAAATCGACAGACGACCTTCTGTCCTTTATAGCCCGTGCAACGGATGCTCCTTCTGAAGCCGTGATTTGCCCGGACGGGCTTCAGTTACTTCAGAAAGACTCCAGTCGGGTAAATTGGCCAGTCCGAATTGTCAGTCAAGTAAATCCCGCAGAGATAACTTTTCAGCTCGACCGGCCCTCCGAGGCCGGGCCGAAGCTTGATGTCGTTACGTTGGATCTCTGTAAGGGAAATAATCGCTTGATCTATCGAGGGAACCTCCCCAAGGTAATTCCTCGAGTGTCTCGCTTGATCAATGTTGATCTGGTAGAAGCCGTAGGCTCGGATTCAACGCTGGTGCTAAAAATTTCTGATTGGCCTGGAAAGCCTGCTCAGATCCTGGAGGCTGGCGTAATAGAGGGGCCAAAGAAAATTTCTCGGCTGAAGGTCGGCGGCAAGGTTTCGTTCCATCCCCAGGGTAGCTATTATACAGCGAAAATTCCATTTAGTTGTTCTGCAGGGGAAATCCAGTTGCCGAAACTCTTCTTGTCGGCCCGTGACGACGAGGGAATATATTCTTTTAAAAGTGATCGTGAGTTCGTGCTTTGCCGTACGCGGCCGGATATGGATTTGCTTCTGTGGGCGATCCCTGGAGTTCTTCTAGCTCTTGCGGCCTTAGCCTACTCCGTCTATGCAGGGCGAGAAAATATAAGAGGCTGGGTTAGTCGCAGTAAAAAATTCGTTTCTGCTCCTGCCGAATCCCCTCCGCCGCCCGCGCCCAGCTCGGAGAGCATACCACTTACAGAGTCTTTTCGGGATTTTTTTCCGAGAGGTTGGAACGTTGGTTTGGCTGCAATCCTCCATGCGCAGCTCGATCCACTTTACAGCCTCATGCAGGAGGTGAATGCCGTTCTGCGTCAAGTTCTGAATAACCAGATTCATCTTCCTGCCAGTACCAGCGAATTTGCCCAGAGCTACGGCACTGGTGGTGGCGAAAAACCAAGAGAGCCCTACGCATCGTCTCAAGCTTTTCAGCCCGAGCCAGTGAAGGCGCTTACAGACCTGATCAATCGCTGGTGGGAGGACGGCTCCGACCGTGATAGTCTAGTTGGTCTGATCCGCCAAGACCCCTCCATCAAATCATACCGTCCTTCCAACATACAGGACAGTTTGAAGAGTACTACAAACCGGACTTTTCTGTTTCAGCCCTCTGGGGGACCTGTCGAATGGCTAGGGCGTGTGCAGCAGAGTGATCTCTTCCTGGTCCCTGGCGATCCGAAGTTTTTCCAGACGGGGGACTCGCTAAAGTTCCTTGGAGTCCTCTTCGAGGGCCTGGGATCGAGTCTGAGCAATATTCGCTTCCGGCGGGTCGTCAAAGCCTGCCGTCTAAAAAAAGAGGCAGGTTCCCCGGACCGGTACCGGGTGATCGACCGCGGCATTCTCGAACTCGAAGGCCAAACGCCTTCTAAGGCGCCTGCTTGGGCTGGAGTGACGCAGCCTGTTCCCGTTGCTCAGCCCATCCTGCCGCAGCAGGATCTCGCAGGAATCGTCCAACTGGCCGTCCGACAGGCTGTACCGAATGGACTGCAAACTCAGATCCAGGATCTTACGCAGCAGATCCGGATTCTCACCGAAAGCGGCTCAAAGTCAAAAAGCGGATCCCAGAACACGAATGTTGATTTTGCCGCCGCTATCGGGGCCGTGAGCCAGGATCTGTCTTTGTTAGGCCAGAGAATAAATGCGATCGAAAAGTTGGCTCACAATGTTGAATCCTTGCGCGAGAGCCTCACTAGGATTGAGGGAGAGTTGCGGAATATATCCTCTCGACCACCTCTCCCTGCACCTATCGCTGCTGCTTCGCCTCTTCCGCCCTCCTCGAAACCCCTCGGAAGGAGCTTGCGGCCCGAGGATCAGTTGGAAGAGATACGAAAGGGGGTGAAGGACGCGAGTCCGGCAGCCGTTAGCCCGGTTTACTCGCAACCCCCGGCCCCTTTCGACTCGTCGAACGCTCCCGAGCAACTGTGGACCAGGCTCCAGAAATGGTGGCCCAAGGCTCTCCAGGGCAGGATTCCGGACGGTTATTCCGCCATGGAACCTTCAGCGGTGTATCTCTGGAGGCTCGATGAATTGAAAAATGCTTTGGCGACGGCGATGCGCGGCCGAGGTTGGCAGATCGACATGGTCCACATCAAAGTGCCGGACAAATCTCCCGCGGGAGAGCAAACCCTTCAAATCCATGAGCCAATTTCTCGGGAGGAGCGGCGAGTTGTCTGTAGGTGTGCCCCGGCCAGCTCCTTTACCGATTCTCTTCTCTTCCAATTCGCTCTGCGGATTCGCGAGGCTCAGGCCCAGGATATCGCCGTGGTACCGGCGCCAGGCTTGCGACTGACGGGCTCCACCGAAGGCTATGCGCGGCTAGCGGGGGGCATGCTTCCGGAGAGCGGCACCTCATTGATGGAGATCCTCCGGCCCGCTATCCTGAGGCAGTCCGATGCCGACGACCTCTATACGGTCACCTTTTCTCTGCAGGCAAATTTTCGATGATCGAGGGGGAGTAGATTCGTGAAAATTTCCATTCTGATCTGCTTGGGAAGCCTGCTCCTCGGCTGCTCATCGGGTGAGCTTGAGAAGGTCCGTGGAAAGTTGAAAACCTGTGAGGAGCATCGTGCCTCCCTCCAGCAGGAGGCCAACTCCTACCGGCAGGAAAGTGAGCGTCAAAAGCAGACCTGCGGAGCCATTCAGGCGGCCCTGGAGGCGTCATCGCCGCCGCCGGTGGAGGACGCACGGAAGGAGTTTCTGCAGAGCGTCCCTCAAACCGTGCGGGTCGAGGTGCAGTTTCAACTTGAGAAGTATTTCGCGACGGTCGCTCGAAACTTCAAGCAGCTCCAGGAGCACAACCAGGAGGTTCTCCAGGAATTGAAGCAGGCTCAGCGCGCGATCTCGAAGACCTCCGGCCAAGTGGAGAAGGTGGCTACCAGCGCGTCCAACTTGGAACAGGGGCTGGCGGCTGTCCAGAAAGGAAACGAAGAGGTTCGGCAACTCCGGGAGAACCAGCAGGCCCGGCAGCAACAGACCGCGACCGAGATCCAGAAAGCCATCACGTACGTCATTGAGTTCGATCGGACCCGGCTTAACTGCCGCGAATGCAAAGAGAAGCTCAGGATGATGGACAGGAACCGGGAAGAGATCCTCAAGTTCCATTTCAAGCTGGTCGAACACCTGACTTCGCTGCAAGCTGCGGCGGAAGAGGGGGGGCAATGATCGCGCACCGCACTCGCGGCCAGGTTCCCGGAGTGTTAGCGCTCGGCGCCTGGCTGTGGGTCGTCTCCTGCTTCTCCCCTTCCGCGCACCCGGCGATCGGCGGCTGGCGAGGAGCGTTTCTGGCGATCTCCATTCACCCGGACCATGTCGCTCTCGTGAACGGCTTCCGGTGCCAGTGGGTGGAGATCAATGCGACGTCGATCCGGATCGACCCTCCCCAGGTCCAAGGCGACGACTGGTTTCTCCGGCTCCTCCGCAATGTCGCCGCGGAGATGAGAGTCCAGGAGGGCTCCGGGCAGACCGCGGTCCTGGTGGTGCCGGGCACCGGTCTCGAGTGGCCAGTGCAGAGAGAGTAAGCTCCCCCTTGAGGTCGAGGCCGCGGGTTGCTCTGAGCCCTACCGGTTTCCTCCTGCCTGCCCTCCGGTGTCCAAGCAGGTAGGATGAGCGCTCTACGAACAGCAGCTCCTACGAGTCTTGCGGGAGGCGAGTTGAGGAACCGGCCGGATCCAGGTGAGGAGGGGCGGCTGCTGGCCGCCCTGGCCGCCGGGGACCGGGAGGCGGCCGAGCGGCTGGTGGAGCGGACCTACAAAGGGGTCTTCGCTCTGCTGCGCCGGCTCAGCGGCGATCCCGACCTGGCGGCGGATCTCACGCAGGAGACCTACCGCAAGGCGTGGGACGCGCTGCCCGGCTTCGACCGCCGGTCGCAGTTCTCGACCTGGCTGTTCCGCATCGCCTACACCACGTTCCTCAACCATCTGCGCCGGCCCCGGCGCCTCGTGCCGCTCGAGGAGAAGCACGAGGCGGTTGTTCCGGATCCCGCGCCCGCCGCCGACGAGATGGTGGGCCGGGGCATGGAGGGGGACCGGCTGCGGCGCGCGGTCCTCGCCCTGCCGGAGGAGCTGCGCTACACGGTCACCGCCGTCTTCTGGGGAGACCTGCCGGTCAAGGAGATCGCGCGCCAGGAAGGAATCACGCCGGTCGGCATCCGCAAGCGCCTCAAGAAGGCGTTCCGGCTGCTGGCGACGGCCCTGGAGGAGAACGCCCGATGAGCCGCATGAACGAGCGCGAGATCGCCCGGAAGCTGGCCGAGCGCGAAGAGCTCGAGCCGCCGGCCGGGCTGCTGGAAAAGATCAAGAGCGAGATCCCGCCGTCGATCCCGATCGGCACCGGGACGCCGGAGGTGGAGACGCCGAGCCCCGCGGCCCCGCGGCAGCGCTGGCTGATGGCGGCCTCGGTGGCGGCGATGATCGGCGCCGGCCTGCTGGCCTTCCAACTCCGGACGCCGATGGCCCCCGTGGAGGAGACTGCCGGCTCGAAGGCGCTTCTGCAAAGGACGGATCGGGCCCCGGCGGCTCCTTCGGTTCCCTCGGCTCCGCCCCCGGCGCGGATGAGCCCGCCTGGGGAAGCGGAGCCGCTCCTCGATGCCGGACAGGCTCCGCCGCCGCCCCCGTCACCGCCGAAGCCGCTCTCCAGGAAGGAGACGGACGAGCTCAAGTCGCTGGGCTACGTCGCCCCGCAAGGCGTCGCGGGAGGCGTCGAAGGCGGGGTCGTGGGAGGAGTCCCCGGAGGAGTCGCGGGAGGTGCCGTGGGCGGAGCGCCCGCTCCGCGGGAGGCTGAGCCCCCCGTGCAAGAGGTCGAAGCTCCGGAGAGCGTGGCCGCTCCGGCGGCGGCTCCCGCTCCCCAGGACATGGCGAAAGAGGAGCGCCGAGCCAATGCCGCCGCCGACTCGGCGATGGCGGCGGCCGAATCGGCGAAGCCCGCCCCCGAGGTCCGCCGCAAATCGGTCGAGGCCAATCCGTTCAAGGACACGGCCACCCAGCTGCTCTCGACCTTCGAGACGGACTCCGGCACGGCCTCGTACGAGCTGGTGCGACGGTCGCTCCTGCAGGGCAAGCTGCCCGATCCGGGAGCGATCCGCGTCGGAGAGGTGCTGAACGGCTTCGAGGCCGGCGGTCTGCCCCCGGTGGAGGGCGCTCCCACGCCGTTTCGGGATTCACGATACCGGCTGCTGGGCTTCCGCCTGCCCGCGGGCCATCGGGTGGAGGTGGAATTCAACCCGGCGGCCGTGGTCCGCTACCGGCTGCTCGGCAACGGCCTCTACACGCTGTACGAGATCGAGCTCCGGCCCGAAGCCCCGCGGGACGGCTGCGTGCTGACGCTGCGTCTGGGCGCGACGGAGAAGGCGGTGGCGCTCTCCACCCTCGCCTCCTCCTGGCCATCGGCCTCGCCGGGCTTCCGCCTGGCCGCCCTGGCGGCCGAGTTCGCCGAGGTTCTAAAGGGCTCCTCCCGGGTGGATCTCGCCGAGGTCGCCCGCCAGGCGCGCGACGCCCGGAAGGGGCTCCCGAACAGCGCCAGGGCCGCGGAATTGGCGGACTTGGTGGAGAAGGCGGCACGCATTAAGGGAGCGAGCCCGGAGTAGTCCGGTCCGCCGCAGGGCGGACCGGATACCTGCCTCCACCGCAACTCAAGAATATCCACCGCAACCTAAGCGTTTCCACCGCGACTTCTGGCTATTCGCCGCGACGTAAGCATCGCCACCGCAACCTCTGGCTATTCACCGCGACCTAAGCATCTCCACCGCAACCTCTGGCTATTCACCGCGACGTAAGCATCTCTACCGCAACCTCTGGCTATTCACCGCGACGTAAGCGTCTCCACCGCAACCTCTGGCTATTCACCGCAACGTAAGCATCTCCACCGCAACTCCTGGCTATTCACCGCGACCTAAGCATCTCCACCGCAACCTCTGGCTATTCGCCGCAACGTAAGCATCTCCACCGCAACTCCTGGCTATTCACCGCGACCTGAGCATCTCCACCGCGACGTAAGCATCTCCACCGCAACCGGGCGGGCCGCATCGCGGGCTACCCCTTGTCCCCGCCCTTCTTCTCCTTTTCCTGCCCCTGCCGGATCTGCTCCTTGAGCACCTCCGTCTCCCGCTCGAGCTGCTCGACGCGATCGCGGAGGGCCTGATCCTCGCGCCCCTTCTCCTCGCTGGCGCGGATCTTCTCGATGGCCTTCCCGGCGTTGCGCCGCTGCCGGCCCTCGACCTCCAGCCGCGCCCGGCGCTCGATGGCGGGGATGGCGGCGGGGTCACCCAACTCGCCGAGCCGGCGGTAGGCGTTCTCGCGCAGGGAGTAGTAGGGATCGTCGAGATAACCCTCGAGGATCTTGCGCACCTCGTCGCGGCGATGGCTGTCCTCCTTCTGGATGGTGACCAGGGCATCGAGGGCCAAGGAGCGGCTGTCGATCGGAGCGCCGTACTTCGCCAGCCGGACGGCGTGATCCCAGGCGCGGGCGGGATCGACCTTGGCCAGCGACTGGATCGCCGCGCCGCGGACCTGCTCGCGGAAGCTCTCCTGGGAGAGGGCCGCGATCAGCGCGGGAGCGGCCTCGTCGCGCCGCTTCTTGAACTCGCCGAGCGCGCCGGCCGCCGCGGCCCGGGCGGCGTAGCTGTCGTCCGTCTCCAGGGCCCGCCGGAGGATGGGGATCAGCTCGCGGTGGTCGGGGAACGCCCCGAGCGCCTCGAGGACGGCGGTGCGCACGCGGCTGTCCTTGTCGGCCAGCCCGCCGCGGAGGGGCTCCAGGGCCGGGTCCTTCGCGATCTTGCCCAGCGCCTTAGCGGCTTCCTCCCGGACGCCGTGGAAGGGCTCCTCGCGGAGAGCCCGGCCGAGCGCCGCCACGGCCTCGTCGCCGCCGAGCTCACCGAGCGCGCGGATCGCCTCGATCCGGGCGGCGAGGGGCTTGGAGGCGGTGAGCTGGACCGCCCACTCGGCGGCCGGCTTGATGAAGTCGACGGTATCGAGAATCCACCCTTCCGGATCCAGCACCACCGTGCGGGGGCGCTCGTCGCTCGGAATGTAGAGGTCCTGGAAGTCGCGGGCGGCGACCGGGACGCGCCGCGCCACCGTCTCCCGCTCGCCCACCAGGGCGACCTCGAGTGGGAAGGAGAAGAGGCCGGTCTGGCCGTCGAGCTTCTGGGTCTGCCGGATCTCGAGGTGCACCTGGCGGGTCTCCGGCTGATAGTCCCACTTGACCTTCAGATCGGGATGGCCGGCACCGTAGACGTATTGCTCGAAGAGCGGGCCGAGGGAGACCCCGGTGGCCGTCTCCATCGCGTCCTGGAGGTCGGACGTGGTCACCGTCTGCCCGGCGAAGCGCTCGACATAGGCGCGGACCCCCTTCGACCACCCCTCCTCGCCCAGGAGGTAGTGGAGGGTGTGGAGCACCAGCGCCCCCTTGCTGTAGGAGTGGCTGTCGAACATGTCGATCGGGTCGGCGTAGCGGCGGTCGACGATCGGCCGCCGGTAGTTCTTCTCGGCCTCGCGGAAGTAGGAGCGCCGGAGGTCTTCCACCTCCCAGGCGAACTCGTCGTCGCCGTGGGCCGACCGCACGTAGAGGGCGGTGAAGTAGTCGGCGAACCCTTCGTTGAGCCAGGTGTTCGACCAGTCCTCGCAGGTGAGGAGGTCGCCGAACCACTGGTGGGCTGTCTCGTGGGCGACCAGCCCCTCGCTGGGCGAGTCGGCCTCGGCCCGCGCGTCGTGCAGGGTGCGGGCGGTCTGGGTGGTGGCGGAGATGTTCTCCATGCCCCCCCACATGTAGTCGATCACGGCGGACTGGGCGTACTTGGCGTAGGGGTAGGGACGGCCGGTGGCCTGGGAGTAGAACTCCAGGATCTTCGGGGTGTCGCCGAACGAGCGGCGGGTGGTGGCCTCGTCGGTGCCGGGGGGGACGTGGTACTCCACCGGGATGCCGCGCCAGGTGTCGACGACCTTGGTGAAGTCGCAGATCGCCACCGAGATCAGATAGGTGGTGTGGGGGACGTCCATGCGCCAGTGGTAGGTCCGCCGGCCGTCGGGACGGTCGGTCACCTCCAGCAGCTTGCCGTTGCCGACCACCGCGAGCGGGCGCTTGACCGTGGCGATCATCTCGGTGGTGGTGCGGTCGTTCGGGTAGTCCCAGGTCGGGAACCAGTGGCGGTTGAGATCGGGCTCCCCCTGGGAGTAGATCTGGCGCGGCTTTTTGGGATAACCGGCATCGGGGCCGACGAAGTAGAGGCCCCCTTTCGGGCGGGCGGAGTAGTCGATCGCCACCTCGAGGCGGTCCTGCGGGCCGTAGCCGCGGTCCAGCTTCACGGCCAGGGTCTCGGCCTGGGGATCGAGGGAGAACGGCCGCTCGGCGCCGTTGACCCGGACCTTCCGCACGTCGAGCCCGGCGGCGTTGAAGGCCAGGGAATCGACCCCCGGCAGCAGGGGGGCGAGGGTGTGGGTGGCGGTGCCGGCGACGCTCTTGGCGTCCCAGTCGAAGACGAGGTCGAGGCGCAGGTGCTGCAGGTCGTACTGCCGCGTGGGCATGTAGTGAACGGGGGTCCCCTCGGGGGCGAAGGAGCTCGGCGCGGAGACTCCCGCCGCCGCCGTCGTGAGGGTCAGGAAGAGCGAGGCGGCGAGGACCTTCCGGATGCGCTGGGCCGTGGGGTTCAAATGGATTTCCTCCTCAAGGGGTTCGCGACCGGCGGCTATGTTACAACCCGGATAGATTTCTCCGCGTAGAATCGCCGCATGGCTCGCTACCGGTTGGTCCTCGCCAAGGAAGATTTCAAGTTCTCCGCCGCCCACTTCACCCTCTTCGGCGACGGGCGCGCCGAGCTGCTCCACGGGCACAATTACCGGGTCCGGGTGGAGCTCGCCGGAGGGGACCTCGACGGCGAGGGGCTCCTGGTGGACATCGAGAGCTTCAAGCGGGCCCTGCGCGCCCTCTGCGCCCGGCTCGACAGCCGGATGCTCATCCCGGGCGAGAGCCCGCGGCTGCGCTGGGAGCGCGAGGGCGGGGCGGTCGAGCTCCGCTTCGGCGAGCGGACCTATCGCTTCCCCCACGAGGACACCCTGGTGCTGCCGCTCGCCAACACCTCGATCGAGCTGCTGGCCCGCATGTTCTGGCACGACCTCGCTCCCCACCTCGCCGGCTCGCGGGTGGACGCCCTGGCGGTCTCGGTGGAGGAGACGGCGGGGCAGGAGTGCTGGTACGAGGCCCTCATCAAGGCATGAGGGTCCGCCCCTTCCAGCTCACCAGCTTTCTCCGCCGCCGGTCCAGGATCCCCAGCAGCAGCACCCCGGCGAGCAGCAGGGCATCGAGCGGATACAGCAGCCCGTAGGCGGGGGTGTGGCCGCTGCCGGAGCGGCAGAGCATCGAGGCGGCGGCGCCGGCGGTCCAGAGCAGGACCGCCTCCACCCAGCGGCCGGTGAGCGCGGCGGCGGCGAGGGCGGCGGCGGGGAGCAGGAGAACGGCCAGCACGGCGGTCGCCGTTCCCGGAAGGTGGCTGAAGAGGGCGCCCAGGTTGCGCCGCCAGCCGCGTACGGCCTCACCGAGGCCGCGGTACATGCGCACCCTCAAGCCTGGAGCGCGGAAAAAGCCGGTGCGGAAGCCGCCGGCGCGCAGGCGCGCGACCACTGCCACGTCGTCGATCGGCGCCGAACGGACCGACTCGAAGCCGCCGCAGGACTCCCAGGCGTCCCGGCGCAGGAGGATGAACTGGCCGTTGGCGACCGCCGGACCGCCGCCGTCCGCCACTGCCTGCCAGTCGCCGAGGAGCCCGTCGAGCAGGGCGAAGACCGCCGGGACCAGGAGGTTCTCGCCCAGGCCGCGCACCTCCTGGAAGCCGGCCAGGGAAACCGCATCCAGCCGCTGTCCGGCCGCCGCGGCGTGCGCCCGCGCCAGCAGGTCCGGGGCGTGACGCGTGTCGGCGTCGGTCGACAGGAGCCAGGGGGTGGCGGCGTCCCGCGCCCCCTCCCACAGGGCATGGACCTTCCCCGGCCAGCCTTCCGGCAGCGGGCCGGCGGCGAGGAGCGACAGGCGGGGCTCCGCCGCGGCCCTCCTCTCGACTAGGCCGGCGGTGCCGTCCGTCGAGCCGTCGTCGATCACCCGCACCGCGGGACCGGCGGTCTGCGCGAGCAGCGTCGCCACGCAGTCCTCCACGTTGAGGCGCTCGTCGCGCACCGGCAGAAGAACGGTGGTTTCAGGAGCCGCGGGGAGGGGTGGGGGGAGCGGCGGGGCCTGCCGCCGGCGCTCCTCGGTCCTCAACGCCAGCCCGAGAAGGCTGGCGCCGAGGAGCAGGGAGAGGGACAGGGCGAAGCTCAACGCTCGGAGTCAGGCGGAGAGCCGCTTCGCGAGCTCGGCCTCGACCTCTCCCGGCATCGGGAAGCGTCCCTGCTTCTTTTTGGAGAAGATCAGGTCGTTGGCCATGATGATCTCGAAGACACCACCACGGCCGCGAATCAACTGGGGCTGGATGCCGAACTTGCTTTCGATCTCGGCCGCCAGACTGGCGGCCCGCGGTAGATAGCCTCAGCTCGTGCAGTACTCGATGGAAATGGAGCTCGTCGGGGGCATGCGCTCCTCCTTTCGAGCCTATTCTACAGCGGTGCCAGAACGTCTCCTCAAGCGAGGAATGAAATGGCGGAAAGCCCTGTTCAGGGGTATAAAGGTGCGCCTGGAGACCAAAGCGTGACAGGCGGCCGAAAAAAAATCTCCGGAGGCTGGATTTCTTAAGCGACCCTGAGTATAATCTGAGATTGTTCAACATCGCTGTTAGAATCGGGTCGGCAGGTCTTCGGGGAGCTTGCATTCCGTCCAGTGGGTGCACCGCTGGAGGGTGTAAGAGGATAGGAATTGCATTGTATGAAACGTGGAGGTAAGAAAATGAAAGGCGAGGCGCCGAACATGTCATCCAAAGAAATGGCCCAGATCCGGCAGAACCTTGAGGGGACGCCGGACATCGAGGAGGCCGCGGAGCTGATGAATCTCGCCGGGAATTCGACCCGGCTCAAGCTCCTCTACCTGCTCGAGAACATGAAAGAGCTCTGCGTGTGCGATCTGGCAGAGATGCTCGGGGTTTCGGTTTCGGCCGTTTCCCAGCATCTGGCGAAGCTGAAGGCCTACGGGCTGGTGGCTCCGCGCCGGGACGCCCAGACGATCTACTACCGTCTGACGGACCACGAGTTCAACGCGAAGCTCCGCGACAACTTCTTCAAGCAGTTCCAGGTCTGATCACGGCGGCCTCCGGGCCGTCCGCGGATCTGTTCTCGAAGCGGCCGGGCTCACCCCCGGCCGTTTTCCTTTTCAGCCGAAGACGGCGACCAGCCTGACGCAGGCGTCCACCGTCCGCTCCGCCTCCTCCGGAGTGGCGCGGTCGAAGCTCAGCGCGGAGAAGGTGATCGCGGCGGCCGCAGGGAGCGCGGCGCGGCAGCCCAGAAGGTCCGCGAGGCGCGCGCCGTCCGGCTCGGGGTAGCCGACGGCCGGCGCGTCCCGCGGGTCGAGTCCGTCCACATCCACGTGCAGATAGAGCGAACGGTCCGCCACACAGCTCCGGAGCCGCTCGCGGGTCTCCTCCGAGGCGATCCGGTCCGGCGGCACGCGGACGAGCCCGAGGCGATCGAAGTTGCCGGTCTCCAGGGGATCGAAGGAGCGGCCTGCGAGATGGATCACGTGGCGAGGGTCGAGGGGGATCAGGCGGGCGGCCTCGCGGACCTCCGGCAGGCCGAGGCCGCAGAGCGCCGCCAGCGCCATGCCGTCCCAGTAGCCGCTCGGCGAGGTCTCCGGCGTGTTGCCGTCGCCGTGGGCGTCGATCCAGAGGGCGGCGACGTCGAGCCCGCGCCGCTGCAGGCCGGCCACCACCCCCAGGCTGGCCAGGCAGCCGCCGGAGAGGACCACCGGCAGGCGCCCGAGCGAGGCGGCCCGCTCCACCTCCCCGGCGATCCGGGCGGCGATGCCGGCGACCGCCGCGAGCTTCGGAGAGCCGGCGGGGGCGGCGATCTCGGCGACCTGGACCTCCCGGCCCGCCTCGCGCAGCCGTTCAGGAAAGCCGTGCTCCAGCAGGCCGCGCGGGCCGCGGGCCATCGGAGTGTCTCCGCGCTCGACGTCGTAGGGGACGACCAGGATCTCGATCGCTCTGCCGTTCATGGCGGTCTCCTTGTGTAGAATCTCCCGCGATGGTCGCGATGATGATGACATCGAAGGGAGGGAAGGAATGAGCCAGCACCCGCGTCCGAAGTTCACCTACCTGGGCCATGCCACGATTCTCTGCGAGCTTCCCGAGGGCGAGGTCGTGCTGATCGACCCCTGGGTCCAGAACAACCCGGCCTGCCCCGAGGCGCTGAAGAAGCTCGACCGGATCGACGCGATGCTCATCACCCACGCCCACTCCGACCATATGGGAGACGCCGTCGAGCTCGCCAAACGCCACAAGCCGAAGACCGTGGTGGCGAACTTCGAGATCTGCAGCTGGCTCGGTACGAAGGGGGTCGAGAACTGTTCCGGCATGAACCTGGGCGGCTGCCAGGAGGTGCTTGGAATGCAGGTGACCATGGTCCGCGCCGACCACTCCTGCGGCATCTCCGACGGCGACCAGACCCTTTACGGCGGCACGGCGGCGGGGTACATCGTGCGGCTCGCCGGCGGCTTCACCTTCTATCACGCGGGGGATACGGCGCTGTTCTCGGACATGCAGCTCCTCGGCGAGATGTACCGTCCCGAGCTGGCCTTCCTGCCGATCGGCGACCACTTCACCATGGACCCCCAGCAGGCCGCCCGCGCCTGCCGCTTCCTCGGCGTCCGCAAGGTGATCCCCATCCACTGGGGGACCTTCCCCGTGCTGACCGGCACGCCGGAGAAGCTGGAGAACGCCCTCGGCGACCAGGGGACGTCCTGCGAGGTCATCGGCCTCAAGCCGGGAGAGATCTACTAGACAGGGCTCAGAAGCGGACCGACGCGCCCAGGCCGGCGAACCAGTTCGGGCGCGGCCGGTCGAGACCGGCGCCGGCGTGGACGTCGAGCGCCAGATCATTCGACAGCAGCCAGGTGAGGCCGGCGTCGGCGTAGTGGGTGGCGGAGCCGCCAGCGATCTCCCGGGAGAGGACGTAGCCTTCGACGAAGCCGCTCAGCCGGTCGCTGATCGAGACGCCGGCCGAGAGGCTGGCGAAGGTCTGGCCGAAGCGCCGGTCGCCGTCCGCCGCGTAGGCATAGCCCAGGTTGCCGTCGAGCGACCAGTCGGCGCTCAGCTCCCAGCCGAAGGCGAGGGTCGCGGAAGGCTGCCAGACGTCGCCGGTCAGCGCGCTCGATCCCACGGGAACGTCGGTCTGCAGGAGCAGCCCCAGCGCCGGCACTCCGGGCGCGCGATCCGCCGCCTCGGCGCCGTTGAGCCGGACCTTGACCCCGATCGACGGGTCCTCGAACCCCGAGATCCGCCTCTCGCCAGGCACGCCGCTGTCGATCCAGTCGTAGGAGTTCAAGCCCAGCCGCGCCTCCCAGCGATCGCCGGGGGCGTAGCGCAGGAGGATCTCCCCCAGGGAGCTCGCCTCCTCCGCGCCGGTGCGGGCGAAGGTGTACCCCCCTTCGATCTGGAGATGCCGCGGCGTCGCCAGTCCGGGGCCGTCCGTGAAGTCCGGCCGGTCGGGCGCGATCGGCTCCTTCAGGCCGGAGAGGTCCTGGGCGGCGAGCGGCACGGCGAGGGCTAGCAGGGCGAGGGTGAGCGCGGGGAATCTCATGGCGGCGAATCCTATATCGCGGCGGCGGAACACGGACTGACAGGGACGACAGGGACGAACAGGGACAGCAGGGACGAGGAGCCCTGGGGCGCGGCTACACCGCCAACTCCCAGTCGTCGAGCTTCAGGTCCGAGACCCTGGAAAATTCGTTCGTGTTGTGAGTGACCAGCACTTGGCCGCGAGCCCGCGCGATCGATGCGATCATCAAGTCGTTCGGGCCGATCACGGTTCCGGTCCGTTCCAGCCCGACCCGTATGCGACCGTAATGGTCCGCGCTTTCTTCATCGAACGGAAAACATTCGAAAGGTGCGAAGAAACGCTGGAGGAGCGCCAGATTGGCTTCTTTCTGCGTGCTCCGCTGGGCGCCGTAGAAAAGCTCCGCCTTCACGACAGAGCAGAGCTTGATCTCCGCGGGATCGTGCCGCTGGAATCGATCGAGGAGACGTCGCGAGGTGTTCCTGAGAATATGAATGCAGGCGTTCGCATCGAGCAGGTACATTCAGAATTCTTCCCTCGTCTCCAGTGTCAGTGGAGTGGGCCGCTCCAGGGGTTCGCCCTTCCAGCCCCCCACGACTTCCTCGAAGAACCCTTTGGGCCACCCCTTGCTGACCTCACGCGCTACCAGCTCGGTGACAAACCGCGTGATGCTCAGCCCCTGGCTATCAGCCCGGCGCTTGACTTCAACGACAACTTCGTCCGGCAGTTCGATCTGGAGTTGGGTCATCGGGTCACCTCGCGAGGATTCTACCTCCCCACCCACCGCGCGCGCAGCAAAAACCCGATCCGAGAGCTCAGGGCCAGGCGCGGAGGGGCCTTCAGGAGATCGATCTCGGGGTCCTCGATCTCGGTGAGCAGGCGCAGGGCGGCGAGGAGGGAGAAGACGGCGGCGCGGCGGTAGCCGTGGGGGAGGCTGGCCAGGCCGCGCGGGGCGCGCAGCAGGCGCGAGCGGATCCGCGAGCACTCCCGGCGCGCGGCCGCGAGGAGCTGCGCGGAGTCGCAGCGGCCGCCGGCGTCCTCGGGAGCCTCGCTCACCGGCAGCGGGCAGCGCTTGCTCGCCAGCTCCTCCCCCAGGCGCTGGAGCGCCCCCAGGCGGACGAGGGCGCTCGCCAGGGCGTCGACCTCGGCGTTGAGGCTCTTTTCGAGCAGCGCGGCGGCGAGCGACCGCCCGAGGCTCAGGGCCTCGACGTCGGCGTCGATCACGGTCGCCGGCCGGTGCCGCGTGGCCCGGTGGCGGGCACAGGCGGCGAGATCCTCGAGGGCGTCCGCCGGCCAGCGCCGGCGCTCGTTCTCGCGCACCATGCGAAGGACGATCGGCTGGCCCACCGGCTCGCCGGCCAGGGCCGACTCCAGCGTGAACTCCCAGCGGTTGATCTGCGCCAGCTTCTCCCCTTCGAGCCCCCCTTGGCGGGCGAAGTCGAAGAGCGCGAAGGCGTGGGCGAGGAGAGCCTGCGCCCGGCGGCGCTCGGTGCCGGGGAGGAGCAGCAGGGCGGGGGCGAAGTCGCCGAGCAGGTTGCGGGCGATCCCGGCGCAGAGCTCCTCCGCCTTCTCCTCGTCGAAGCTCTCGAGCGGCGGGCCGATCTCGCCAGCGAGCCGGACAGGGGGGAGACGGGCGAGCGGATCGCACCGCCAGCCGTCCCCCTCCGGACGCCGATCCCGGGGAGCGTTCATCAGGCCGGATCAGGCGAGCAGGCGGAGCAGCTCGCGCTGGGGCTCGGCGCCGGTGATCTCGGCGCCTTCCGCGGTGAGGGCCACGTTGATCTCGCTGCGTACGCCGAAGTCGCCGACGATGTAGACGCCGGGCTCGATCGAGAAGCCGGTCATCGGCAGCAAGGCCCGGGTGTCGTGGGTCTCGAGATTGTCCATGTTGGCGCCCTGGCCGTGATCCGTGATGCCGATCGAGTGGCCGGTGCGATGGATGAAGAGGTCGCCGTAGCCGGCCTTGCGGATCACCTCGCGGGCGGCGTCGTCCACCTCGAAGCCGCGCACCGTCTGATGGGGGAAGCGGCTGTTGACCAGGTCCCAGGCGGCATCGCGGGCGCCGGCCACCACGGAGAAGACCTCCTGCTGCTTCGCGGTGGGCGAGGCGGCGCAGACGCCGACCCAGGTGATGTCGGCGTAGACGCTGTCCGCCGCCGCCTTCTCCTTGGCCCAGAGGTCGATCAGCAGGAAATCCCCCTGGCGGATCGGCGAGGAATGGCCGGGGCCGGGCTGGTAGTGCGGATCGGCGCTGTGGGCGTTGACGCCGACGATCGGGTCCGACTCGGCCCACAGGCCGGCGGTCTCGAAGGCGTCCATGATGAAGCGCTGGACGGCGTACTCGTCGATCTCGTCGCCGCGCCGGAGGAACTCGGCCACGCGGTGGAACGCCTCGAGGGCGATCCGGTGCAGGTGGACGTTGGCGCGGCGGTGCCCGGCGAGCTGCTCCGGGCTCCAGGTGGCGACGAACTGCTGCGCCAAGTCGGCGGAGGAGACCACCTCGATGCCGGCCGCGCGCAGCAGCTCGAAGGTGCCGGCATCCAGGCGCGAGACGGTGGGCAGCTCGTTGTTCGGGCTGTACTGTGCGGCGAGCCGGGGGAACCCGGAGACCAGCTTCGCCACTCCCTCGCCGTGCCCCTGCCAAGTGTTGTAGACGGTCTTCTCGCCGGGCAGATGGTCCAGCATGCCGGACTCGATGGCGTGGACGAGCTTCCTGGGCTCCCCTTCCCGGGGCACCAGGTAGTAGCAGCGGCGGCTGACCAGCTTGCCCTCGCCGGTGAGGCCCAGGAGTGACATCCCGAGTGGATCGTTCTGCTGAAAGCAGGCGAAGAACCAGCCGTCGAGGCCGGCCTCGGCCAGCGCGGACTGGATTGCAGGAATCTGTTGAGCCAGCATCACACCTCCCTGTTCGAAGGATTGGAATCGTATCATTCCCCTCCGTGAAGGCTTTCTACTGCGACCAGTTCGTCCTCCCCCTGCCCGAGGGGCACCGGTTTCCGATGGAGAAGTACAGCCGGCTGCGCGAGCGGGTGCTGGCGGCGGGGATCGTGGCGCCCGAGGACCTGATCGTCCCCCACGCGGCGACCGACGAGGAGATCCTGCGCGTCCACGACGCCGGGTATCTGCGGCGGGTCGCCGGCGGCGAGCTCGACCGCGCCGAGGTGCGCCGTATCGGCTTCCCGTGGTCGCCGGGCATGGTGGAGCGCTCGCGCCGCTCGGCGGGGGGCACCATCGAGGCCTGCCGCGCGGCGCTGGTGGACGGCGCCGCGGTGAACCTCGCCGGCGGCACCCATCACGCCTTCCGCGACCATGGCGAGGGGTACTGCGTGTTCAACGACGCCGCCATCGCCTCCCGCGCCATGCAGGCCGAGGGGCGGGTGGAGCGGGTGGTGGTGATCGACTGCGACGTCCACCAGGGGAACGGCACGGCCGCCATCTTCGCCGAGGATCCGACGGTCTTCACCTTCTCGATCCACGGCCGCAACAACTTCCCCTTCCACAAGGAGCGCAGCGACCTCGACGTCGAGCTGGCGGACGGCACCGCCGACGCCGAGTATCTGGCGGCCCTGGAGGCGGCGCTCGAGCGGGTGATCCCCGAATCCAGGGCGGACCTCGCGATCTACGTCTCGGGGGCCGATCCCCACGAGCGCGATCGCCTGGGGCGGCTCAAGGTCTCGCGGGCCGGGCTGCTCGCCCGCGACCGCCTGGTCTTCGCGCATTGCCGGCGGGCGGGCCTGCCGGTCGTCGCGGTGATGGCCGGCGGCTACAATCAGGACGTGGCGGAGACCGTCGAGATCCATCTGCAGACCGTGGCCGAGGCCCGGCGGTACACTGAGCTCTGGCACGGCTTTGGCTTAGAATCTCCAGCCGAACCTATATCGACCGCAAGATAGGAGACGACCCAATGATGACTTCCATCCGTCGCGCCGCGCTCGCCGCATTCGCCCTGGCGCTCGCCTTCAGCGGAGCGCTCCAGGCTGCCGGCGAGGGGAGGATCATCGCCACCGTGGTGGACGAGGCGGGCGCGCCGGTCGAGGGGGCGAAGGTCACCCTCACCCGCCCGGGGGCCGGCTACAAGCTGGAGAAGGTGAGCGACAAGAAGGGGCAGGTGATGCTGCTGATCCTCGACGCCACGCAGCAATACCAGCTCAGCGTCGAAAAGACGGGGTACGGCCCCTATACGGGACCGGTCAAGCCCAAGCTGGAGGACACGGTCCGCCTGACGTTCACCCTGCCGAAGACCGCGGCGGCGGCGCCGGCCGGCGATGGGCCCAAGGAGATGTCCGGCGCCGACCAGGCGATCCTGGCCTACAACGAGGGGGTCACCTCCCTGCGGGGAGGGGACATGGCGGCGGCGGCGACGAAGCTCGAGAAGGCGGCGTCGCTCAACCCCGCCCTGCCGGAGCCCCAGATCGCGCTCGCCTCGGTCTATCTGGAGCAGAAGCGCTACGCCGAGGCCCTGGCCGCCGCGGACCGCTACCTGGCCCTCAGGCCGGGCGACGTCGAGGGGCTGCGGGCGCGCTACGACGCCCTCAAGCAGGTGGGGGACGGCGACAAGGCCCGCGAGGCGCTCAACGCGCTGGCGGCGGCCGACGCGAAGAACCCCGAGACCGCCGTCCGCCTCTTCAACGAGGGGGCCGAGCGGGCCCGCACCGGCAAGCTGGAGGATGCCACGAGCTACTTCGAGCGCGTCGTCGAGATCGCCCCGAACGATCCCAAGTTCGCCAAGGCCCACTATGTCCTGGGACTCACCTACGCCAAGGAGGACGGCAAGAAGGAGAAGGCCAAGGAGCGGCTCCAGGCCTTCCTCCAGCTGGCCCCCAACGATCCCGACGCCGCGACGGCCAAGGAGATGCTGGCGTATTTGAAGTAGGGGCCTACACCGGCACCCGCAGCAGCGCCTCGCACCCCGGCTCGGGGGTGCGGTTCTCCAGGGTGAGGGTGCCGCCATGGGCTTCGGCGATCTGCCGGGAGAGGGCGAGGCCGATCCCCGTCCCTCCCGGCTTCGTCGTGTAGAAGGGGACGAAGAGGTTCTCGGTGTTCGACAGGCCCGGCCCCTCGTCCTCGACCCGCACCTCGACGTTCGCGCCGTCGACCCGCCAGCCGACGCCGACGCCGCCGCCGGTCAGCAGGGCGGCGTCCACCGCGTTGCGGATCAGGTTGATCAGGAGCTGCTCGATCTGGTCGGCGTCCGCCTCGATCGTCACCTCCGGCCCCTTCTCGACGTAGACGGGGAGACGGGTCTCGAGGGTGGCGGTGCGGCGGATCAGGCTCGCCAGCTCGAACGGCGCCCGGCGCGGCGGCGGCAGGCGGGCCAGCCGCGCGTAGGCCGCCATGAAGCGGATCAGGGCTCCGGAGCGGTTGCCGATCACCTCCAGGCCGTGCTGCATGTCCTCCTGCCAGTCGTCCGGCCGCGGCTCGCGGGTGAGCAGGCTGACGAGAGTGGAGGTCATCGAGTGGATGGGGGCGAGCGAGTTGTTGAGCTCGTGGCCCAGCACGCGGATCAGCCGCTTCCAGGCCTGGCGCTCCTCCTCGCGCAGGGTCTGCGACAGGTCGGAGATCACCAGCAGGCGGTGGGGGAGGCCGAGCTCGCGGAAGGTGCTGCGCCGGATCTCCCAGCGCCCCGGACCGCCGGGGAAGGTGAGCGGCACGATGCGCGAGACCTCGCCGTCGAGCAGGCCGGTGAGCCCGAGATCCTCCGCCGGCTTGCCGAGCAGGCGCTCGCCGGGCATGGCGAGCAGCCGCTCGCCGGCGCGGTTGACCAGCCGGAGCTGGCCGTGATGGTCGAAGGCGAACACGGCGACGTCCACCTCGTCGACCACCCGGTGGAGGAGCGCCGCGGCCTCGACCGCGCCCAGCCGCTGCTCGCGCAACACCTCGCCGATGGCGTTGACCTCGTGGACCACCTGCCCCAGGGCGTCGGCCTCCTGCGGCTGGCGGGCGCGCAGCGAGAAGTCCCCCTCGCGCAGGGCGGAGAGGAGGTTGGCGAGCGTCTGCAGCGGCCGCACCACGCGGTCGCGGAGCTGCATGGCCAGCCACCCCCAGAGCGAGAGTGAGAACAGGGTCACTGTCCAGCGGAGCCTGAGGCTGTGCGGGTCGAGCCAGACGAAGAGCAGGGTGAGCGCCGTTCCCGGCAGGCCGGTGGCGAGCGCCAGCAGGAGGATGCGGTCCTCGAAGGCGAGCGCCCGGCGGCGGCCGGCGCGCAGCAGGCCGCTGAACGGGAGCCGCCGGGCCGGCGGTTCAGAGGCCATACTTCTCGAGCCGCCGGTAGAGGGCGCTGCGCGAGAGCCCCAGCGTCTGGGCCGCCTGGCTGACGTTGCCGCCGCGGGCGAGCGCCTTCTGGATCAGCACCCGCTCGACCTCCTCGAGCGTCATGTCCTCCAGGCGAGGGGGGGCGGCGGCGGCGGGTGCCGCCGTCTGCAACCCCAGATCCTGCGCCCTGACCCCGTCGCCGCGCCCCATCAGGACGCCGCGCTCCACGGCGTGATCGAGCTCGCGCACGTTGCCCGGCCAGGGGTGGGCGAGCAGGGCCAGGGTGGCGGCCTCCTCGAACCCCCGGAACGGTTTGCGGTAGCGCTGCGCGTGCTGCTCGAGGAACTGCAGGGCGAGGGGGAGGATGTCGTCGCGGCGCTCGCGCAGCGGCGGGATGCGGATCTCGACCGTGTTCAGGCGGAACAGGAGGTCCTGGCGGAACCGGCCGGCCGCGACCTCCTCGCGCAGGTCGGCGTTGGTGGCCGAGACGATCCGCACGTCCGCGGTGCGGGTCTTCGACGAGCCGAGGCGCTCGAACTCGCCGGTCTCCAGGACGCGCAGGAGCTTCGCCTGCTGGTTGAGCGAGATGTTGGCGATCTCGTCGAGGAAGAGGGTGCCGCCGTCCGCCAGCTCGAAGCGGCCGACGCGGTCGGTCTTGGCGTCGGTGAAGGCGCCGCGCACGTGGCCGAACAGCTCGCTCTCGAACAGCGCCTCCGAGAGGCCGCCGGTGTTGACCGTCACCATCGGGATCTGGGCGCGGCCGGAGGCGGCGTGGAGCGCCCTGGCCACCACCCCCTTGCCGGTGCCGTTCTCGCCGGTGATCAGCACGTTCGCCTCCGACGGGCCGACGCGCTCGATCAGGTCGAGCACCGGCCTCATCTCGGGGGACCGGGCGATCAGGATCGGCTCGCCGTCGGCGCGCAGGATCTCGTTCTCCGCCTCCAGGCGCTGGCCGCGGCGCAGCGCCCGGCGGAGGTTGATCTGGGTGCGCAGGATGGTGAGCAGGCGGGCGTTGTCCCACGGCTTCTCGACGAAGTCGTGGGCGCCCCGGCGCATCGCCTCGACGGCGACGTCGACGCTCGCCCAGGCGGTCATCACCACGATCGGCAGCGCGTCGTCGACGGTGCGCAGCCGCGCGATCAGCTCGAGCCCCTCGCGGCCGGAGGTGGTGTCGCGGGTGTAGTTGAGGTCCATCAGCACGGCGTCGAAGTCGCGGCTGGTCACCGCCTGGAGGATCTCGGCCGGAGAGCCGGCGGTCTCGGTGTCGAAACCCTCGGCCTTGAGCATCAGCCGCAACGCCTCGCGCACCTCGCGCTGGTCGTCCGCGATCAGGACCCGGGGCTTCTGGGTGGCGCCGTTCATGGGAGAACTCTAGCAGGGGACAAAAAAAAGGGCTGCCGCAATCGGGGCGGCAGCCTTCAAAGGCGCGCGAACATCACCCGCGCAACGACGCGCGGGGTACCTATTTCCTTAGACGACCTCGAATCCGCTCCGCTTGAGCTCGCGGCTCTCGAGCTCGCGCTGCACTCCCGTCTCCTCCTCGACCACGCGGCCGTCGAAGAGATGGATCGTGCGCTGCGCGTAGCGGGCGAAGCGAGGGTCGTGGGTGACCATGCAGATGGTGGCGCCGTCCTTGTGGAGGTCCGCGAGGAGGTCCATCACCGTTTCGCTGTTCTTCGAGTCGAGGTTGCCGGTGGGCTCGTCGGCGAGCAGGATCGAGGGCTTGCCGACCACCGCGCGGGCGACCGCGACGCGCTGCTGCTGACCGCCGGAGAGCTGCGACGGGTAGTGCTTCATGCGGTGCGACATGCCGACCCGCTCCAGGGCCTCCTGCACGCGCTCCTTGCGCTCCTTGGCGGCCATGCCGCGGTAGGTGAGCGGCAGCTCGACGTTCTCGTAGACCGTGAGGTCGCCGATCAGGTTGAACGCCTGGAAGATGAAGCCGATCTCCCGGTTGCGGATCCGCGCCCGCTCGGAGAAGGAGAGGTCGGCGACCTGCTTGCCGTTGAGCCAGTACTTGCCGTCGCTGGGGGAGTCGAGCAGGCCGAGGATCGACAGCAGCGTGGTCTTGCCGCAGCCGGAGGGCCCCGCGATCGAGACGTATTCGCCGTTGCGGATCTCCATGTGGATGCCCGACAGCGCGTGGGTCTCGACCTCGTCGGTCATGAAGACCTTGACGACTCCGTCGAGGTGGATCAGCGAATCAGAAGATGCGGCCATAATTCCTCCAAAGCTTCAGCCGCCGGCTCCGGCCGGGCGGCGCAGGCTGTTAGTTCAAGCGAATCTTTTTATATCCATCCTGCGCCGAGGTGTCCGAGAGGATCACCTTGTCGCCGGCCTGAAGACCCTTGACGATTTCCACCGTGCTGACCGACATGCGGCCCAGATCCACCTGCACCCGCTCCGCCGTCTTGCCGTCCTCGTTGACCTTGAACAGCTCGACCTTGGTGTTCGGGTTGCCGTAGCTGGGGCGGCCGGTGAAGAGCACGTTGTCGACGCGGTCGAGCTCGATCGTGCCGTCCACCGAGAGGTTCGGCCGGGCGCCCGCCGGGAGCGGCCCGTCGAAGGCCACGTCCATGATCACCGTGCCGTCCTGTGACGACGGGGCGACCCGGGCCACGCGGCCGTCGATGATGCCGTTGCGGGTGTCGATCTGGGCTTTCATGCCCACCTTGACGTCCTTGGCCTGCACCTCGGGGATGTGCAGCTCGGCCTTGAGCCTCTCCGGGCGGGCCACTCGCGCCAGCACCGTGCCGGCCGTCACCTGCTGGCCCACCTGCGCCGGCAGCTCCTGCAGCACGCCGGAGATGCCGGCGCGCACCTTGAGCGACTCCACCTGGCGCTTGCGCAGGGCGTAGAGGTCCTGCATCTGCGCCACGCGGGCGCGCTGGGCGGCGAGCTGAGCCGCGGCCGAGCGCCCGTTCTGCTGGTAGCGCTGGGCCTCGATGACGGCCTGCTTGACGAGCTGCTCCGACTTGAGGCTCGAGAGCTTCTGCGTGATGTCCGGCAGCAGGCCCTCCTTGGCGAGCTTGGTGTCCGCTTCCGCCTGGAGCTTCGCCTGCTCGCTCTGCGACTTCACCGAGGTCACCTGCGCCTGCTGGGCGAGGATCTGGCTGTCGAGCTGGGCTTTCAGGTTGTCGTAGTCGGCCTGCGCCGCCTTGAGCTGCGACTCCGCCTCGAGCGCGTTCTGCTCGAGCTGCGGATCGCTCATCTCGACCAGCACCGTGTCCGGGGTGACCGTCACGCCGGGGAGCAGCGGGGTGCGCTCGATGTGGGCGCTCACTGGCGACGAGATCCAGCGCACGTCCTCCGGCACCAGCGTGCCGGGGCCGCGGACGCTGAGCGTCATCGGTCCGCGCTTGACGGTGTCGATCCACACCGTCTCTTTCTGAACCGTCGGCGCCGCCGGCTCGAGCCGCGACAATCCGAACGTGACGAGCGAGACCCCCGCGATACCCGCGACGATCCAGATGTTGCGCCGATTGCGGCGCTTCTGAGCTTCTCCGGTCCTAGGTATGTCCATTCCCATAACGTTTCTCCGGTCACTCTACGCATCCCGCGTGCCAAGGTTTCAGTCGTCGTAAGTCTTTGATTCCAAAAAATTTAAGTGTTCTTTCACGGGCCGGGAGTGTTCGGACCCGGGATGCGCCCGTCCCAGAAGCGGACACTTTCCCGGCCCCGCGTGCTAGCCTTGAAAGCCATGAGCGTCGAGCAGCACCGCCGCGCCGCCCCCGCCGAGCTGGGCTTCTCCATTCTTACAGTGAGCGATACCCGGGAAAAGCGGGACGATGCCAGCGGCGACGCCATCCGCGAGAGGATCTCGGCCGCCGGCCACCGGATCGTGGATTCTACTCTCGTTCGCGACGACGTGGCCGCCATCCGCGACGCCGTGCGCCGGATGCTGGCGCACCCCGGGGTGGATGTGGTGGTGGCGACGGGGGGCACGGGCTTCTCGCCGCGCGACGTCACCCTGGACGCGGTGGGGCCGCTCCTCGATCAGCCGGTCGAGGGGTTCGGCGAGCTCTTCCGGATGCTCTCCTACCAGCAGGTGGGAGCGGCGGCGATGCTCAGCCGGGCCGCCGCCGGCCTCGTCGGCACCCGCGCGGTCTTCCTCCTTCCGGGCTCGCCCAAGGCGGTGGCGCTGGCGATGGAGGCGCTGATCCTCCCCGAGGCGGCGCACCTGCTGGGACAGGCGCGCCGGCCCCTGGTTCCCTGATGACTCCCTGACCCGTCCCTATCGCCTTCGGCCGGAGATCATTCTCCAGAGGAACAGCAGCAGGATCGAGCCGAGGATGGCGATCACGAAGCTCCGGAAGTCGAACCCGGAGATGCCGCCCATGCCGAGCAGGGTCGCGATCCATCCGCCCAGCAGGGCCCCGACGACGCCGATGATGATGGTGATGATGCACCCGCCCGGATCGCGGCCGGGGGTCAGGAACTTGGCGATCGCGCCGGCGATCAGACCGAAGACGATCCAGGAAATGATTCCGTTCATCCCACTCTCCTTTGGTAGGGCAGCCGGACGGGCCTGCTCGGTGGCTGGAAGAAAGCGAGAGCCGTGCCAGCCGGTGACGGCATGGGACGGCATAGAATGTCCCCGCCATGGCCGAGACGACCGAGACCCTTGAGACGAGCCCCACCCCGCCCCGCGACTCCCGTCCCCGTCTGTTCCTGATCGACGGGTACTCGAACATCTTCCGCGCCTTCTACGCGATCCGCAACCTCTCGAACTCCCGCGGCGAGCCCACCAACGCCGTCTACGGCTTCGTGACCATGCTCAAGAAGCTCCTGCGCGAGGAGAATCCGGAGCTGATCGGGGTGGCCCTCGAGGGGGGGCGGACCTTCCGCAGCGACAAGTTCGAGGACTACAAGGCGAACCGCCGCCCGATGCCGGAGGACCTGCAGAGCCAGATCCCGCTGATCCGCAGGGTGCTGGAGGCCTACCGCATCCCCATCCTGGAGCTCGCCGGCTACGAGGCGGACGACGTGCTGGGCACCCTCTCCTGCCGGGCGGCCGAGGCCGGCTACCAGGTGGTGCTGGTCTCCGCCGACAAGGACCTGATGCAGCTCGTCGAGCCCCGGGTCTCGCTCTACCATACCGGGCGCAACAAGCTCTATGGACCGCAGGAGGTCGCCGAGGACTTCGGCGTGCCGCCCGGGAAGGTGGCCGACGTCCTCGCCCTGATGGGGGACTCGATCGACAACATCCCGGGCGTGCCGGGGATCGGCGAGAAGGGGGCCAAGAGCCTGATCCAGGAGTACGGCTCGCTGGAGGACCTCCTGGCGCGGGCCGGCGAGGTCTCCCGCAAGGCGTACCGGGAAGGGCTCGAGCAGCACGCCGACCAGGCGCGGCTGTCGAAGGAGCTGTCGACCATCCACACCGATCTCGACGTGCCGCTCGACCCCGAGGCCCTGCACCGCGATCCGCCGGACGTCGAGGCGCTGCGCAAGGTCTTCACCGAGCTCGAGTTCTTCTCGCTCGTCGAGGAGCTGGGCCCGGCCGGTCCCACGGCGGCCGGAGGGGTGGAGTTCCCGGTCGCCGAGGAGGCGGTCACCGCCGAGGTCTGGGCCGACCGCGCCGGCCGGCTGGTGGGCGGCGAGGTCTACGTCGCCGTGCTCGGCGAGGACCGCCCGCTCGGCCTGGCGGTGGCCGCGCCGGGAGAGGAGACGGTGATCTATGCCGACTTCCGGCGCGACGGCCTGCGCGACGCCGCTCTGGCGAGCCTCAAGGAGTGGATCGGCAGCCCCGCGGTCCGCCTCGCCGGGCACAATCTCAAGGAGGTCCTGCGGCTCTGCCCGGGCCCGCTCTGCGAATCGGCGCTGTTCGACGCCATGCTGGTCTCCTATCTCCTGAAGCCGTCCGTCCACGGCCACTCCCTCGACGAGCTGGCGCTGGAGCGGCTGAGCCGCAAGCCGCTCACCGCCAAGGACGCCGGCTGGGACAAAGGGCAGGCGCCGCCGGTGGGGGATTCCCGGCTCGCCGCCTACGCCGCCGAGCGGGTGGAGATCGCCCGGCGGATGGCCGAGGTGATGGCCCAGGAGCTGGCGGCGGGCTCCCTCGCCAAGGTCTACACCGACATCGAGGCCCCCCTGGTGCCGGTGCTGCTGCGGATGGAGGAGGCGGGCATCCTGCTCGACGTCGACTACCTCAGGGCGATGTCGGTCGAGCTGGGCGCCGAGATCGCCACCCTGGAAGAAGATATCTACAAGCAGGCGGGGGAGACGTTCAACCTCAACTCGCCGCAGCAGCTCGGGGTGATCCTGTTCGAGAAGATGGGCCTCCCCGCCCTCAAGAAGACGCAGAAGACCAAGAGCTACTCGACGGGCGCCGAGACGCTGGAGGAGCTGGGCCGCCGGGGCTATCCCATCGCCCAGCTCCTGCTGCGCTACCGCGAGCTGACCAAGCTGAAGTCCACCTACATCGACTCCCTGCCGGAGCTGGTGGGGGCCGACGGGCGCATCCACACCCGCTTCAACCAGGCGGTCGCCGCCACCGGCCGGCTCTCCTCGACCAATCCGAACCTGCAGAACATCCCGGTGCGCACCGAGCTCGGGCAGCGCATCCGCCGCGCCTTCATCGCGCCGCCGGGCCGGGTGTTGCTGGTCGCCGACTACAGCCAGATCGAGCTGCGCATCCTCGCCCACATCGCGGAGGAGCGGGCGCTGATCGACGCCTTCGCGGCCGGCGAGGACATCCACCGCGCCACTGCCGCGGTCGTCCTCGGCGTCGCCCCCGAACTGGTCAACGCCGAGCAGCGCCGGGCGGCGAAGACGATCAACTTCGGCATCCTCTACGGCATGAGCGCCTACGGCCTCAGTACGGAGCTGGGGATCTCCTCGAAGGAGGCCGACCGGTTCATCACCGCCTACATGGGCCAGTATCCCGGCGTGAAGCGCTATATGGAGGAGACGCTGGAGAGCGCCGAGCGGGAGGGTAAGGTCGAGACCCTCTACGGCCGCGTGCGCTGGATGCCGGACATCAAGAGCAAGAACTGGAACCTGCGGGAGAACGCCCGCCGCATGGCGATCAACGCCCGCATCCAGGGGACGGCGGCGGACATCCTGAAGCTGGCCATGATCGCCGTCGACCGCCGCCTGCGCGACGAGCAGCCCGGCGCCCACCTGCTCCTGACGGTGCACGACGAGCTGGTCCTCGAGGTCCCCGAGGAGCAGGCCGAGGCGGTGGCGGCGATCGTCAAGGCCGAGATGGAGGGCGTCGCCGACCTCAAGGTCCCCCTGGTCGTCGACGCCGGGTGGGGGAAGAGCTGGTACGAGGCGAAGGGGTAGGGGCGTTCAGAGCTTTCTGATCCGGATCTTCACCCGTTGGGCGGCGCGTTCCGCCACCAGGATGAAGGGCGGCTCGATCTCCTGGACCTGATCGAATAGGGTCGTCAGGGTATCCAGAGTGAAGTCCGGATCGAAGTGCCCGGGCCTCAAGTAGACGATGCCGATAACGGGTTCCAGGGCGGCAACCGCGAGCTGACCGAAATCGCTGTCGTGCGTCAGCACAACCCGCCTGTCTTGAAAGGCCTTTCGGATAAGAATGAGATCGCTGGAGCCGATGAGACGGCTCTCCTTCACGTCGAGGACGTCGGATCCCCTTTCCCGGAGAGACTTCACGATCTCCGGGTGGATGTTCTCATCTGTTAAAAGCGGGAAATCCTTCAGCCTCAATGCCGGATCTCTGCGGTAATCACGACCTCGTTCTCCAGAAATCGAGACGCGTACCGCAGCGCCTGCTCAACGTCCTCGGCGCTGAGGTGAGAGTAGGCCTTCAGGATATCCGCCCGGCTGGCGCCCTGGGCGACCAGCTCGAGGATGAGCTCGACGCTGATCCGGGTTCCCTTGACGCAGGGCTTGCCGCCGAGAATGGCGGGATCGGAGTTGATGCGGTCGAACATGGCAGCTCCTTCTCTGAGGATCATACCGCCACCGGCGCGTCCGCGTAGACGAACTCGACCGGCTTGTCGACCCCCTCGGCAAGGCTCTTGTGGACCGGGCAGGTCAGCGCGGCGTTCTCCAGCTTCTTCCTCTGGTCCGCGCTGAGCCCGGCCGGCATGTTGAGGGTTACCGGGATGGCGCCGATGCGGCGGGGGTTCGACTCCATGTGCTTCTCCAGGCGGAAGGAGAGGCCGGTCAGGTCGAGCCCGTCGCGCTCGCCGACGATGGCGATCAGGGTCATCATGCAGGCGCCGAGCGATGCCGCGGCGAGGTCGGTGGGGGAGAAGGAGCTGCCGTCCCCCTGGTTGTCCACCGGAGCCGCCGTCCGGATCACCATCCCCGAGGGGCCGTGGGTCAGCTCCGTCTTCAGATTGCCGATGTACCTGCCGGTGATCTCGACCGCCATGACGTTCCTCCTCTTTCCAATTCCCCGCAGTCTATACCGCGCTCAGCGGCCGATCAGGATCAGGAGGCCCGCGATCAGCGCCAGCAGCCCCTCGAGGACCCGCATGTAGGCGAAGCTCAGCCCCATCAGCAGCCCCAGGCCGACGAGGATGAGATAGATGCCCAGCAACAGCATTCCGACACTTCGGGTGCTTCGCGCCATGTCGCCTCTCCTTTCGAGTCGTCCGGAATCTCCCCTCTAGGATATCGTTCCCGCCATGGAAAATTCATTCGCCGGCCGTGTCGTGGTGGTCACCGGCGCCTCCCGGGGGATCGGCGAGGCGATCGCCGAGGCTTTCGCCGCCTCGGGAGCCCGGGTGGTCCTGGCGAGCCGCAAGCTCGAAGGAGTCGAAGCTGTCGCCCGGCGGATCCGCGAGACCGGCGGCGAGGCCCTGGCGGTCGCCTGCCACACCGGCCGCGAGGCGGAGGTCCAGGCGCTGATGGCGCGGGCGCAGGAAGCGTTCGGCGGCGTCGACGTCCTGATCAACAACGCCGCGACCAACCCCCACTTCGGGCCGCTCCTCGACGCCGGGGAGAGCCAGTGGGACAAGACCTTCGAGGTCAATCTGAAGGGGTACGTCCACGCCATCCGCGCCGCCGTGCCGCTGATGCGCGAGCGGGGGGGTGGCGCGATCGTCAACGTCGCCTCGGTGGCCGGCCTCATCCCCCATGGCGGCCTCGGGGTGTACGGCGTCCTCAAGGCGGCGGTCCTGATGCTGACGCGGACGCTGGCGGTCGAGCTGGCCGGGGAGAACATCCGCGTCAACGCTATCGCCCCGGGCCTGATCCAGACCCGCTTCAGCGAGGCGCTCTGGGCCAGTCCGGAAGCCAACGAGCGGGCCCTCGCCACCATTCCGCAAGGTCGGATGGGGCAGCCGGAGGATCTCACCGGGGCGGTTCTCTACCTGGCCGGCGACGGCGCCCGGTTCACCACCGGGGCGGTGCTGGTGATCGACGGCGGGCAGACCTTGGGCGGGGCGTATTAGGAGGGGTTGCCCGCCACCGCCGCCATCTCCTCCCCCAACCCTTCCACCTCGCGCAGGAAATCCCCGGCCTTCCCCTCCAGCCATTCGGCTTCCAGGGTCGCGAACAGGCGGTCGCGGCGGGCGCGGTTGAGGCGGGCGAGCGCGATCAGGCCCGGCTCGCGGGTGCGCCGGCGCTCGGCGCGGAGGAGGTTCTCGTCGGGGGCGTTGGAGAGTGACAGCTCCAGGATTTTCCCTGCCCGCTCGGCGGCGGCGATCTCGACCGCCTCGACGAGCTCGGCTTCCAGGACGTGGGCGTCGTGGAGGTCGCCGAGGAGCTCCTGGAGGGCCTTGAACCGCTTGACGATCGGGGCGGTCCTGGGGATCTCGGCTACCAGCGGCTCGAGCAGGTAGCGCACCCGCTTGGCGCGGATCCGCGCCTCGTGGGCCTCCTGCTCGTCGCCGGCGCCCTCGATCCTTGCCAGATGCTTCTCCAGATCCGCCACCTGGCCGTGGAGGATGCCGGCGGCCGCCTCGGCGAGGGTCGGGCGGTCCTCCCTGGCGTCGAGGCGGATCTCGGCGCGATAGACCGAGAGCCGGGCGCGCAGCTCCTTTTCCAACTTGCCGAACTCGTCCGCGACCTCGCCCTCCATGTCCTCGTAGGCGTGGCGCTTGCGTTCCGCGAGGCGGGCGAGCAGCCAGGCGAGGCCCACCCGATGCTGCGAGGAGAGGTGCGGAACGCGGCCGCGTAGCCATTCGATCTGGACCTCCGTATCGCGCCCCGGCCCGGTCGAGCCGGCGAGACGGCGGAGCCGCCGTTCGAGCTTCTTCGGGATGTCGATCTGGGCGCCGTAGGCCTTGAGGCAGCTCCGCAGCCGGCGCAGACCGACGCGGAAGTCGTGGAGCGCCTCGGAGTCGGCGGGGTCCGCCAGCCGCGGCCGGGCCTCGGCCGCCTGATCGAGGAAAGAGAGGGCGAGCAGGCGGGCTCCCTCCTCGGGGGGGCGGGAGAGGAGTCCGGAGCTCATGAGGGGCTAGTCCGCGAGATCCCGGAGCTGGGCCGGGGTAAGCGCCCAGACCAGGGTGGCGGTGCCGGCGCCGACCTCGTCGGGGAAGTCGAGCAGGCAGGCGCCCCCTTTGCGGAAGGCGAAGATCCGGCGCTCGCCGCCGGTCAGGAGCCAGGAGAGGAGCAGGCTGATGCTCGGCTCGTGCCCCACCGCGGCGATGCAGTCCGCCTTCTGCTTGCGCAGCCAGCGGAGAAAGTCGTTGGGGGTGGCCTCGGGGGAGAGCTCGTCGATCTCCACCTCCTTCAGGCCGCCGTAGACGGAGTCGACGATGGCGCCGGTCTGGGCGGCCCGGATCAGCGGGCTGGTCGCCAGCAGATCGATCCCGGGCACGATCTCCCGCAGGCCCCGGGCGGCCTGCTTCATCTTCTTGCGCCCCTCGTCGGTGAGCGGACGCAGCCGGTCGTCCTTGCCGGTCCTGGCGAAGTCCTCGCGCTCTTCGGCGATCGCATGTCGGATGAGAAGAAGCTTCATGACACCCCCTGTCCGGGGAAAGTATCGCAAAGCCTTCAGACTGCAAAGGATTCGGGGTAACGGCGGGGTCGCGGGTCGGTGACAGGGCGGCCACAGAGGGCCGCCCCGCGGGAACGCCTACGAATCCCCGTCCTGGAGGAAGTGCGCGGCGGCCTTCAACGCCTCGTAGCGGGCGAGCTGGTCGGGGGTGAGGATGGCGGAGAACTTCGTGTCGAAGTCCTCCAGGGCCGCCCGGATCTTCTCCCGGTTGGCGCGCAGCGCGAGGGCCGCCTGGCCGACGTCGCAGGGGTTCGGATTGGTCGCCTCGAGCAGGTTCCTGTAGGTCTCGGCGAGCTGCTTCTCGGCCTGCAGCAGGGGGGTCTCTTTGGCCTTGAGCTCGGCGGCCAGCCGCTGGGCGACCGTCACCTGCTCCGGCGTCAGCCGGAGATAGGCGGCGAGAGCGCGCGGATTGCGCAGGATCGCCCCGGGATCGCGCGGCTGCTGCCGCCCCGCCGCCTCGGCGGCCAGGGGGAGGACGAGAAGGGCGAAAAGGGCGGTGAGGGTCAGGGTCGATCGGCGGATCGTCATGCGGTCTCTCCTTTCGAGTCGGGCCAAGAGGCCGGAAGCTCATTCTGTCACCTGCAGGAACCCGCGGCGGGCGGATTTCCTGCGCCCCCTCTCGTGATACCGTTTCCGCGCCCACGGAGGAGGAAATCGATCCAATGTCGGAAGGCCAGAGCTTGAAACGGACTCCGCTCTACGACCGCCATCGCGAGGCGGGAGCGAAGATCGTGGATTTCGCCGGCTGGGAGATGCCGGTCCAGTACGCCGGGGTCATCGAGGAGCACCGCGCCGTGCGCACCGCCGCCGGCCTGTTCGACGTCTCCCACATGGGAGAGGTCCGGGTGCGCGGGGCCGGCGCCCAGGCCTTCCTGCAGCGGCTGACCCCCAACGACGTTGGGAAGCTCGTCCCCGGGCGGGCGCACTACAGCGGTCTGCTGACCGACCGCGCCACCTACGTGGACGACATCCTGATCTACCGGCTGGCTGCGGATGACTTCCTGGTGGTGGTCAACGCCTCGAACGCCGGGCGCGACTTCGAATGGATCGCCGCGCACGCCGCCGGCGGCGAGGGCGGCGAGGTGGCCGGCGACGTCGAGGTGATCGACGAGAGCGACCGCTACGCCCTTCTCGCGCTGCAGGGCCCGCAAGCGCTGGAGACGCTGGCGCCGCTCGTCTCGCGGGACGTCTCCGGGCTCAAGTACTACGGTTTCGCCGAGGGGGCCGTGGCCGGCGTGCCGGCGCTGATCTCCCGCACCGGCTATACCGGCGAGGACGGCTTCGAGCTCTACCTGCCGCCGGAGGACGCTCCCGAGGTCTGGCGGCGGCTGGTCGAGGCGGGTGCCGTTCCCGCCGGGCTGGGCGCCCGCGACACCCTGCGCCTGGAGGCCGCGATGGCCCTCTACGGCCACGAGATCGACGACACGACGACCCCCTTCGAGGCCGGCCTGAACTGGGTGGTCAAGCTCGACAAGGGGGAGTTCCTCGGCCGCGACGCCCTGGCCGCCCAGAAGGCCTCAGGGATTCCCAGGAAGCTTGTGGGCTTCGAGGTACAGGGGCGGGGAATCGCGCGCCAGGGTCACCCGGTTGTCTCGGAGGGTGGCATCGTGGGCGCCGTCACCAGCGGCACCTGGAGCCCCACCTTCGAGAAGGCTTTGGGGCTCGCCTACGTGCCGCCGGAGATGGCGGCGCCGGGGACGCCGCTGGCGATCGAGGTTCGCGGCAAGGCCCTCCCGGCGGTGGTCGTGGAGACTCCTTTCTACAAAAGGTCGAGATAGGTCTACGATCCGTAATCGTATTCACCAGCCAAACTGGAGGGCGAAAGAGGAATGTACCCCCGAGATTATCTCTATTCGAGAGAGCACGAGTGGCTCCGCATCGAGGACGATCTCTGTGTGCTCGGCATCACCGAGTTCGCGCAGCAGGAGCTGGGCGAGGTGGTGTTCGTGGAGCTGCCGGAGATCGGCCAGGTATTCGACACCAACGACGAGCTCGGCACGATCGAGTCGGTCAAGGCCGTCGCCGAGGTGTTCACGCCCGTCGCGGGCGAGGTGGTCGAGATCAACGACGCCGTGGTGGACGATCCGGAGCTCCTCAACGAGGATCCGCACGGCGATGGGTGGCTGATCAAGATCCGGTTCTCTTCCGCGGACGATCTGAAATCCATGATGAAGGCCGAGGAGTACGAGGAGTTCGTTCAGAGTGGAGAAGCTTAAAGACTCGCCCGGGGCGACCGGCGCCGTCGCCCTCGGTGATCTCTCCGGCTCATCGCCGGAGACCGGCGGCGCCGTCCTCAATCCCACGGACACCTTCGTCCGCCGCCACCTGGGCCCCAGCGAGGGGGAGGTCCGGCAGATGCTGGAGGTGGTCGGCGCCGGCTCGCTCGCCCAACTGGTGCGCGAGACCATCCCCGAGTCGATCCTCCGCGAGGCCCCGCTCGACCTCGCCGGGCTCCCCGCCGGCCGCGATCTCGGCGAGCAGGAGCTGCTCGGCGCCCTGCGCGGCATCGCCGGCAGGAACAAGGTCTTCCGGTCCTTCCTCGGCATGGGCTACCACGGCTGCATTACGCCGGGGGTGATCCAGCGCAACATCCTGGAGAACCCGGGCTGGTACACCCAGTACACCCCCTACCAGTCGGAGATCTCGCAGGGGCGCCTCGAGGCGCTGCTCAACTTCCAGACCATGGTGGCCGACCTGACCGGGCTGCCGGTCGCCAACGCCTCGCTGCTCGACGAGGGCACCGCCGCGGCCGAGGCGATGAACCTCTGCCACGGCGCCACGAACGGCAAGCGGGACGTCTTCTTCGTCGCCGAGGACTGCCACCCGCAGACGATCGAGGTGGTCAAGACCCGCGCCGGCGCGATCGGCGTCGAGGTCCGGGTCGGCGATCCGGCGGCGATCGACTTCGCGGCGGGAGATCTGTTCGGCGTCCTCCTCCAGTACCCCGCGACCGACGGCCGGGTGGTGGACTACGCCCCGGTCGCCGAGCAGGCCCACGCCGCCGGCGCCCTCGTGGTGGTGGCCGCCGACCTGCTGGCGCTGACCCTGCTGCGGGCGCCGGGCGAGTTCGGCGCCGACATCGCGGTCGGCTCGGCGCAGCGGTTCGGCGTCCCCATGGGCTATGGCGGGCCGCATGCGGCGTTCCTCGCCACCCGCGAGGAGTACAAGCGCCAGATTCCGGGGCGGATCATCGGCGTCTCGCGCGACCGCCGGGGCAAGACCGCCCTGCGCATGGCGATGCAGACCCGCGAGCAGCACATCCGCCGCGAGAAGGCCACCAGCAACATCTGCACGGCCCAGGTGCTCCTCGCCGTGATGGCGGGCATGTACGCCGTCTACCACGGCCCCGAGGGGCTAAAGGCGATCGCCCGCCGGGTGCACGCCCTGGCGGCGGCGCTGGCCGAGGGGCTGCGCCATCTCGGCTACGCGGTGGGGCGCGAACCGTTCTTCGACACCCTGCGCGTGGGCACCGGCGAGCGTTCCGCCGACGAGATTCTGGCCGCCGCCGAGGCCCGGGGGATCAACCTGCGCAAGCTGGGGGAACGGGCGGTTGGCATCGCGCTCGACGAGGCGGCCACCGCCGCCGACGTCGAGGATCTGTTCGCGGTCTTTGGCGAAGACCGCGCGGCTGATCTGTCGGCCGAGCGGTTGGCGGAAGGGGCCGGCCTCGATTTTCCGGCGCCGCACGCCCGGCCGTCGGACTTCCTGACACACCCGGTCTTCAACGCCTTCCACACCGAGCACGAGATGCTGCGCTATATCAAGCGCCTGGAGTCGCGCGACCTGTCGCTCGCCACCTCGATGATCCCGCTCGGCTCCTGCACCATGAAGCTCAACGCCACGGCCGAGATGGCGCCGGTCACCTGGCCCGAGATCGGGGCAATCCATCCGTTCGCTCCGGCCGGCCAGACGCAGGGGTACCAGGAGCTCTTCCGCTCGCTCGAGTCCTGGCTCAACGAGATCACCGGCTTCGCCGCCTGCTCGCTGCAGCCGAACGCCGGCTCGCAGGGGGAGTACACGGGGCTGATGGTGATCCGCGCTTACCATCACGCCCGCGGCGACCAGCACCGCGACATCTGCCTGATCCCGGTCTCGGCCCACGGCACCAACCCGGCCTCGGCGGTGATGGCGGGGCTCAAGGTAGTGGTGGTCGCCTGCGACGAGGGGGGCAACGTGGATCTGGACGATCTGCGGGCCAAGGCCGAGGCCCACCACGACCGGCTGGCGGCGCTGATGGTGACCTACCCCTCGACCCACGGCGTCTTCGAGCCGGGGATCCGCGACATCTGCCGGATCGTCCACGATCACGGCGGCCAGGTCTACCTCGACGGCGCCAACATGAACGCCCAGGTGGGGCTCTGCCGGCCGGGCGACTACGGCGCCGACGTCTGCCACCTCAACCTGCACAAGACGTTCTGCATCCCGCACGGCGGCGGCGGCCCGGGCATGGGGCCGATCTGCGTCGCCGCGCACCTGGCGCCCTTCCTGCCCGGGCACCCGGTGGTGCCGACCGGTGGCGAGGAGGCGATCGGTCCGGTCTCGGCGGCACCCTGGGGGAGCGCCAGCATCCTGCCGATCTCCTGGGTCTATATCGCCCTGATGGGCGGCCGGGGGCTCACCCTCGCCACAGAGACGGCGATCCTCAACGCCAACTACATGGCGGCGCGGCTGCGCGAGCACTACCCGGTGCTCTACGCCGGGAGTCATGGGCGGGTGGCGCACGAGTTCATCCTCGACCTGCGGCCGTTCAAGACCACCGCCGGCATCGAGGCCGAGGACGTGGCCAAGCGGCTCATGGACTTCAGCTTCCACGCGCCGACGATGTCCTTCCCGGTGGCCGGGACGCTGATGATCGAGCCGACCGAGAGCGAGTCGAAGCCCGAGCTCGACCGCTTCTGCGACGCGATGATCCGCATCCGCGAGGAGATCCGCGCCATCGAGCAGGGGAAGATGGATCGCCAGAACAACCCGCTCAAGAACGCTCCCCACACGGCGGACGACGTGACGGCGGACGACTGGGACCGGCCGTACGGCCGCGAGCAGGCGATCTTCCCCGCCCCCTGGGTGCACGAGCGGAAGTTCTGGCCGTACGTCAACCGGGTGGACAATCCGTGGGGGGACCGCAACCTGATGTGCACCTGCCCGCCGGTGGATTCGTATGACTGAGCCGGGGCGGTCCGGAGCCCGGTGACGGCACCCCCCAGCCCTTCCGGGCCCGCGGGGCCGGCCGGGGACATCACCCGGGGGGACGCCATCGTCCTCGGCCTGTTTCTCGCCTGCTGGGCGCTGAGCCTGCTGAGCTTCACCCGCGTGGTGGCGCTCGCCGGCAGCCTGCCGCTGACGCTCTACAGCTACTACGGCGTGGCGGTGGCGCTGGGGTGGGCCTTCGGCATCGTCTACGTGCGGCGGACCTGGGGGCTGCCGGCCCCGATCCGCCGCCGCTTCCTCCTGATCTACTACCTCGGCCCGCCGGCCATCCTCGGTCTCCTGCGCTCCATGGCTCCCTGGGCCGACCAGCGCGCCGCGCCCTTCGTTCCACTCTACGCCTTCGGGGCGTTCAGCATTCTCTTTCTGGTTCCGGTGACGATGAAGTTTCCCCGGCCCTTGCGATAGGAACAAGGGACCCAAGGGACACCAGGGACTTCAGGGACGAAAGCCCTGTCTGTCCGTGTCCCTGTTGTCCCTGTTGTCCCTGCTGTCCCTTTCGTCCCTTTTTTTCCCTGGCACCCCGCGTGCTAGCATCCGGTTCGTGATGCCTACCCTCGCCATCGATAGCCTCGTCGCCGACCTCGCTAGCCGGGAATCGGCCCTCGTGGCCTACTCGGGCGGGGTGGATTCGGCCGTGGTGGCGGCGCTGGCCCACCGGGCTCTCGGCGATCGCGCGGTGGCGGTGACGGCGGCGGCGGAGACGCTGGCGGGGGCGGAGCTGGACCATGCGCGCCGGGTGGCGGCCGAGATCGGCATCCGGCACGAGGTGGTCACCTACAGCGAGCTGGACGATCCGGAGTTCGTCGCCAATCCGAGCCACCGGTGCTACGTCTGCCAGGGGATGCGGATGGGCACCATGGTCCGCCTCGCGGCCGAGCGCGGTTACGCGGTCGTCTGCGACGGCACTAACGCCTCCGATCCGGGGCCGGACCGGCCGGGGCTCCGCGCCGTCCGCGAGAGCGGGGTCTACTCCCCCCTGCTCGCCAACGGCGTCGACAAGGAAGCGACCCGCGCCATCGCCCGCGTCTTCGGGCTCTCGGTCTGGGACCGCCCCGCCAACGCCTGCCTCTCCTCGCGCATCCCGCACGGGCAGGTGGTCACGCTCGGCAAGCTCCGCCGCATCGAGGCCGCCGAGGACGTCCTGGCCGCGGCCGGGTTCCGCGTGGTCCGCGTCCGCCACGACCAAGGCGCCGCCCGCGTCGAGGTCGGCCCCGACGAGGTGCCCCGCCTGACCGCGATCTGGAGCGAGCTCGAGCCGCGCCTGCGCTCCCTCGGCTTCGCGCGGGTGGCCTACGACCCTCAAGGGTATCGCCGGGGCGGCGCCGACCTGGGTTCCCTCCCGTCGTGAATCCCGATCAGCTCAAGCACCTCCTCGCGGCGGTCGCCGCAGGCGAGCGGTCTCCCGACGAGGCCCTCAAGGATCTCGCGGAGCTCCCCTACGCCGACCTCGGCTTCGCCAAGCTGGACTTCCACCGCGAGCTGCGCAACGGCCTCCCCGAGGCCGTCTACGCCGAGGGGAAGCGGACCGAGGACCTGCGGGCGATCGCCGAGCGGATGATCGCCGCCCACGGCAAGGTCCTGATCACCCGTCTGCGCTCCGAGGCCGCCGGCGAGCTGCTGGCCGACCATCCCGGGGCGGTCTACCACGAGCGGGCCCGCATCCTCACCTTCGGCCAGGGAGAACCGCGGCCGGGGGCGATCACCGTGCTCGCCGCCGGCACCTCGGACCTGGGGGTCGCGGAGGAGGCCGCGGTCTGCGCCTCCTGGTTCGGACACGCGGTCGAGCGGTGCTACGACGTGGGGATCGCCGGGCTCCACCGGCTGCTGGGCAACCTCCCAGCGATCCGCCAGGCCGACGTGGTGGTCGCGGTGGCCGGCATGGACGGCGCCCTGCCGACGGTCGTCGCCAGCCTCGTGCCGGCGCCGGTGGTGGCCGTGCCCACCAGCGTCGGCTATGGAGCGAGCTTCGGGGGGCTCGCCGCCCTGCTGACCATGCTCAACGGCTGCGCGCCCGGGATCGGCGTGGTGAACATCGACAACGGCTACGGCGCGGCCGTGCTGGCCAGCCGGATCGCCCGTTCGACCAGCATCGCGTCGCCGTAGGAGTAGAACCGGTACCCCTCCCGGATCGCCTCCTCGTAGGCGGCCAGGACCCGCTCGCGGCCGGCGAAGGCGGAGACCAGCATCAGCAGGGTCGAGCAGGGGAGGTGGAAGTTGGTGAGCAGCGCGTCCACCACCTGGAAAGAGTAGCCTGGGGTGATGAACAGCTCCGTCGCGCCGCTCCCGGCCCGCACCTCGCCTTCGCCAACCCGCGCCGCGCTTTCCAGGGTGCGGACGACCGTGGTCCCTACCGCCACGATCCGTCTCCCGGCGGCCCGGGCGCGGCGGATCGCTCCGGCGGTCTCCTCGCCGATCTCGTAGCGCTCGCTCTCCATCCGGTGCTCCTCGATCCGCTCGGCGCTGACCGGCTTGAAGGTGCCGATGCCGACGTGGAGGGTGACCCGCGCGATCTCGACGCCGGCGGCCGCGATCTCCTCCAGGAGCCTCGCCGTGAAGTGGAGCCCGGCCGTGGGCGCGGCCACGGCGCCGGGCTGGCGGGCGAAGACGGTCTGGTAGCGCTCGCGGTCCTCGTCGGTGTCCGGCCGGTGGATGTAAGGGGGGAGGGGGATGTGCCCCAGCCGGTCGAGATGCGGCTCGATCGGCTCCGTGAAGCGCAGGCGGTGGCGGCCATCCTCGCGCTTGTCGATCACCTCGGCGGCGAGCCCCTCGTCCAGCTCGATGATGGCCCCCGGCCGGGCGCGCCGCCCCGGCTTGATCAGGGCGTCCCACTCGCGCTCGGCGACGGGCTCGATCAGCAGGATCTCCATCCGGCCGCCGCCGGCGCTCCGCCCATAGAGCCGCGCCGGAATCACCCGCGTGTCGTTGAGCACCAGCAGGTCGTCCGGCCGGAGGAGGCGCGGCAGATCGCTCACCCGCGAGTGCCGCTCGGGTCCCTGGCGGTCGAGCACCAGCAACCGGCTCTCGCCGCGGGGGGCGGGCTCCTGGGCGATGCTCGCCGCCGGCAGGTCGTAGTCGAAGTCTCGAGTCAGCACCGCGCGGACCTAGACGGCGACCGTCACCTTGCGCAGGACGTCGATCGCCACCACCAGGGCGACCAGCATCAGCAGGCCCGCGCTCCAGAAGGGCCAGCCGGGGCCGGCCGCGCCGAAGAGGAAGGTGCCGGCCGACGGCCCGAGGATGCGGGCGAGGGCGCCGAAGGAGCGAGAGAGGCCGATCGTGCTCCCCTGCGAGCGCTCGTCGGTGAGGCGGCTGAGGAGGCCCGTCGTGGAGGGGTTGTGAACCCCCTGCCCGACGGCGAGCAGGAGCAGGCTGACCAGCAGGAGCCAGAGCTGCGACCCCGGAAGCAGGAGGAGCCCCAGGGCCATCAGCACGATCCCGGAGAGGATCAGCCGGCGTTCGCCGAACCTGCGGACCAGGCGGCCGAGGAGCCCCCCCTGGACGATCACCAGCACCACCCCCACGAAGACGAAGAGCCACGAGGTCTGGCGGGCGCCGAAACCGAAGCGAGCCTGGCAGAAGAGGGCCAGCGTGGTCTCCATCATCGAGAAGCAGAACATCACCAGGAAGAACAGGACCATCAATCCGCGCAGCGGGGTGTCGCGCCAGACCGCCCGCAGGTCCGAGATGCCGTGCCACGCGCCGCCGCGGGAGGCGGCGTCGCGCCGCAGCTCGGGCGAGAGCGACTCCGGCAGGCTGAAGGACGCGATCAGCAGGTTGATCGCCGAGAGCGCGGCGGCGGCGAACGGCACCAGCCGGGGGCCGAGGTGGGCGAGGGCCGGCAGGGCGCCGCCGGCCTGCTCCAGGATGCCGCCGAGCGCCGGTCCGAGCACGAAACCGAGCCCGAACGCCGCCCCCACCAGCCCCATCGCCTTCGAGCGCTCGGCGGGGGAGGAGACGTCGGCCATGTAAGCCTGGGCGATCGCGTAGTTGGCCGCCGCCACCCCGGAGAGCGAGCGGGCGAGCAGGAGCACGGCATACGACGGCGCGAGCGCGAAGATCACGTAGGAGATGACGCTGCCGGCGATCGAGGCGAGCAGCACGGGGCGCCGGCCGACGCGGTCCGAGAGGCGCCCGAGCAGCGGCGCGCAGAGGAGCTGGGTCAGGCTGTAGGAAGAGAAGAGCAGGCCGATCTGCAGCGGCGTGGCGTGGAACTCCTGCGCGTAGAAGGTCAGGAACGGCAGGATCATGCCGAACCCGATCAGGTCGAGCAGGATGGTCAGGAAGACGGTCAGCAGCGCCCGGCGGCGTGGCGCGCTCTGAAAAGCCTGGGGTTCGTTCACGGCGCGGGGAGTGTAGCACCCCCGGCGTCTCCATCCTGGCGGGCCTGGCGGGGATCGAGGGCGTCCCGCAGTCCGTCGGCCAGCAGGTTGAAGGCGATCACCGTCACCGCGAGAGCGGCGCCGGGGAAGGTGGCGATCCACCAGGCCTGGAGGAGCACGGCCTGCCCCTCGGACATCAGGTTCCCCCAGCTCGGGGTGGGCGGCTGGATGCCGAGGCCCAGAAACGAGAGGGAGGATTCGAGGAGGATCAGGTTGCCGATCAGCAGCGTGGTCTGGATCAGCACCGGCGTGAAGGCGTTGGGCAGCAGGTGGCGCCAGAGGGTGGCGAGCGGATGCTGCCCCATGGCGCGGGCGGCGACGACGAACTCCCGGTTCCTGAGGCTGAGGATCTCGGCCCGAGTCAGCCGGCTGATCCCCATCCAGGCCGTGCCGCCGAGCAGCGCCACCACCACCGCCGGGTCCGGGCGGAAGAAGGCGGCCAGCGCGATCATCAGGAACAGCCAGGGGAAGGCGAGAAGGGCGTCCACCCCGCGCATGATCACGGCGTCGGCCACCCGGCCGCCGAGCGCGGCGGCGGAGCCCACGGCAACGCCGAGAGTGAGGGCCAGGATCGCCGAGATCAACCCCACGGCGAGCGACACGCGGGCGCCGTGAAGGATCCGGGAGAGGAGATCGCGGCCGAAGCGGTCACTGCCGAGCAGGTAGACCCGGCGGTCGGCGACCCCGCCGGGCGTCAGGTTCACCACCCGCGAGGCGGGCAGCGTCTCGACGGCGCCGAGGCGCTCGATCGTGAGGCCCTCCGGGGTGCGCCGGGCTCGCTCCGCCAAGCGCCAGGACCCATCCTCCAGGTGGACCGCCGCCAGCGAGGTCCCGGGGCGCCGGTAGCTGCCGGCCGGCGGATCGAGCTGCTCGTTCGGGTCGTAGGGCGCGAGCACCGGCGCCGCCAGGGCGCTGAAAGCCAGCAGGGCGATCAACCCGGCCCCCCAGATCAGCGTGGGCGAGCGCCATCGGCTTCTAAGCATCGCGCACCCGCGGATCGACCAGGGCATGGAGGATGTCGGCCAGGAGGTTGCCCAGAATGACCAGAGTGGCGGAGAGCGCGACGGCGCCGAGGATCAGCGGGTAGTCGCGCGTGCTGATCGCCAGAAAGGTGAGCTGTCCGAGCCCGGGCCACGAGAAGACCACCTCGACGATCAGCGCGCCGGAGAGCAGCACCGGCAGCTGGATCGCGAAGACCTGGATCACCGGCACGATGGCGTTGCGCAGGCCGTGCACCCAGACGACCCGGCGCTCGGAGAGCCCCTTGGCGCGGGCGGCGCGGATGTAGTCCTGGCTCATCACCTCGATCAGGCTGGCGCGGAGGAAACGGGCGGTCCCGCCCGCCGTGCCGATGCCCATCACCAGGGCGGGGAGGAACAGATGGCGCGCGAGGTCGAGCAGCCGTCCGGCGGGGCTCATCAGGTCGGCGTCCACCGAATGCATGTGGCTCGCCGGCAGCACCGGCCAGACGTAGGAGAAGAGGAGGACCACCATCAGCCCCACCCAGAAGAGCGGCAGGGAGAAGAAGAGGAGAGTGACGATGCGGATGCCATGGTCCAGCGCCGACCCCCGCCGCAGGGCGGAGGCGATGCCGAGCAGCAGGGCCAGGAAGTATTCGACCACGAGGGCGGCCATGGCGAGGATCGCCGTCGCCGGCACCGCCTCGCCGAGCACGGTGGAGACCGGCCGCTGCTGCGAGAGCGAGGTGCCCCAGTCCCACTTCGCCACCGAGGAGATCCACGTCAGGTACTGCAAGGGGAGGGGGCGGTCGAGGCCGTAGATCTGCCGCAGCCTCTGCTGCTGCTCGAGAGTGAGCCGCTGCCCCTCGAAGATGTGGGCCGGATCGCCCGGGATCAGGCGCAGAAAGAAGAAGGTAAAGGTGAGGACCAGCAGCAGGAGCAGCAGCGAGGCGGCGAGACGCCGCAGGAGGAAACCGAGCAAGGCCGGGCGGTCAGCCGTTCGGCTCGACCCACCACTCCTTCAGATTGAAGAATGCGAAGGTCGGCGTCGGGCGCACGTTCCTCACCCGCTTGTTGACGCCGGTCAGGCGCTGCGACTCCCAGAGGAAGGTGACCGGCTGGTCGCGATGGGCGATCTGCTGGATCTGGTTCAGGTACGGGCGCTCGGCGAGGAGGTCCGGCTGCGACGCCCCGACCTCGATCAGGCGGTCCATCTCGGGGTTGCGGTAGCGGGGGTAGTTGCTCCCCTCCGCGATCGATTGGCTGTGGAAGTTGCTCCGCAGGTCGAGGCTGGTGTCGATGGTGTAGCCCATCATCGCCGCGTCGAACTTGCCGGCGATCGTCTGCGTGGCCAGGGTATTGAACTCGACTTGGCGCGGCGTGACGCGGATGCCCGCCTTCCTGAGCTGGTCCTGGATCATCACCGTCGCGTCCGTCCGCGCCTGGTTGCCGGTGTTGGTGAGCAGCTCGAAGGCGAACGGCTTGCCGTTCCTGTCGAGGATGCCGTCGCCGTCCGTGTCCCGCCACCCCTTGGCCGCGAGGATGCAGCGCGCTTCGGCGGGATCGTACGGCAGAGGGTGGAGCGCCGGATCGTGGGCCCAGACCGAGGTCAGGATCGGGGAGTCCGCGACCTTCCCGTAGGATCCGAGGAGGGTCTCGACGATGGTCTGGCGGTCGATGGCGAGCGTGAGGGCTCGCCGCACCTCGGGGTCCTTGAAGAGCGGGCGCTCGTTGTTCCAGGTGAGGGCGACGTAGATGTTGAACCAGTACGCGATCAGCTCGAGCCGGGGCGAGGCCTTGACGCGCGGCGCGTCGCCGAAATTGAGCTGGGGCAGAAAGTCGAGCTCGCCGCTCAGGAGCTGGGTCAGGCCGCTCGACTGGTCCGGAATCTGGCGCATCACGACGCGGTCGAGGTAGGGGAGCCCCTTCTCGTAATAGCGCTCGTTGCGCTGCAGGACGATCTGCTGCTGCGGCTGCCAGGAGGCGAGGGTGAACGGGCCGTCCACAACCAGGTGCTGGCGGAACCAGTCGCCGTTCTGCCGCCACTGGGCGAAGGGGAGCTTTTCCCAGGCGTGCTTGGGGAAGACCGGCCCCTCGTTGGCGTCGAGAAACTGCTTGGCGTAGACGCGCGAGAAATGGAAGCGGACGGTGCGCGGGTCCACCACCTCGACGTCGGTGATCCAGTCCTTCGAATCGGCGAGCTCCCAGGCGACGTCCGGATCGCGCTGGGCCTGCCAGGTCCAGCGCACGTCCTCGGCGGTCACCGGCACGCCGTCGGTCCAGAACACGTCGCCGCGGAGATGGAAGGTGAGCGTCTTGTGGTCCGGCGACCAGTCGTAGGACTCCGCGAGCTGCGGCTTGAAGGTGGCCGGGTGGACCTGGAAGTCGGACTGCTCCTCGTACAGATGGAGGAACATCCGGAACAGCATCTCGTTGTTGATCTGCGTCGACGGCAGGATCAGGCTGTTGACCCCGCCGGGCTCGGCGGTCCAGCCGGTCACCACCGTGCCGCCCCGCCGGGGAGTGGAGGCGCTCGCGGCGCCCGGGCCGGCGGCGCGCTCGGGGGTCTGCCGGCAGCCAACGGGGAAGAGGGCGAGCAGGACGCCGGCGGCGGCCAGGACCAAAGCTTGAAGGGAGAATTTTTCGCGCATGGGAGCGCGGCCATGGTATCCGACGGCGCGGGGAAAAAGAAGCATCCGATCCCGGGTGCTATCCTTGAATCGGCATGGAACGCGCGGCACCCTCCTCGTCCTCCCGCAACCTCCTGATCGTCTCGCTGGTCTTCGGGCTCTTCGTCCTCCTCAACATCGCCCTGTTCGGCTGGCTGATCTTCCGCTCCCTCTCGCAGCGGGAGATCGACCGGGTGCTGCTCGAAACCCGTTCGGAGGCCGAGAAGCTGGCGCAGCAGATCGCCCGCCGCGCCGACCGCGAGGGGAAGGACCTCTACACCGCCGTGGCCGTCGAGCGGGAGACGCAGACCTACATCGACCAGGTCCTGCGCCAGCGCGAGCTGGTGCGGCGGGTCGAGATCCGCGACAAGAACGGCGTCCTCGTCTACGAGGCGCGCACCCAGGCGCGGATGCCGGTGGGGACCGATCGCGAGGCAACGCCGCCGGCGATCTCCCCGCCCATCCCCACCTCGCCCGAGCTGCAGCAGAGCCTGGAGACCTCGCCCCACGTCGAGAAACGGGTCCGCGAAACCGAGTCCTCGTTCCAGGTCCCCGACATCCACGTGCCGATCGGCAACTATGGCCAGATCGAGATCGGCATCAGCGGCCCCGAGCTCAGCCGGCGGATCGAGGTGCTGCGCAAGGACCTGATACGGCAGGCGTCGCTGATCGGCATCCTGTCGATGCTGCTGCTGATCTCGGCCTACGTCACGGTCTGGCTGGTCCTCCGGAGGTCGCACCGGCTGGAGGTGCAGGCGGCCGAGGCCGAGCGGCTCGCTTATCTCGGCACCCTCGCCTCCGGGCTCGCGCACGAGATCCGCAACCCGCTCAACTCGCTCAACCTCAACATGCAGATGCTGGAGGAGGAGCTCGACGAGCACGGCTCGGCCCCCACCGGCAAGCGGCTGCTGGCGATCACCCGCTCCGAGCTCAGCCGGCTCGAGCGGCTGGTCTCCGACTTCCTCGCCTATGCCAAGCCCCGCCCCCTCGAGCTCGAGGAGGTGCCGGCGGTGCGGCCGCTCGAACGGATGCGGGAGGTGCTGGCGGGGGAGATCCAGAAGCGGCAGGTGCAGATCGAGATCGAGGACCGCAGCGGCGGGGCGTGGATCCGGATCGATCCCGGGCAGATGGGGCAGCTCCTGCTCAACCTGGCGCAGAACGCCTTCGCCGCCGCCGAGGAGGCGGGCCGGCGGCCGATGCTCAAGCTCGCCGCCTACCGCCAGGGCCCGGCGGTGGCCCTGGAGCTGACCGACAACGGCATCGGCATGACGGCCGAGGAGCAGCGGAAGATCTTCGAGCTCTTCTACTCCACCCGCAAGGGGGGCACCGGGCTCGGCCTCGCCATCGCCGAGCGGATCGCCCGCGCCCACGGCGGCCGGCTGGGCATCCGCAGCGCCAAGGGGCTGGGCACGACGGTCATCGTCGAGCTGCCGGCCGCCACCCCCGAGCACCCCTCGACCCGCGCGGTCGAGGCGGCGGCGAACGCGTAAGCGATCTCCAAAAATGAAAAGGGCGCCCACCCAGGGGCGCCCCGACGGCAGGTTCTCGAACCGATCTTCAACTGATCGAGATCTTGCGCGGCTTGGCCTGCTCGGCCTTGGGGACGAGGATCGTCAGCACGCCGTTCTCGAAGCCCGCCTGCACACCCTCGGCGTTGACCTGCTGCGGCAGCGAGAAGGCGCGGCTGAAGGTGCCGTAGGTCCGCTCGACGCGGTGGAAGCTCTCCTTCTTGACGTCGCGCTCGAACTTCCGCTCGCCGGAGAGACGGAGGACGTTGTTCTCGAGGGTGATGTCGATGTCCTCCTTGGTCAGGCCCGGCAGCTCGGCCTGCAGGCGGTACCCCTCCTCGGTCTCCTGGATGTCCACCGGCGGCACCCAGTTCCGGTTGGAGACCTCCTCCCCCTGCGCCGCCTCGGTCAAGAAGTTCTCGAACAGGCGGGCGAAGGGCTCACGGTTGAGATAGGCGACGGCCGGATTCCAGCGGGTCACATTGTTCAACATGGTCATTCCTCCTGTTGGTTGGCTCCGAATCGTTCGGGATCGGTGGGCCGGCTCTCTTTCCGTCTCCCACCCTCTGGAGGAAATGATAAACAGACGCTAAGGTCTTGTCAACCCCTTTTGCGTCAAAATCTCAGTCTAAAAACAGCAGATCACTCTTCGGCCCCAGCAAAAAGCCCCCGCCGGGGTGGCGGGGGCTGATGAATCTGAGCGATGTCTGATCAGATCAAGATGTCATCTCTTCGATTTCCTCGGGGAGCGCGAACTCGTCGGGGTTGTCGTTGCCGCAGGCCACGCAGAGGATCTCGCGAAGCTTGCCTTCTTCCCACTCAAATGTGTAGCACGGGGTCTCGCACTCCAGGCAGACGTAGTACTCCGGGCTGGCCATGGTTTTCCTCCAGTTACGAGATTCTAGCCTTGGCGGCCACCGTCGCGCCCACGGCGCGGGCTCCCCCCGCCGTCGCGCGGCGGAAGCGCTCGATCGCCGCGGTCAGCGCCCGCGGGCGCTCCATGTGGATCGCGTGACCGCAGTTGCGGACGATCTCCAGGCGGGACCGCGGGATGGCCGCCGCCATGGCGCGCCCGGTCTCGACGGTGAACAGCCCGTCCTGTTCCGCCCAGATCAGGGCCGCCGGCATGCGCAGGGAGCCCAGGTCGCCGTCGTCGAAGGTGTCGGTCTCGGAGAGCTCCGCGAGGACGTTGGTGACCGCCGGCGAGGTGTAGACCCTGAGGAAGGTGGCCTTGGAGAGGCTCATCACCCAGGGCACCTTGAAGAACAGCGCCCGGTAGAGGCGGTCGATCCCGGCGAGGTCCCGCACCTCGACCAGCGACTGGATCCTCTCCCAGTCCTGATCCCGGTAGCCGCCGGCGTCGACCAGCACCAGGCGGGAGATCCGCTCGGGGTAGCCGAGAGCGTGGCGGACCGCCATCCAGCCGCCCAGGCTGAGGCCCAGCAGGGTCACCGGCCGGGAGCCGAACTCCCGGTCCAGCAGCTTCTGGAGGATCTCGACCGCGGGCTGGATGCCGAACCCGTCGCCGGGGCACCGGGTGCCCCCCAGCGCCGACAGCTCGGGGACCAGCATCCGGCAGCTCCGGCGCAGCCCGCGCATCACCGGGCTCCAGGTCGCCGCGACCGAGCCCAGCCCGTGCAGCAGCACCCAGGGCTCGCCGTCCTCGGGGCCGATCACGTAATAGACGAGCGCCACCTCGCCGGTCTCCAGCACCCGGCGGCGGGCGCCGAGCAGGCGCAGGTAGAGGGCGGTGAGGCGGCCGAAGAGTTTGATCAGCATGAGGTCCAGCCTACAGCAAGAAGAATACCCGGTTTCTTGACCGGTCGAGGCTCCTGTGGTAGGTTCCACCGTCCACGCGTCTGTGACGACTCTGGGAGTGTTTCCAATGTACGCAGTGATTCAAAGTGGCGGTAAGCAATACCGCGTCGCCCCCGGCGACGTGATCGACGTCGAGCTCCTCGGCGATCCGGGCGACAGCAAGTCGTTCAACTTCGACCAGGTGCTCATGGTCTCCGGCGACAACGGCCCCCAGCTCGGCGACGCGCTCGCGGGCGTGGTCGTCACCGCCTCCCTGGTGGGCGAGGTGAAGGGACCGAAGATCCGCGTCTTCAAGAAGAAGAAGCGCTCGACGTACCGGCGCACGATCGGCCACCGGCAGCACATGCACCGGGTCCGCATCGACGAGATTCAGTTGCCGTCCTCCCGCTGAGGGGGACCCTAGAGAGGTATTCAGCTCATGGCACATAAAAAAGGACAGGGCTCCAGCCGCAACGGCCGCGACTCGAACTCCCAGCACCTGGGCGTCAAGGTCTTCGGCGGCGAGCAGGTCAGCGGCGGCACTATCATCGTGCGGCAGCGCGGCACCAAGTTCTTCCCCGGCCAGAACGTCGGCCGCGGCAAGGACGACACCCTCTTCGCGAAGCTCGACGGCATCGTGAAGTTCCAGGACCGCGGGCGGCGCGGCAAGTTCGTCCACATCGAGACGGCCGCCGCGGCAGTCACCGCCCCCGTCGAGAACGAGGCGGCCAGCGCCGCTGAGTAGTCCCCAGGAGCCGGACGGACCGTCCGGCTCCGCGGTCTCACCTCAGTTGTCTCTTCTTAGAAGCCGACCTTGATCTTTCTCGACGAAGCCAGGATTCACGTCCGCGCCGGACGTGGCGGCAACGGCTGCGTGGCGTTCCGGCGCGAGAAGTACGTCCCGCGCGGCGGCCCCTCGGGCGGCGACGGCGGGGATGGGGGATCGGTCTATCTGGTCGGCTACGCCAACCGGAACACCCTCTATCACCTCCGCTTCGCCTCGCTCTACGCGGCGCAGCGCGGCCGGCACGGCGAGGGCTCCAACTGCTCCGGCAAGGAGGGGGAGGATCTCGAGGTCCCGGTGCCGCTCGGCACCGTGATCTACGACGAGGAGAGCGGCGAGCAGCTCGGCGAGATCCTCGAGGACGGCCAGCGCCTGCGCATCGCCGCCGGCGGCCACGGCGGCCGCGGCAACGCCCGCTTCGCGACCGCCACCCACCAGGCCCCGCGGCGGGCCGATCCCGGCACCGACGGCGAGGAGCGCCACCTCCGCCTGGAGCTCAAGCTGCTCGCCGACGTCGGCGTGATCGGCCTCCCCAACGCCGGCAAGTCGACCCTGATCAGCGTCGTCTCGGCGGCGCGGCCGAAGATCGCCGACTACCCGTTCACCACCCTCGTCCCCCAGCTCGGCGTGGTCGCCGAGGGGCCGCTCGCCGAGCCCTTCGTGATCGCCGACCTGCCCGGCCTGATCGCCGGCGCGGCGCAGGGGGCGGGCCTCGGCATCCAGTTCCTCCGCCACGTCGAGCGCTGCCGGGTGCTGCTCCACCTGGTCGACCTCTCGAGCTTCGAGGGGAGCGCCGCCGAGGACCTGAAAATCGTCGAGCAGGAGCTCACGGCGTTCAACGCCGAGCTCATGGAGCGCCCGCGGCTGATCGTCGGCAGCAAGCTCGACGCGGCGATCCCGGAGCGGCAGGAAGAGCTGCGCCGGGCGGCGAAGGAGCGGGGCGTGCCCTATCGCGAGATCAGCTCGGCCACGCACGAGGGGATCCCCGGGCTGATCGCCGACCTCTCCAAGCGGCTCTGAGAGAGCGAATGAAGGTCGGTCTCTTCGGCGGCAGCTTCGACCCGATCCACCAAGGTCATCTCGACCCCGTCCGCGCGGCCAAGGCCGCCCTCGGGCTCGACCGGGTGATCTACCTGCCGACCGCGCGCCCCCCGCACAAGCCGGGCCGGGCGCTGGCGCCGGCTCTCGCCCGCTACGCCATGGTGGAGCTGGCGCTGCTCGGCGAGGAGGGGCTCTACGCCTCGCCGCACGAGCTGACCCTCGACCGGCCGGCCTATACGATCGAGACCCTGGAGCACTTCCGGCGCGAGATGCCGGACGCCGCGCTCTTCCTGCTGATCGGCGGCGATTCGTTCGCCGACCTCCACCACTGGGTCCGCTTCCGGGAGATCCCCGAAGCCGCCCGGCTGGTGGTTCTGACCCGTCCCGGGTGGGACCTCGAAACCGTCCCCCTCCACCCCGAGGTGGCCGAGTGGGCCCGTTCGGCCAAGGCCCTGCTGCTCCAGCAGCCGCCGGTCGACGTCTCCTCCACCCGCCTGCGGGAGCTGCTCGCCGCCGGCCTCCCCCTCCCCGAGGGGGCGGTCCCAGACTTGGTGGTACGATACCTGCAAAAGTACGATCTCTACCGATGAATCCAGAACCCATCACCCAACCTGTCGATACCCGGGAAAGAGTTCGCGAGGCCGTCTCCGCCGCCGACGACCGCAAGGCCGTGGACCTCAAGGTCCTGCAACTGGAGAAGATCACGGACTTCACCGACTACTTCCTCATCTGCAGCGGCACCAGCGAGCGCCAGGTGCAGGCGATCGCCGACGCCGTGCAGGAGAAGCTCCGGGAGCGCCGCGTGCGCCCCCTCCACGTGGAAGGCTACAACCGCGCCCAGTGGGTGCTGATCGACTACGGCGATCTCGTCGTCCACGTCTTCCAGGAAGAGCAGCGCCGCTTCTACGCGCTGGAACGGCTGTGGGGGGACGCGCCCGACGCGACGGCCGGATTCCGCGCGTGAGCGCGGAGTCTCCCCTCTCCCTCTCCCGTCTGCTGCAAAATTTCCCCGCCCTGGCCGACGGCCTGCGCGGGGTCGACCGCGCCGCCCCCACCGAGGCGCCGGTGCTGATCCTCGGCGAGCCGGGGAGCGGCCGCTCGACCCTCGCCCGCGCTCTCCACGGCGCCAGCCCGCGCGCCGCGGGTCCGCTGGTCGAGGTCGATCCCGGAGCGATTCCCAGCACCCTGTTCGAGAGCGAGTTCTTCGGCTACCGGGCGGGCGCCTTCACCGGCGCCGAGCAGGCGAGCGCGGGGCGGGTGGCGCGGGCCGAGGGGGGGACGCTCGTCCTCGACCACGTCGAGGAGCTGCCGCTCTCGTCGCAGCCGAAGCTGCTGCGGCTGGTGGCGGAGCGCCGCTACGCCCCCCTGAGCGGCGCCGAGACCGGGGCCGACGTCCGTTTCATCGCCATCGGCTCCGAGGACCTCCCCCGGCGCGTCGCCCGCGAGACCTTCCGCCCCGACCTCTTCTACCGCCTGGAGGTCCTCGCCTTCCGCGTCCCGCCTCTGCGTGAGCGGCGCGCGGACCTGCCGGCGATCCTCGACCATCTCCTGGCCGACCTCGGCGAGCGCTTCGGCGTCCGCGCTCCCACGCTCGCCCCGCGCGCCCGCGCCTGGATGCTGGAGCACCCCTGGCCGGGCAACCTCCGGCAGCTCCGCAACACGCTGGAGCGCGGCCTGGTGATGACCGAAGGCGGTGCCGAAGGGGGGCCGGTCGACCCGCCACCCCCCGAGGGGCTGCTCGAATCGCGCCCCCGGCCGCTCGTCGAGGTGGAGAAGGAGCAGATCAAGAACGCCCTCGCCTACACCCGTGGCCACCAGGGGAAGGCGGCGGAGCTGTTGGGGATCAGCCGCAAGGCGCTGTGGGAGAAGCGGCGGCGGTATGGAATTCCTTGATTTTGGATTTTAGATTTTGGATTTTGGATTGAGGGTGGGGGTCGCTGGCGGCTCTCCTTCCGGCCGCTCCAGCCATGTCTCCCAGCGTCCCGCCTGTTCCAGCAGATCCCCGATATCGATCCCCAGCGCGATAGGTGCGTAGGGCTCCAGACGCCGCCTCGCCTTGGCGAGGGTGCGGCGCGGGCCGTCGGTTCTCTTCAGATCGAGGAATTGGTGGAGGGCGGCGGCGACCTGGATCAGGCCCTGGAAGAGATCCCGGGGCTCCGGCGTGGTCGAGCGCCAGATCTCCTCCCAGGCCTCATGAGCCTCGAAGAACCGCCCCTGATTGAAGAGCGCGATCCCCTCCCCGAAAAAGCGCTCACGCTCCTCGGCGGAGAGATCGGGATGCAGGACCCTCATCGGCCCCGATTCTCACCTCTTCAATCCAAAATCCAAAATCCAAAATCTAAAATCCAAACTCCGCCTTCTGCTGTTCCGGCTCGGCCAGCGAGTTGAGAAGGTCCGCCGGCAGGCTCAGGCCCGGGTGGACGCGCTTGCAGAGCTCGCGCAGCCGGCGCAGCTCGACCTCGGGGAGCTGGCGGAAGGCCTCGACGACCGCCGGATCGAGCTGCTGTCCGGCCACCCGCTGCAGCTCGGCGACAGCGGCCTGATGGGGGCGCGCCCGCCGGTAGGGGCGGTCGGAGGTGATGGCGTCGTAGGTGTCCACCGCGGCGAAGATGCGGGCGCTCAGCGGCACCGCCTCCCCCGCGATGCCGCGCGGATAGCCCTGGCCGTCCCACCGCTCGTGATGGCTGTAGATGATGTCGAGCGACGCCGGCTGCAGGAAGCTCACCTCGGCCAGCATGTCGAACCCCCAGGTGGGGTGCTGCTTCATGATGTGCCACTCCTCGTCGGTGAGCGGCCCCATCTTGCGCAGGATCTCGTCCGGCACGACCATCTTGCCGACGTCGTGGAGGAGGGCCCCCCACTCGATCGCCTTGAGCTGCTCGCCGTGCAGGCCCATTGCCTTGCCGAGGGCCACGGCATACAGGGCGACGCGGAAGGAGTGGCCGCTGGTCTCGTGGTCGCGGGCGTCCGCCGCGGTCACCACCGCGCCGACGGCCTCGACGTACGAGCGCTCGCGGGCGCGCTGCGATTCTTCCAGCGAGGCCACCAGCCCCCGGAAGGTCTCCTCGATGAGCTGGACCTCGCCGCCGCCGCCGGCGGTGGGGAAGCCGCTCTGGAGCTCGCCCGTGCGCGCCATCCGGGACATGGTCTCGGAGAGCCGCCGCAGGGGGAGCGTGATCCGCCGCACCACCCAGAAGGCCGCGCCGGCGGCGAGGATGCCGGCCGAGAGGGCGATGAACAGCAGATTCCAGCCGATCTGGCGGGCGAGCTGCGGATCGTCCGCCACATCGACGAGCCGGGCCACGAGGAGCAGGGCGATCCCCAGGACCGCCAGGGCCACCGCGGCGACGAGCCGGATAGACTTCGTGCGGAGATTCAAAACAGACGACTCCATTCTTCGAAAGGCCCGATCTCCAGGCCTGAAATCCGCGGCGGGACGCGGCGCCGTGAGCCTGCCGGCCGGCTCAGCTCTCTGCGGGACCGCGTCGTCATGCTCCTGCGTAATTGCGCGGAGTATACGCCAGTCCCTGCCGCTTTGCGACCCTTCGCGCAAAGACTCTCCCCGGAACGCCGCGGCAAAGGGGCTTCCGAAGGGGAGTGCTCCCTCGGACGGATCGGCGGGCACTCCGAGCTTAGAGGATCTCATCCATACAAGAAGGTGCTCGGAAGCGAATTTATCGAGCCTTCCGCGTGTGACAATTTGTCGTCGGCGGCGTCCCATCTCTCGGGTGAGTCCCCGCGGCGCTCCCGGAGGTTCGAACTCCTGGGCTTCAGGGCTAAGACCAATGCTGTTCATTTAGGCGTTCTGAACGTAGGGGAGGGGCTTGTCCCCTCCCTCGCCCCGAAGGGGCGAAATTTGAATAGCCTGGGGCGTCAGCCCCAGGACCCGCCGCCCCACCCGATCCCAGAGCCCCGTAGGGGCGACACTCATCGGCCCGTCGAGTGTCGCCCCTTTCGGGGCTCATGAATTTGAGGAGCCCAGGCTACCTGGGGCTCACGCCCCAGGCTATTCAAATTTCGCCCTTTCAGGGCGCGGGAGGGGGCAAGCCCCTCCCCTACGAACAGAAAGAAACGTCCTTAAGTGAACCGTATTGGGGCTAGGACAGCAGCAGCAGGCGGTCCCACTCCGGTTCCACCGGCGTCAGGGCGGCCAGGAGCGCCAAGCCGATGCCGGCGGCGCCGATCAGGAAGCCCGGATCCTCTGTCAGGACCTCCTGGCCGTCCTCGTCGAGGGAGGAGCTGCGGAACCCTCCCGGCCCTTTGCCCGGCTGCCGCATTTCGAGAGTCCGCCCCAGCCAGAAGAGCGCCGCCTCGCGGAACGACTCGTCGCCGGTGGCCCGGAAGAGACGATGAAAGGCGTGGGCGAGCCCCCCGGCCCCATGGCACAGGCCGGCATCCGTGACCCCGATCGCGTCCTCTCTCCGCTGGGCGGCGAGGCGGGCCGCGGCGAGGGCTTCGCGCTCCCAATCCTCCCGGCCGAAGCTGCGGGCGGCCGACAGCAGGACGGCGGCGACGCCCGGATCGCCATAGCACCAGGCCAGCCGCGTCGGAGCCGGTTCGATCCCGGGGCCGAAGTAGGCGGGAAAGGTGCTGCCGGTCTCCTCGGGCAGGCGGTGGTCGAGGAGCCAGCGGACCGCTCCGGTCGCCAGACGGCGGGCCTCGTCCGGTTCCACTCCCTGACGGTGGGCCGCGGCGAGAAAACCGATCGGTCCGGGGATGCCGTGAGAGACCCCCAGGTTGTAATAGCCGTCTGGAAATGCCTTCTGCTGCAACGGGGGCACCCTGTTGGCGGCCGTGAACCAGGCGATCGCGCCGTCCTTCTCCTCGGCTGTCGCCGCCAGTTGCCGGATCACCTCCTCCGCCCCCTGGCGGGCACGCTCGCCGGGCAGGCGATCCAGGAAGTAGATGCCGAATCCGGACAGTCCGGCGACGAGCTCGGGAGCCCAGATGTTCCTGTACCGGGCCAGGCCCTGCAGGAGGGTGCTCTCCACCTCCGCTCCCAGGTCTTCGTCGGTTTCGAAGATCCGTTCCTCGAGATGCCGGAGCAGCCAGCCCACGCCGGTGAAGCCGGAGAACAGCGACGCGCTCAGATCGATGGCGGCGACGCTGGCCAGCGCTTCCCGGACCCCCTGCAGGCAGAGGTCGTCCAGGCCGCGGTCGGGAAACGCCAGGTGGGCGTAGGCGAAGAACAGGGCGATTCCGGCCGGGCCGGCGGCGAGCGGCGAAACCACAGGCACCGCGGACTCCGGAGTGCGGGGAGCCATCATTCCAGCCGCGAGATCCGCCATGATCGCCTCGACGGCTTCGAGAGCCTGCGCCGCCATGGCGCCGCGAAGCAGCGGCTCACGCTCTTCTTCCCGCGCGTGGAATTCCTGAGTGCTCACAGGCTCGGTCCCCCTTCAGGAACAGCTCCGGCCGGTCTCGGTAGACCGGCCGGAGCGTTACTACATACTACGATGTCCCGGATTCGCCGCTCTCACGAGGGCTCAACCGGAGGAGCCGCCGTTCAGCAGCAGGAAGAACCCGCGGTCGCCGTCGTGTAGCCGCCCTTGCAGCTCGGCCCGAGGCAGGTGTCGGTAAGCGTTTCGTTGCTCGTCAGGGAGGTGGTCGTGGTGCCGCCGCCGAGGACGCCGCTCAGCTCGAGGCCGGAAAGACGGCCGATGGTTTCACGGTTCAGGGCCAACTTGTCATTCATCTGCTTCTTCATCTGGATCTCCTTGGATACAGTTGAAACGGGTTACACTTCGGCAGCCACATCGGCTGCTGCTACAACAAGCGTTTGCGGAGGTACGCGGATAAGAAAAGGTTTTATCCGGCGCCCCCACGCTCTGAAATTTGATGTCACGTGAAGGCATACGGAGGCCGGGAACAAAGGTTTCATTCAGGATCGAGATGGGTTGTAAGGATCATGAGGAGAATTGGTAAATGTTGTATAAAGGCTTTTTTCCGTCCGATCCGATCACGGCGGTGACGCATCCCGATCCCTACCCGTTCTACGCCGGGCTGGTAGCTCAAAGACAGCTTTATCGCGATGACGCCCTGGGCGTCTGGGTCGCGGCGAGCGCCGAGGCGGTGGCCGCCGTGCTGACGAGCGATCTCTGCCGCGTGCGTCCGCCGGCCGAGCCGGTGCCCCGGGCGCTCGTGGGATCGCCGGCCGGCGAGATCTTCCAGCACCTCGTGCGGATGACCGACGGTCCGGGCCACGCCCCCTGCAAGCACGCGGTCGCGGCGACTCTGCGCTCTTTCGGCGAGACGGAGACGGCCGCCGCGAGCCGTGAATGGGCGCGCCACCTCGCCGGCGAGCTCCGGCCCGGCGATTCGAAAGGTCTCGAGGGTTTTCACTTCCATCTGCCTGTGTATACGGTGGCGAGCCTGCTGGGCGTCCAGGCGGACGCGCTGCCGGCCGTGTTTCTATGGACGAGCGATCTCGTCGCGGCCTTCGCTCCCGCGAGCACCGCCGAGCGGATCGAACGGGGGCAGGCGGCGGCGAGCTCCCTGCTGGAGCTTTTCCGCGCTCGCGGCAATAGGGACGTAGGTGACGGGGAAGCGATCGTCGCCAACAGGATCGGCCTGCTGGTTCAGTCCCACGACGCCACGGCCGGCCTGATCGGCAACACGCTGGTGGCGCTGGGACGGCATCCCGGCACGCGCGAGCGGGTCGCCGCCGATCCGGATCTGCTGCCGGCAGTCCTCCTGGAGGTTCTCCGCCACGATCCGCCGGTGCAGAACACGCGCCGCTTCGTCGCCCGCGACGGCATCGTGGCCGGCCAGGCCATGAAGGAAGGGGACGCGGTGCTGGTCCTCCTCGCGGCGGCCAACCGCGATCCGGCGGTCAACCCGAACCCCGAGCGCTTCGACCCCTTCCGCCAGGAGAGGCGGATCTTCACCTTCGGCGCTGGAGTCCACGCCTGTCCGGGCGACGCGCTCGCCGTCGCCATCGCCCGCGCGGGAGTCGAACGGTTGCTCCTGGACGGCCTCGACCCCGAACGCTTCGCCGCCGCCGTCACCTACCGGCCGTCCGCGAACGCGCGAATTCCCGCGGGAAACGAATACCATCCTCCCGTCCTCTAGACCCCCGCGGCGCGTCACCGGACCCGTGAAATGCACCGCCGGACCCGCGGGTCGCGGTCCTGGACCCACGGTTGGAGCCGCTGGACCCGCGAACCGCGTCACTGGACCCGTGGGTCCGGTGAGGGGACCCGCGAATCGAGACATTGGACCCGCGGATTGCATGGCTGGACCCGTGGTTTCAGCACCGCGACCCGCGGATTCAGGACTCCGACCCACGGGTCCAGCACCGCGATCCGTGGGTCCACTGATGCGACCCGCGGGTCCAGTGAAGCAAACCGCGGGTCCAAGAACGCGCGAGCTCATGCCGGTTTCGCGGAGAGCCCTCCCAATCGTCCGGAGACCTCCCGTCGCGATGCAACAACGCTCCCGCAAGACGCGTAAAGGTTTCGATAGGGCTTCTTGGGACTCAAAGAATGATTGCCATGACTGACACTCATACCAGAGGAGATCCCCAATGGCTTACAAAACCCTCCTGGTCTTGCGAGCGGTTCTCTACTCCGCGGCCTTCGTGCTGCTCTGGGCGTGGCTCGCGGCTTCGGTGCGACCGTTCGACGCTCGACTGCCTTTTACCATACCGGCCTGGGTTTTTCCTCTCGGCCTGATTCTGGCTCTCGTGGGTTCTCTGATTGTCCTCTGGTGCATCGTCACCTTCGTCGCCAGGGGGCGTGGCACTCCAGCCCCCTTCGACCCGCCACGCGAGTTCGTGGCGGCGGGTCCCTACCGCTACGTGCGCAATCCGATGTACGTCGGCGCCTTCGGCATTCTCGTCGGAGCGGGTCTGATCGTACAGTCGCCGTCAGTCATCGGGCTGGCGATCCTGTTCCTTGTGCTCACGCATCTGTTCGTAGTGCTCTACGAAGAACCGTCTCTGACCCGTCGTTTCGGCGATCCGTATCGCCGCTACAAGTCGACGGTGCACCGGTGGCTTCCCCATTAGCCCGCCGCGGTTGCGATCTTTTCCTCAGTGCTCGCGATCATCTGGTCGAGCTCCGCGGGGTGGGGGAGCGCGCGGGCTGATTCCAAGTGCTGTTGCGCCTGCGGACGGTTGCCACGGTCAGCCTCGATAATGGCCAGCATACAGTGGCTCATGCACACCGAACCCGGGCTCAGGAGGCCGAGAGACAGCGCCTGAGTCAGATGGGGCTCCGCTTCTTCGTGCCTGCCGTGGCGGAAGGTCAGGATGCCCTTCAAGAAGTGATAGGACGGTCGAGCGCGCCGCTGCAGCAGATGTGGCGCCTTGATCTGCGCGAGCAGCCTTTCGGCCTTATCCGAATCCTGGCGCCGGTAGGCCCGCGAGGCCAGCCAGAGAGTGCCGTTTCGAAAGTAGCTGACGACCATCAGGAGGGCGGCGGTCAGGAACAGCAGGGCGATCGGCCACTCCCCACGCGCGAAGGCGATCACGGACACCGTGAAGGCCAGGCCGACGAGGGTGAAGCGGACCGGATTGGTGTACATGGCCCTACTCTGACAGACTGTGGTAGAAAATAAACAGGAGGGAGTCCAATTTGGCTAGACGCATGAGGTCCCTGCTCCCGCTCGCCGCCGCGCTCGCGCTGACGAGCTGCAAGCCGATGGGGACGCAGGCGAAGCAATACTCCGGCGACGGAACCCTCCGCACCTGCTCGAAGCTGATCGGACAGGGTTACGCGATCGAGTTCGCCCCGTTCGACGCCACGAAGCCGTACCTGGCATCCTACCGGCTGTCTCACGTTCCTCAGGTCCACCGAGATCCGTATGTGTATCTGCGTTTCCATTCCGGTCCATCGGTTTCTTTCCCGGAAGACCTGAGGAAGCGCGGGACGGCCGCGATCTGGGTCAGTCTCGCGGACACATACGGCAGAGAGCAGCATTCTCTCGATCTACCGCTGTCCTCAGCCGTCTGGGCCGAGTCTCAGGGTCTCTTTGGCGCTTACAACCCCGATCAAAGCCAGTTTCACTTTGAGCCTCAGGAAGGTTACGTCCTGACGGTGTCCTACAGGCCCGGCGCCGTGCCGCCCCCGGCCGCGAATCTTTACTTTGAAATCGATGACTGCGCTCATTATTAGTTAGAAGGTATTAGTTGGAAGGATGAGCGACGAAACCCATATGCGGCACTGCCTCGCGCTCGGGCGCGCGGCTCTCGCGGCCGGCGAGACCCCGGTCGGCGCCCTGGTCCTGCGCGGCGACGTCGTCGTCGGGGAAGGGCGCGAGGAGACGCGGGCCCTGCTGGACCCCAGCGCCCACGCCGAGGTCCAGGCGGTGCGGGCGGCCTGCTGGAATCTGGGGTCCACCGACCTCTCCGGCTGTACCCTGTACACCACCGTCGAACCCTGCGTGCTGTGCGCGTACGTAGTCCGGCGAGCCGGGATCGGCCGCGTCGTCTACGGCGTCCCGGCCGGGCAGGCCGGCGGAGCGACCTCGCGGTACGCCCTTCTCACCGACCCCGGGCTGGCCGGATGGCCGGCGCCCCCCGAGATCCTCCCGGGAGTTCTCGCCGAAGAGTGCCTGGCCCTGCTGCGGGAGCGGCGGCCTCCCCGGCCTCTGTGATACCTTCGCCGGTCCCGTATTTCGGGATCATCATTCGAGGGTCTACGCATGTCCGACACCAGCTCCGTCAATACGGCACGAAACTTCATCCGCGACATGGTCGACCGCGACCGCGCTGCCGGCAAGCATGGAGGGCGGGTGGTCACCCGTTTCCCCCCGGAGCCGAACGGCTATCTCCATATCGGCCACGCCAAGTCGATCTGCCTCAACTTCGGCCTGGCGCTGGAGAACGGCGGCATCTGCCATCTCCGGTTCGACGACACCAATCCCGAGACCGAGGACATGGAGTTCGTCGAGTCGATCCAGCAGGACGTGCGCTGGCTGGGTTTCGACTGGGGGAAGAACCTCTTCTTCGCCTCGGACCACTTCGAACGGCTGCACGACTTCGCCGTCGAGCTGATCCGCGGCGGTCAGGCCTACATCGACAGCCTGAGCGAGGACGAGATCCGCGAGTACCGGGGCACGGTCACCGAGCCGGGGCGCGACAGCCCCTACCGCGGCCGCACGGTGGAGGAGAACCTCGATCTCTTCGCCCGCATGCGGGCCGGCGAGTTCCCGGACGGCGCCCACGTGCTGCGCGCCAGGATCGACATGGCCTCGCCCAACATGAAGATGCGGGACCCGCTGCTCTACCGCATCAAGCACGCCACCCACTATCGCCGCGGCGACGCCTGGCCCATCTACCCGATGTACGACTTCGCGCATCCGCTCTCGGACGCTATCGAAGGCATCACCCATTCGCTCTGCACGCTGGAGTTCGAGAACAACCGCGACATCTACGACTGGCTGGTCGATACCCTGCCGTTCCCGGACCCGCCCCGGCAGACCGAGTTCGCCCGCCTCAACCTCACCTACACCCTGATGAGCAAGCGGAAGCTCCTGGAGCTCGTCGAGCGCAAGCTGGTGGCGGGCTGGGACGATCCGCGCCTGCCGACCCTCGCCGGCCTGCGCCGCCGCGGCTTCACCCCTGCGGCGCTGCGCGACTTCTGCGAGCGCATCGGCGTCGCCAAGGCCAACAGCACGGTGGACGTGGCGCTCCTGGAGCACTGCCAGCGCGAGGACCTGAACCTCGAGGCCCCCCGGGTGCTCTGCGTGCTGCGCCCCCTGAAGCTGGTGATCGAGAACTACCCCGAGGATCAGGTGGAGGAGCTCGAGGCGCCGTTCTATCCGCAGGACGTTCCCAAGGAGGGCACCCGCAAGGTGCCGTTCTCGCGCACCCTCTACATCGAGCGGGACGACTTCGCGGAGGAGCCGCCGAAGGGTTTCCACCGTCTCGCCCCGGGGCGCGAGGTGCGGCTGCGCTACGCCTACTTCGTCCGCTGCGAGAGCGTGGTGAAGGACCCGGCCACGGGTGAGATCGTCGAGGTGCGCTGCACCTACGACCCCGCCACCCATGGCGGCTCGGCTCCGGACGGCCGCAAGGTGCAGGGCACCCTGCACTGGGTCTCCGCGGCCCAGTCGATCCCGGTGGAGGTACGGATCTACGACCGTCTGTTCAAGGTCGAGCGGCCGGATCTGGAGGAGGGGGGCTTCGAGGCCGTCCTCAATCCGAATTCGCTCGAAGTGCTCACCGGCAGCCGCATGGAGCCGGGCGCGGCGGACCCGAATCTCGGCGAGCGCGTGCAGTTCGAGAGGCAGGGGTACTTCTTCCGCGATCCGATCGACTCGCGCCCCGATCATCTCGTCTTCAACCGCATCGTGCCGCTCCGCGACTCCTGGGCGCCGGAGGCCCAGAAGCCCGCCGCCCCCGCCGCAAAGCCGCTGGAGCCCAAGGCGCCGAAGGTGGTGGAGGAGAAGGTGCCGGAGCCGCTGTCGGCGGAGGAGCTGGAGCAGCTCGAACGGATGCGCCCCGAGATCCTGCCCGTGATCGAAAACGTATTGGCCGCGCATCCGGCCCAGGTCGAGAGCTACCGCAAGGGCAAGACCGGACTGCTCGGGTTTCTCATCGCGCAGGTGATCAAGCAGGTGGCCGTGGGCGGCGGCAAGGCCAATCCGAAGCTGATCAGTGTGCTGCTGATGGAGAAACTGGGCTGAGCGATCAGCTCGGCATGAGGAGCACCGAGGGCACGGCTCTGGAATCGTAGAGCCGGAGATAGAAGTAGCCGATGCCCGCGGTGCCGAGCATCAGGTTCGGCGTCTCGCCGCCCGAGAGGACCCCGCAGGGCCACGGATTCCGGTTGAGATGGATGGACTGGATACCGCGGTCGCCGATGGCTTCGGCCACGGCGCGATAGCGCTCTTCGCCGAAGGCATCGGCGGCCACGATGAACAGCTCGGCGTTGCCGCCCAGGCCGTGGCAGAGTGAATAACCGTCGGCGGCGGACGGCATGGTGATCGGCCGGTACGTCCCGGCGAGGGCCGATTCGGCTTCGCGGCGATAGGTCTCGTCATCGGTGAGCGCGAACGCGCGGATGCGGGAGAGGCCGATGCCCGGCGCGCCGTGGCACCAGGCCAGCGAGTAGCCGAGCTGTTGCGGATTTGGAGACGAGAACGAGCGGAAGTCGGGCCAGTTCTGCTGCTCGGCGGAGAAGTGCCGGCGCTCGTAGGCGAAGCCGCCCAGCGCGCCCTCCAGGAACCGGGCGTCGCGGGTCCGGACGAACAGCTCGAGCAGCGCGAGAGCGATTCCCGCGGCGCCATGCGAGTAGCCGGTGAGATCCTTCTGCGCCTCGGCGAGCGGCGGCATGGTCGTCCACGACCAGCCCTCGTCGCCCCGGTGCGCATGCTTCAGAAGATGATCGCCGAGCCGGCGCGCCTCCTTGAGATGGCGATCGTTGCCGAGCCGGTGGTCGATCGCGGAAAGGCCGAGAACCGTTCCGGCCGCGCCACCGATCACGTCGAGCGACATCGGGTCGATCTCGTGGCCAAGCTGAGCGTCGACGAGCCGCAGCGCCTCCCACTGCAGCGATGGATCGTCGAGCCATCGCGCCGCGTCGAGCAGCGCGAGGGCGATCCCGATCCAGCCGCTGTAGAGCGCGTGCCGCATCTCGGCCGGGATCTCGTCGGCGCGCGAGAGCGCTTGTCGAAGAGCCCCGCGCGCCGTCTGCGCGATCACCCTATCGGGACGAAAACGTTGCAACTGGGTCAGGAAGAGGGCGATGCCGCTGGTGCCGGAGTAGAGATCCGGACCGAAGGATTTATGCGCGACTTTCCATTCGCCGGCGTGCGCCTCCATGGAGTCGCCAAGCCAGTTGCAGCGATCGCCGTCCCAGATCGCGTCGCGGCAGAGGAGCGTGCCGATCGACCAGGCCACGTCGAGAAACCGTTCGCGCGGATCGGCGGCCGGAACCCTGTTCGGGAGCGCGCTCACGCCGCGGCCTCCTGGACGTGGGAAGCAATGTCGGAATAGATGTCGGCGCTCGCGGCGCGCAGATAGGGGCGGTCGAGCGACAACCCGATCCGGTCGAACTGAATGGCAAGCTCCATCATCCGCGCCTCTTCGGTCTGCTGGCCGCGCGCATAGGCGTCCCAGATCGCCTGCGCGATGAGCCGGCTCCGGCTCATGCCGAAGCTCTCCCCGGTCGCCGGATCTTCGGCCAGCCCGACGCCGTCGAACAGCCGCCTGGTGAGCAGCGGCGTGGCCGGCCGGAGATGATTCCGGACCTCCTCGTGAATGTCCGGCAGCAGGCGCGCGACGATCTGGTAGTAGCGCGCCGCGAAGTAGAGCACCGCCGCGTCGGCCCGCGTATAGACGCCGCTGTACGACAGCGTCTTGAACCGGAACGGCACCTGGTAGCGGTTGAGGAGCGCCGTCAGCGCGCGGGTCAGCGGCACCGCGCCCTCCTCGGCGACGTGCCAGTAGATGCGGGTCATGCGGCTGTCGGCGCCGAAGGGGGCCGGCGTCTCGCCGTTGGCGACGTAGAAGCCGGGCTGCTGCGTGCGTGACTCGCGGGCGAAGAAAACATGCAGCGGCGCGCCGGCCGACGGGGCTCCGCCCTGGGCGGCGGCGAACTCGCCGGGGGCGAAGACGTTGGCGAGGTCCCCCTTGCGCGCCATGGCGTGGCCGTTCGGCAGCATCTGCGCCAGCGACCACCCGCTCTCCCACCGGTCGCGCCCGGCGTTCGCCGCGGAGAGCGGCTCGAGGAGGCTGGCGGCGTTCGCCGGCGGCTCGGTGCGCGAGCCGAGCGACCGGCAGTAGGCCTCGTCATAGATGCTCGTCTGCAGATCGATCACCAGCGGCGGCTGTCCGGTGGAGTACGCGCTCCAGACCGGCGACTGTCCGGCGCCGAATGGAGCGACCTTGTGCGTCCTGCCGGCCAGCTCGTACTCCATCGAAGACCGGATGAGAACGGCACGGAGCAGCCGGCGGAGGTCTTCATGAACAGGGTTGTGAGCGCGATCGATGTCAGGCATAGGCACCTACCGGAAATCCGAGCAGATCGGTGGCCGCGGCGCGCGGCTCCTTGAGGATGTTGATGCACGCCTGGACCTGCCAGACCGCCTGTTGCGTCAACGCGGGAGCCCAGGCCATCGATTCGTAGACGGTTTGCAGCATCCGCGCGCCGGCGTAGCTCACGGCGCGCTCGAGCTCCACGTCGGCGTCGCGGCTCCCGAGCCGGCGGGAGGCGACGTACGCCTTCCAGAAAGCGCGGATGGCCGGCTGGATGGTCTCCAGCGGATATTCCGCGGCGTCGTTGGACCCACCGGCGGGAACCTGTCGCAGCGAGGCGATCCACCACGTGAGATAGGCCTGCAGAATCGAGGCGACGTCCCACGCGGAATCGCCGATGTCGGCGAGCTCCCAGTCGACGACGTGCATCGTCTGCTCGCCGGTCTGCGCGCCGCGGACGACGACGTTGTCGAACTTCATGTCGCCGTGGATCAGCACGTCGCGGCGCCAGCCGGCGCGGATGCGGTCGAGCGCCTGGGCGAAGTCGGGATAGCCCTGCAGGATGCTCATGAACTGCCCGTTGGCGGCGCTGAGGTTCTGCATCGATCCGCGCGGCATGAGGTGAAACGACAGGATCCAGGGGGGCTGGCCCTGGAAGATGGCGGTGTTGGCACGCGGCAGCAGATCGCGGCTGGAGGCTTCGTGATATCGCGCCAGCAGCTCGCCGACGCATTGCGCGATGTCTTCCGGAAAGCCGTTGACGCGACGGTGCAGCTCGGAAAGGTTTTCGCCGCCGCCGATCAGCTCCAGCACCAGGAGATGCCGGTCGGGGTCGTAGGCGCGGAAGCGGGGCATCAGCGCATGGATCTCGGCGAGCGCCGGATCGCTCTCCATCATCACGTAGCAGGCGGCTTCCTTCTGCAAAGTTTGCGCGGACATTGCCTGATCCGGCTGCATCCGCTTGATGAACAGCCCCGTGCCCTGACGGCGGATCACCGAGTAGTTGTGATGGCGGCGCGCCCCCTCGACGACCGTGACGTCGCCGTCGACCACGGCGCGACGGTCGAGGAGGCCTCGTTCAAGGAGGTAGTGGATGAGATCGTTTTTGGTCATTTTGAAGAAGAGGCGGCCCGGAGCAAGGGCCGGACCGCCTCGGGTAAAACTTCAGAACCGGCCTCCGCCGCCTCCGCAAATACGCGTCGGGCAGGCGTCGACGGCCGAGGGGCCGCCGCCACATTGGAACGTCCGAGTGATCGGCGGAGCCGGGCAGAGCCACGGCAGCCAGGAGCGATGGTGGGGAGAACAGATGAAGCAATGTGTGGCAGGCGTGGGAGCCCAGCAATGCCACACCGGAACCGTCTGCGGGATAGGGATATGAGGCCTGCCGCCCGCGAGCTGTTCGGCTCCGCCCGCCGGTCCCGCCATGCGGGCGGCGGCCAGGTTCGGATTGTTGCAGACGGGGTTGGCCGTGGGGCAACTCGGATCGAACTGGGTGCACCCGAAGGTGCAGTCCTGAGCGGTATCCGTTCGACACCCCGAGCCGAATTGCGACGGACACTGCGGTCCGGTCTGCGTGCAGCCGAGGAAGCCGGTCGGTCCGATCGGAGCGGCCGCGCGGAACGCCTGGGGCTGAGCGGCGCCGCAATTGTGCTCGAGGGTGCTCACGGGGCAGCCTGCTACCGTACATGCGATGCCGATCGACGGGCATTGCGCGACATGCGTGCAGTTGAGGTGAGTGCAGTTCTCCGGCTGGGTCTGGCAATGGACTCCACAGAACGTGGGGCATTGCTCCTCGAACTTCGTCGGGCAGGCGTCGGGGATCTTCGTGCAGAGCCCCGTCGGTGGCACGGTGGGGCACAATTTCGACGGGCAGGCATCGACCGCCGACGGGCAGGCACCCGCTACGGAAACGATATCGCACGTGGGCAGTTGCGAAGGGATCAGGGTGCCGGGTCCGGCCGCGCCTCCCCCCTGCCGCGCGAAGAGGTCTGGCATGCAGGGTGTTGTGAAATCGGGCGTGCAAAAGAAAGAT
>Ga0070665_100000320_pt1 | contig 74135 bp, 84 predicted proteins | sample KBSS13metaG_FD_65862 | JGI IMG/M metagenome (GOLD analysis project Ga0070665, IMG submission 65862) | Switchgrass rhizosphere microbial communities from Kellogg Biological Station, Michigan, USA - KBS S1-3 metaG | ecosystem: Host-associated > Plants > Roots > Rhizosphere > Soil ... | reverse complement strand
ACCACGAAGCAACAAAGCAACACAAAATCAATTGCCTTCCTTCGTTGCTTCGTCGCTTCGTGGTAAAAAAATCCTAGCTCGGCGGCAGCGCGGCCGCGGCCGGGGCGTCGAGGCTGCGGGTGCGTTTTTTCGACGACGGCGCGACAGCCTTGTCTTTAGACTGCGTGCCCCGGGCCATCGCGATCACACCGGTGCGGGCGACTTCTTCGATCCCGTACGGACGCATCAGTTCGATGAAGGCCTCGAGTTTTTCCTCGGTGCCGACCAGTTCCACCATCACGCTGTCGTTGGCCACGTCCACCACTTTGCCGCGGAAGAGGGACACGATTTCGATGACTTCGCTGCGCTTCTCAGGGCTGACGCTGACTTTGACCAGGAGCAGATCGCGCTCCACGTAGGCCGCGTCTTTAAAGTCGCGAACCTTCACCACCGGCACGAGCTTGGCGAGCTGCTTGCGCACCTGCTCGATGGTGTTGTCGTCGGCGGTGCAGACGATGGTCATGCGGCTGAGTTCGGGGTTCTCGGTGCGGCCGACGACCAGCGAGTCGATGTTAAACCCGCGCGCGGCGAACATCCCCGCCACGCTGGCGAGCACGCCGGCTTCGTTGATCACTAACGCTGAAATCACATGACGCATATCGGCTCCTGTCTGAAACGAGCGGGGTATTGTAGCGAAATGAAGAAAATCGGCAAAAGCGCGGGATTTCAGGCGGATTGTGCGACATTTCTCCCTCGCCCGGTACGCCGGGAGAGGGCGGGGTGAGGGGTTCTGTCGCGATTAACAAGCGGGCTGCAAGTTCGGAGCAGAACCCTCACCCTAACCTCTCCCAGAATACCGGGAGAGGAACAGAAGCACGGTCACGCTGGTTTAGAGGTGGGGACGACCGTGCCGCATTCTGGGCAGCGATCGGGCGTGGCGCGAAGATCGTATCCACACGCCGGGCACATTCCTGCGCGATGTGGATGAGCAAGTCGATATATCGTCAGCACGATCCAGCACAGTCCGAGCACGATCCCAGCAAGCATCAATCCGCATGAAAGGACCACCAGCAGGATAGACGCCGAGCGGCTGATCTCCCATCGAATGAACCAGTATGTCGGGATGCGCGTGCTGCGTTCGATGTTCGCACAGGCCAAGCCGTAGCCTAGCGCACCGAGAATGATCGCCACGATACCGGTCCGGAACTTCATGAAATGGCAGACAATACCCGATCAGCTACCGCTTTTGGATTTGTATTTGGCGTAACTTAGGCCGTTGCGTTGATACTCACGCCGCTTCGGCCGGCGGGACGATCGGCAGCTTGCTCGAGATCATCACCCGGTTCAGACCGTCCGTCGCGGCCACCTTGTAGCACTCCGCGAGCGTCGGGTAGTTGAAGACGGTTTCCGTGAAGTAGTCGATCGTCATGCCGGCGGCCATGATGGCTTGGCCGATGTGGATGAGCTCTGTTGCGCCGGTGCCGATGGCGTGGACTCCCAGTAACCGGTGGCTGTGGGGGTGGAAGAGGAGTTTGAGGCAGCCGTGCGGGTCGCTCATGAGTTGGCCGCGGGCGATGTCGCGGTATCTCGCGAGGCCGACTTCGTAGGGCAGGCCCTGCTGCGTGAGCTGTTGCTCGGTGCTGCCGACCATGCTGATTTCGGGGATCGTGTAGATGCCGTACGGGAAGATGGCGCTGGGGGCTTCGCTCAGCTCGCGAGACAAATGGCACGCGGCGACGCGGCCTTGCTCGATGCTCGTGGCGGCCAGTGCGGGGAAGCCGATCACGTCGCCGGCGGCGTAGATGTGGCTCACGTCGGTCTGGTAGTACTCGTTCACTTTCAGGCGGCCGCGGTTGTCGGGGGTGAGGCCGCACGCGGTGAGGTCCAAGCCCTCCGTCGCGCCCTGGCGGCCGATGGCGTACATCAGCGTCTCGGCCTTCAGCACCTTGTTGCTCGCCAGCGTGGCGTGGACCATGCCGTCGACCATTTCGATCTTGCTGACCGACTCCGCCAGCCGCAGCCGCACGCCCATGTCGCGCAGGCGGAACTGCAGGCTCTCGGCCAGTTCGTCGTCGATGAATTCCATCAGCTTCGGGCGGCTTTCGACGAGCGTCACTTCCACGCCCACGGCCGCCATCATGCAGGTGTACTCGGTGCCGATCACGCCGCCGCCGACGATGATCATGCTCTTGGGGAGGTCCTTCAGTTTCAGGAACTCGTCGCTGTCGATGATTTTGCCGTCGGTGAAAGGGACGCTCTCGGGCCGTGCGGGTTTCGTACCGACCGCGATGAGGATGTGCTTACCGCGGAGCTGCACCACGTCTTCGCCGCGCTGCACTCGCACCGTGTGCGGGTCGACAAAGCTGGCCGTGCCGAAAATCATGCGCACGCCGGCCTTATACATCTGCTCACGGATGACGTTCACTTCGGTGTTCACCACATGGTGGCAGCGGTAGAGCAGGTCGGCCATGCTGATGTCGTGCTTCACCGCGTAGCTGGCGCCGTACACCGCGCGCTCGCGAAAGCCGGTGAGATGCAGGACGGCTTCGCGGATCGCCTTGCTCGGAATCGTGCCCGTGTGAATGCACACGCCGCCGACGGAGTCAGAGCGGTCGATGAGCACCACGTGCTGCCCGTATTTGGCCGCGGTGGTGGCGGCTTTTTGGCCGGCGGGGCCGGAGCCGATGACAATCAGATCGTAGTTAGTGTGCGTATTGGGCATAGGGGTCCGGAATTTGTATCGGTTGGCGGGGCGGTGCGGTTTATCAGTGCGACCGAACTCGGCCGGCGGAGCCGATGGTTGGCACGACTCGACGTGCGTTTGAGTTATCGGGCGTCTTTCAACACTGAGAACCGAGAATCCTCAAGCAATTTACATCCGCGAGATTTGCATTAGTGAGAACGCGCTAGCCCGTCGATAGCCTCGGACTCGTCAATGGATAACGAGCATCGAACTATCGAAAGGCCACCGAATGCCCCTGTTTGTTTCAAGGCGTCACCCCGAATCGCGAACCTTTCACCGCACCGCCCGTCGCCGCATGGCGGCTGCCACCTGTGCGATCGAATCCCTGGAACGGCGGGTGCTCTTTTCCACCGTCACCGTCAATACGCTGCTGGACGACACCACAATCGATAGCCTGATGTCTCTGCGCGAAGCCGTCTCGCTCATACAAAACGGCGGCGACGACACGGCCGCGATCGGTCGCTCGCTCACCACCGGTGAGCAGGCGCAGATCGACACCACCGAGCCCTACGGTACGAACGACACGATCGTTTTCGACAGCAGCCTCGCCGGGCAGACGATCTCGCTCGGGTCTGAACTGGCGATCAGCGGCACGATGACGATCGACGCCGGCAAAGCAGGATTGACGCTCGACGGCGGGTACGGCGGCTGGCGGGCGTTCAATATCAGCAGCGGCGGCGCGCTCACGCTCAGTCACCTGACCATCACGCACTTCCGCCAGACCTTCAGCGGCGGCGCGATCTCCGTTTATCAGGGCTTGCTGACGGTCGATCACTGCCTCATCACCAGCAACTCGGTTTCGAGCTTTTCGTACGGAGGTTTCGGGTCAACGCCCGCGTACGGCGGCGCGATTTATGCCAATGGCAGCTACGTCATTATTTCCGACAGCACGATCAGTTCTAATTCAGCCAGCGGCAGCTCCAGCATTGGTTCTTCGAGCTATGCCACGGGCGGGAGCGCGCAGGGCGGCGCGATCTGGATGTCCAACGGAGAGCTCGACATCAACCGCAGCACGTTCAGTTCCAACACCGCGTCAGGCGGCAGTGCGTACTCATACGGATACGGCTACGGCTATGCCTACGGCGGGAGCGGAACGGGCGGGGCGATCGCCGCCCTGTCCGCCGAATTGCACATCATCGACAGCACGCTTACCGCAAACTCGGCCACCGGAGGCTACGCGTCGGGCGGGACAAGCCACACCAGCGGCACCGGCGTCGGCGGGGCGATCTACGCTTCAGTCGACGACGTCACAATCGACTTCTCGACCTTGTCTGCCAACACCGCTGCCAATGGCGGTCGTGATCTCCACTACGACAGCGCCACGGGCCAGACACTTTTGATGCACAACAGCATCCTCGGCCAAAGCGATAACACCGGCGCTGACTTCGTCGTCTCCAACGGCACGCCGCTCCTGTACGGCTCAAACAACCTGATCCGCAGCACCACGGTGACGGGGATTGGCAATCTCTCCACCGCCGACCCGAAGCTGGGCGCGCTGGCGGACAACGGCGGGCCGACTCAGACGATGGCGCTGCAAAACGGCAGCCCCGCGCTCAACGCCGGTATCGGCACGGGCGTGTCGGTCGATCAGCGCGGCGCGTTCCGCACGAACGGCAGCGCGGCCGACATCGGCGCCCTCGAGACGTTCGCCGACGCGATCGTAACGCCGCCGGCGTTTGTCAGCGCCGCTTTAGCCACGGCCACGCAGGGCAGTGCGTTTACGTTCACGATCACCGCGACCGGCGCACCGACCGCGGTGCTTTCGAAAACGGGCACGCTTCCGTCGGGTGTCACCTTCACCAACCACGGCGACGGCACCGCCACGCTCGCCGGCACGCCGGGTGCGACGGGCAACTTCGCGTTCAGCCTGACGGCCGACAACGGCGACTCGCCGGCTGTGACTCAGTCGTTCGTTCTGAGCGTCGTGCAAACGCCCGCCTTCGTCAGCGTCGATCATGCCACGTTCACCGTCGGCGCGGCCGGCTCGTTCACGTTCAACACGTCGGCCTTTCCGGCGGCGACGGTGAGCGAAGTGGGCGCGCTGCCGACCGGCGTCACGTTCACCAACAATGGAGACGGAACCGCCACACTCGCCGGCACGCCGGGCACGGGCACGGCGGGCGATTTCGCACTCGCGATGACCGCCGCCAACGGCCATTCGCCGGACGCGACGCAGGCGTTCGTTCTGACCGTCGTCCAAGCCCCGGCGTTTGTGACCGCGAACCATGCGTCGTTCGTCGTCGGCACGGCAGGGTCTTTCACGTTCAGCACGACCGGCTCGCCGACAGCAGCCTTGACCCAAACCGGCGCGCTGCCGTCCGGAGTCACGTTCACCGACAACGGCGACGGCACCGCCACGCTCGCCGGCACGCCCGGCGGGGGCACGGCGGGCGATTTCGCGCTTGACGTAACGGCCGACACCGGCCAGTCGCCGCCCGTCTCACAGACATTCACGCTCTCGGTCTTACAAGTACCCGCGTTCGTCAGCGTCAACCACGCGACGTTCGCCGCCGGCACGCCGGGTTCGTTCACGATTACCACCACCGGCTCACCCGATGCCGCGATCACCGAAACCGGCGCGTTACCGAGCGGCCTGACGCTGACTGATAACGGCGACGGCACCGCCACGCTCGCCGGCACGGCGCTGGACGGCGACGGCGGCGATCACCCCCTCACGCTCTCGGCGAGCAACGGCACCACTCCAGCGACCCAGGCGTTCACGATCACGATCACGACCATTTCCCCCACGCCGGTGGTAATCAGCGCCGATGACGGCAGCGGCGATACCGTGGTCACCAATTCCGACGGCACGGTCCGTTTCACCATCACCGATCCGTTCACGACTCACGACGCGACGCGCGTCACCAGCGGCGACGTGACCGGCGACGGGGTAAGTGACATCATTCTCGCCGCCGGCGCCGGCGGGCACTCGATGATCAATCTGTACGACGGCGACGACGGTACGCTCGTCCATTCCTTCGCCGCGTTCTCGCGGTCGTTCGACGGGACGCTATACGTGACCAGCGCCGACGTGAACCACGACGGCGTGGCCGACCTCATCGTCGGCAAGGGACGCGACGGGGATTCCAAGACCAGTTTTAAAGTGTTTGACGGAACCAACTTCTCGCTGATGGCGTCCGTCAAGGCGTTCGGCTCCAGCGGCGACGCACGCGTCGCGGCGGCCGACCTGGACGGCGACGGGTTTGCCGACGTGGTGGTCACGCAAGGCGCGGGCGAATCCACAACGCGGGCCCGCGTCTTCTCCGGCGCTGATCTGGCGGCCGGGCATGGCACGGTGCTTTCGACGATCACGCCGTTCGGAACCAGCTACAAAGGCGGCGCGTTTGTCGCGACCGGAGACGTGAATAATGACGGCCAGACCGACATCATCCTGTCGAAGAAGGGGAAATTGGTCGCCACGGTCTCGGTCTTCAGCGGCGCTGATGGATCGCAGCTCAGCACGTTCGATACCGCCTCCACCACCGGCGGTACGCTGGCGTCGCATGACACCAATCAAGACGGCTTCAGCGACATCCTGGTCGGAGTGAGCGACAGCACGGGCAAGCACGTGAGGATCTTCAGCGGGTTGGACAACTCGCTGCTCGACACGATCGACCTCGACGCATCGGCGGGCCTGTTCGTGGCGTAAGGGTCAGCGCCGTCGGGCGAACTCGGACGCGACGCGCATTTGGATGAGTGTGGTATCCGGTATCACCCGATAAGGCTGGCACTTTCTTGCTCATATCATGCTGCGTGGGGTTCATCTCACGAGGCGGACATGGCGGAACAGCACGCAACGGCGCGAACGTCGGGCATCTGGGTGGTGGCTACGGCTGCGGGGTGTTGGCTGCTCTACCAGGGGCAGGAACTGTTCGTGCCGATCGTCTTCGCATTCGTACTGAGCGGCATCTTTCGGCCCGTGGTGCGGGCGATGCAACACGCGAGAGTGCCGGCGCCGGTGGGCGCGGGAATTGTAGTGCTCGGGCTGATTGCGGTCCTCTCCTTCACGGTCTTCATGCTTTCCGGCCCGGTGCAGAGCTGGATGTCGCAGGCGCCGGCGAGTTTTGATCGCGCGCAGGTCAAGCTGGAAGCGCTGCGCCGTCCGCTTCAGCGCGCCACCGACGCGGCCAACAAACTCGAACACGCCGTCGACGGCCCGACGACCGGCCCCACCACGCGCGCGGTGGCTGAGCCCTCGATTCCGCGCGGGCCTTCCCTCGCCAGTCAGTTCTTCGGCAACACCGCCAAGTTCGTTTCCGGCATGCTCGAAGTTTTGTTGCTGCTTTACCTGCTGCTCTCCACCGGCGATCTGTTTTTCCGCAAGGTGCTCAAGCTTACGCCGCACTGGCAGGAGAAGCAGGCCGCGCATGATATTGTCGACGAGGCGCAATCGGTGGTGATGCGGTACGTCGTGATCCTGTTCTTCATGAACTGCTGCCTGGGCGCGATCATCGGCGTGTGTCTGTGGCTTTTGGGCGTGCCGAATCCCATCCTGTGGGCGATGCTGACCGTGGTGCTCGAATTCATCCCGTACCTCGGCGCGGCGGCGATGATCATTCTGCTCTCGGTCGTGTCGGCCGCGACGTTCGACAGCTTCGGCCACATCATGGCCGTGCCGGCGACGTACTTCACCATCAGCACGATCCAGAACAGCGTGATCGCACCTTTTGCGTACGGCCAGCGCCTGAAACTGAACCCCGTGGCGATCCTGCTGGCCGTGCTCTTCTGGTGGTTCATCTGGGGCATCAGTGGGGCGTTTCTAGCGGTGCCGATCGTCGCGACGATCAAGGTGATCGCGGATCGGACGGACAGCCTGGCGGTGATGCGCGAGTTCCTGGGGGAGTGATTTCAAATTACCCAACCCTCCGAAGCCGCAGAAAACCACCTGTTTTCTGCAGTTACTTCCACTTGTTTACATGAATGTGGAAGTTACATCGGCCTGGCGAAGTTTCGCTCGGACGCCACTTCCATTTTCAAATGAGTCGCGCAGACTGTCGGCAACTCTTTTACTCACGAGCCGATTGTCATGACTTATCGCATTCTCTCCCAGGATCAGATCGAGCATTTCATTGAGCACGGCTACGTCGTGCTTCGCAACGCCATTGCGCGGGACGTTGCGTCGCAATGGGTCGACCAGGGCTTCAAACGCCTCGGCTACGACCGGCACGACCGCTCGACCTGGACGCGCGACCGCATCCACATGCCCAATACCCAGCTGGTGGATGTGGAGGAATTCGCGCCGAAAGTCTGGTCGGCCGTGTGCGATCTGCTCGGTGGTGAGGACCGCGTGCAGCGGCCGTACAAGTGGAGCGACGGGTTCATCATGAACCTGGGCGTGGGCGCCGATAGGCCGTGGGCGCCGCCGTCGCCGGCGTCGGAAGGGTGGCACAAGGACGGGGATTTCTTCCGTCACTTCCTCGACTCACCGGAGCAGGGACTGCTCACCATCGTCTGCTGGACCGACATGGTGCATGAAGGCGGCGGCACGTTCATCGCGCCGGATTCAGTGGGCGTGGTGGCGCGCTACTTGGCCGAGCATTCGGAAGGCGCTTCGCCGAACGATTTCGGCAAGTTGATCAACGACTGCAAAGAGTTTGTCGAGCTGACTGGCGCCGCCGGCGACGTGGTGCTGCACCATCCGTACATGCTGCATGCCACCAGCCAGAACGTGCTGCGCGTGGAACGGGCGATCACCAATCCGCCGGTGACGCTGAAGGAGCCGATGAATTTCAATCGCGAGAACGCCGCCGACTTCTCGCCGCTGGAACGGGGCGTGCTCCGCGGGCTGGGGGTTGATCGGTACGACTTCAAACCCACCGCGCCACGCGAAAAAATTGTTCCGGCCCGCATGAAACATCAGGAAAAGCTTCTCGCCGAGGAAAAAGCGCGGCTGGCCGTGAAGTAGCACGCTATACTCTTACGCGATGAGCGAGCTGCCGTTCGAGTTTCGTTTTTCGAGGGTTTATCCGCCGGCGAAAGTGGAGTACGTGCAGGATCGCCCGCTGCACCGCGTGATGCGCTTCACCGGCCGGTCGATCGACGACATCGTCAATTCCCGCATCGCCAAGAACGAAGTGCTCGGCTACTTCAAACTGCAAAAGTTCGTTAACCGGCGGATGGAAATCCTCGATCTTGAAAAGCAGTGGAATCCGCTGGGGTAGCCCCGATGCGGTGAATCAGCGATCGCCTCATACCGGCGATTCCCGCCGCGGCCGATGATGTGCTCTGAACAACAAGGAGTACGCATGGCCAGCAAAAAATCTTCCAACGATAAATCTACCAACGATAAGCCAACGCTTCATCCGGGTTCGTCCGCACAGGACGCAGCCAAGGTGGGCGGCAAGGGCGATTTCGGCGTACGCGAGAGTGACGTGACGGAACGCACGTACACGTCGATGAATACGAAACAGTCAGACCGCGACGTGGTGCAGGACCGCTCGTCAAACGACGGCGAACGCACCAGCGGTGCCGGCGCGAACGACTCCGGTCCCGGCTCGGGCAGCGGCGGCGATCTGGATACGGATCTCATCTTCGGCAACGGCGTATCGGCCAGCGGCCGGGTGAATGAACCCGCCGGGCCGGATGACACCGACGGCGGGAGCGACGCGTTCGCGTCCGGCGCGCCGGCCATGGGAGAAAATCAGCGAGGCGGCGTGAAGCCCGTGAACGGCTCGACTGTGCAACCACTCGACGACCGCAGCGCGAGCGGCCAAGGGGCGGATGCGTCGGCGAACTCGGATGGTGAGAGCGACGCGTCGGCCGGTGAGATCAGCACCAGCGAGGCGAGCGGGGCGGACAACTAAACGGCCAACGGTACATGGTGGGCAGTGCCCACCCTACATCGGCGAGCGCAACTCGCACGGCCACGTGTCGGTGACGTGAATGAATCCCATTTTTTCGAGCGTCGGCCGGCTCGTTGGCAGGGCGTCGACGATGAGGTACTTCGCGCCGGCGGCCATCGCGTCGCGGGCGCGGGCGGCAACGACTGCGCGGTAAAAGCCACGGCCGCGGAAGCGTTCGATCGTTCCGCCACCGTATAGGCCGCCGAAAGCGCTTTTGGGGTGCAGATATAGCCGGCCGATGCTGACGGGCAAATCGCCATCCATTGCCACGTAGGCGCGGTGATCGGTCGAGCCGGCGCGGATTGCTTCCGCCAGTTGGCTGATCGTAAAACTCCAATCCTTTTTGAACACTTCTTCCACGGCCTGGCGGAACAGCGGCAACTGGTCGATGCGATCGACGCGAATGACCGTCGGCCCGCCGGTTCGCTGGATCCACTTGGGCGGGGCGGTCAGATCGAGCACAACAACGGCCTCCACCGGGCCGGGCGAGAAGCCCTCACGCTCCAACCGCGCCACCAGGTCGGCCGGTTGATCGTGCCGATACGCCTTCCACTCCGCCGTAACGCCCAGGGTGCGGTAGTGTGCCGCCTCGCGGGCGATCACCGTATCCGCTGTGTCGGCCGTGAGCGACGAGAATATCACCGAGTGCTGCGTTCCGTCCGGCGATGTCAGCCGCGTGACGTCGGACAGTACTTCGATCGTCTCCCCACCACGGCAAAGCGATTTGCGCTCGGCATCGAGTTGTCGAAGGACGTCGGTGCTGTTCATGACCCTTTCCAGAGATTGGTCATCCTGAGCGTACTCGGGAAGGATCTGGCGTCCATGTCGAGCGACGTAGTCCGTACTCGCGCCAAGCGCCGTCAGCGCAGGTACGCGACGAAATCAATCGGCTGCCCGGCCAGATCCTTCGCGAGTACGCTCAGGATGACAACAAAGCGCAACGGATTTTTAGACCCGGTCAGGATGACAATTCTGATTTTTGCGACGTGATCGGAAAAATCGCTTGCCGCCTACGCGATGCGTTCTAGCATCTCTCGCGTCACCTGCATCGTCATCGGTTTGCCGTGCAGGTACGCGGTGAGATCGTCGACCGCCTGCTTGCCGAGCCGCAAATCAGGGCCGCCGGCGATGTGGCTGGTGTAGACGACGTTCGGCAGCGTGCGCAGCGGGCTGTCGATGGCGGCGGGTTCGGGGTCGCTCACATCTAAGAACGCAAACAGTCGGCCACGCTGCAGTTCCATCACCAAAGCTTTTTCATCGATGATCGAACCGCGTGACGTGTTCACGAACACCGTGCCGGGCCGCATCGCAGTGAAATGCTTGGCCTGCAGGAGTTGATACGTCGACGGCAGCAGCGGGGCGTGCACGGTAATCGCGTCGCTGCTGCGGCAGAGGTCGAGCAGGTCGTCGACCATGGTCACGCCCATCTCTGCGGCGTCCTCTGGCGTGATGAATGGATCGAACAACTGCACGTTCGAACCGAACTGTTTTAGCAGCCGAATCACGCGGCGCCCCACCTGCGACGCGGCGATCACGCCGATCGTGCAGCTTGAAAGGTTGCGGCTGTTGCTCGGCTTCGTCGCACGCTGCGTTCGATTGGCGACGGCGTTCTCAAGCACGCGTTTCAAGCCAAGTAACAGGTTGGCCACGGTCATCTCCGCAACGGCCTCGGCGATGGCGGGGGCGCAGCACGCCACGGTGAACGGCCGGCCGTCCAAATGCGGGCCGAAGATCTGTTTCGGGCTGCCGGCTACGTGGATCCAGCATTTGAGCTTGGGGCAGGCGGCCATGATGGCGGCGTCGGGCTTGGGCGTCTTCCAACTGCCGATGCCCACTTCGCAGTGTCGCAAGATCGAGATCGCTTCGTTCACGTCGATCGGATCTCGCGAGCTGGTCCAGTGGATTTCGCCCAGCGCGGCCATGCGCAGCCGGTCCGACTGTGAAAACAGTTGGTCGGCCAGCGTGCCGTGAATCAGGACTCCAATTTTCGTGTTTGCCACGCCCGGTTCTCCGCAGGGTGAGTGGTGTATTCTGCGCCAACAATGTCCCGCTGGCAAAACAAATATCAACGTGCGGTTCTGCGCTCAGCATGTGGGCTTTAGCCTGCACGTTTTGTACTAGACTGGAAAGCCCGTGCAGGCTAAAGCCCACACGCCAGAAGATACGGGCGCCGAAGTATCCTTCGCGTTGACGGCGCGTAAGATGTCCGATAAGCAGGATTGCGCTAGAGCGTTAACGGAATAACTTTGACTGATCTGCAAACCATTCTCTTCGCTGCCTACGTGCTGCTCGGGCCGATCACGTGGATCTGTTACACGATCCTCATTTTCTCCGGTCGGCGGCGGATGATGCTGCTTAAACGCCCGCCGCTACCGCTGCCCAACGCGGTCACCAAGCCGCCGGCGGTGTCGATCATCATCCCGGCCAAAGACGAAGGCGAGCGCATCCGCGGCTGTCTCGAATCCTGCCTGGCGCAGCAGTACGCCGATTTTGAAGTCATCGCGGTGGACGACCGGTCCGTCGACCAGACCGGCAAGGTAATGGACGACATGGCCGCCTCCGACGGCAAGCTGAAAGTCGTGCACATCCAGGAGGGCACGCTCGGCCCGGGGTGGACCGGCAAGAACAATGCCCTCTACACCGCCCAAAAAACCGCCCGCGGCGAGTGGCTGTTGTTCGTCGACAGCGACGTCGTCCTGCAGCCCGACGCACTGGCGGCCAGCATGTCGGTGCTGCTGAACAAGCGGTTCGACATGATCAGCCTCCTGCCGACGCTTGAGAGCCATACCGTTTGGGAGAGTTTGCTGGTTCCCTTAGCGGCCGCGGCCGCGAGCACGATGTACGTCATCGCGCTCAACAACATGAATCACAAGAAGAACAGCGCCTTTGCGAACGGCCAGTTCCTCATGATCAGCCGCACCGTGTACGACGCCATCGGCGGGCACGAGACGGTGAAGGACCGCTACTGCGAAGACGTGGCGATCGCGCTGATCATGAAGCAGGCGGGGTATCGACCGCGCGTGGCGTGGGGCAACGACTGGGCGTCGGTCCGCATGTACTCGTCGCTCTCCGCGATTTTCCGCGGCTGGAGCCGGATCTATTACGCGGCGAGGGTTGGCAGCCCGTGGCGAACGATCGCGGCGGTGCTGTTTCTGCTCGTCAGCGCGTTCCCCATGTACGTCGCGATCGCCTGGGCGATCTACCGGCTGCTCACGCCGAGTAATGCCTACATTCCCGCCGCCGCCTGGGCCGGCGCGGCTGCGGTGCACTTTGCAATGCTCACCTTCATCCTCGGGCAGCTCTATTACTGGAGCGGCAACCCGCGACGCAACGCGCTGCTGTTCTTCATCGCCGGGCCGATGGTCATGGGCATTATGCTGCGGGCGATCTGGATGTGCTTCACCAAGCAGGTCACCTGGCGCGGCACCAGCTACGCCCACGTCATGGCGCCGAAGCTGGCGGACGTGAAAGAAGCTCCGCCGCAGTCTGATTGAACACCAAGCCACGCAGAAGAGGTTTTTGCCACAGACGAACACAGATGAACACAGATAAAATTCAAATTCATTCCGATCTGTGTCCCTCTGTGGCAAAAAAATCTTTTCTCGACAACGTTGGCCCAACTCCCGGCCGGCCTTGGGGTTGGCCTTGCCCCGCTTCAATCGCCAGAAATCCGCCGATTTTCCCGCCGCAATTTTCGATCGGCGGCGGTATAGATTGATCGGTTGCTCGCGCGTTTGAGAACGATGACGCGAGCAGGTGCACCTAAAAGCGCACCTTTGCGCACCTAAACGCACCTTTTCGTACCTTGGCGCACCCAAGCGAATAAGGCCATCACTCGGCCGCAACGGGACTTACGGTCAAAGGAGGGTTCGAATGAAGAAAAAGAAGGCGAGCCACGTTTTCCCGTCGCGAGCGACCTGAATCAGCTTCAGGAAAGTACGTTTGAGGACCCCTCGACCTGCACCACGCAATCCGTACACTACCGCGAATTTCCCTTTTGTAAGAGCGAAGAAAAAAATGCCACGACGCACCGACATCCACACGATTCTCATCATCGGCTCCGGGCCCATCGTCATCGGCCAGGGCTGCGAGTTTGACTACTCCGGCGTACAGGCCTGCCGCGCCCTCAAGGAAGAGGGGTACCGCATCGTCCTGATCAACAGCAACCCCGCCACGATCATGACCGATCCGGAGTTCGCCGACGCCACGTACATCGAGCCGATTACTCCCGAGGCGGTTGAGAAAATCATCCTGCGAGAAAAGGCGGAAGGGCACCCGATCGACGCCGTGCTTCCCACGCTCGGCGGGCAGACGGGCCTGAACGTGGCGATGGCGTGCTACGACAAAAAAATCTTCCAGGACAACGGCGTGGAAATGATCGGCGCCAAGCGCGACGCCATCCACCGCGGCGAAGACCGACAGGTGTTTAAAGACCTCATGATCTCCATCGGCCTGAAGGTGCCACGCTCCGGCGTCGTTCACAACATGGACGACGCGCGAAAAGTGCTGAAAGACATTGGCCTGCCGCTGATCATCCGCCCCGCGTTCACCCTCGGCGGCACGGGCGGCGGGATCGCCTACAACATCGAGGAATTCGAAGACATCGTCATGCGCGGCATCGACGCGTCGCCCGTGAACGAGATTCTCATCGAGGAATCCGTCATCGGCTGGAAAGAATTCGAGATGGAGGTGGTGCGCGACAAGGCCGACAACGCGATCATCATCTGCTCAATCGAAAACATCGACGCGATGGGTGTGCACACCGGCGACTCGATCACGGTTGCGCCGATCCAGACGTTGACGGACAAGGAATACCAGATGATGCGCGACGCCAGCATCGCCGTCATTCGCGCCGTGGGCGTTGAGACCGGCGGCAGCAACATTCAGTTCGGCATCAACCCTGAGAATGGCGACATGGTCGTCATCGAAATGAACCCGCGCGTGAGCCGGTCATCTGCGCTTGCCTCGAAAGCGACCGGTTACCCAATCGCCAAGATCGCCGCGAAGCTGGCAGTCGGTTACACGCTCGACGAGCTGCCGAACCCGATCACGACGGATCCAAAGAACAACCTGCACACCAGCGCCTGTTTCGAGCCGACGATCGACTACGTCGTCATCAAGATTCCGCGATGGACGTTCGAAAAATTCCCCGACGCGGACGAAACGCTCACCACGCAGATGAAGAGCGTCGGCGAAGCGATGGCCATCGGCCGCACGTTCAAGGAAGCCCTACAGAAGGGCATCCGGTCGATGGAAGTGAAACGGTTCGGCTTCGGATTAGACAAGTACGACAAGTGGCTCAACGCCCAGCAGGGCAAAACCAACGACGCCAAAGCCGACGGCGCGAGCGACAAGACCACGCAAGGCGAATCGCTCGACCAGGAATGGCCGATCCCGACGGATAAACTGAGGCGGAAGCTGGCCGTGCCGTCGCAGGGGCGGCTGTATTACCTGCGGTACGCGCTGAAGATGGGGTGGACGCTCGAGCAGATTTATGAGCTGACGAAAATCGACAAGTGGTTTTTGGCGCAGATGAAGGAGTTGGTGGATTTTGAAGCAGAGCTTCTTGATGCGCGGGGTATTGTGCAGCACCGTGTCTCCCTACATCAAAAAGGCGAGGCATCTTTCGTAGACAGCCTTCAATGGGAACGGGTGCGATACCGCGCAAAGAAGCTCGGCTACAGCGACGTGCAGTTGGCAAGTATTTGGCAGATCAGCATTGCAGAAGCGCGGCGCCTGTTCCGTCCACCGGTCTATAAGATCGTCGATACTTGCGCGGGCGAGTTTGAGGCGTCAACACCGTACTACTATTCGTCGCATGAAACCCCATTCGTTCAGCTTGGCACATCAGTTCACGGAATTACGCAGCCGTTCAAGCGAGAGCTGATCACCGAAGACGAAATCCGCCTCACCCAGCGCGAAAAAGTCATCATCATCGGCGGCGGTCCGAACCGCATCGGACAAGGCATCGAGTTCGACTACTGCTGCGTGCAGGCGGCGTTCGCGATGAAGGAACTCGGCATCGAGTCGGTCATGATCAACTCGAACCCCGAGACGGTCAGCACCGATTACGACACCAGCGACCTGCTTTTCTTCGAGCCGCTGACGCACGAGGACATCCTCAACATCTGCGAACGCCTGAACGGCAAGCCGTTTGGCGAAAAGGGCGGATTGATCAAAGGCGTGATCGTGCAGTTCGGCGGGCAGACGCCGCTGAACCTCGCAAAGGGTTTGCAGGACGCCGGCGTGCCGATCATCGGCACGAGCGTCGCCAACATCGACGCCGCCGGCGATCGCGAGCAGTTTCGCGATCTGCTCAAGCAGCTTGGATTGCGTCAGCCCGCCAATGGCATCGCCCGGAACGTCGCTGAGGCGAGGAAGATCGCGAAAGAAGTCGGCTATCCCGTTCTCGTCCGCCCCAGTTTCGTGCTCGGCGGGCGGGCGATGGAGATCGTGTCGGACGAAGAGCAGCTCAACTACTACATGGCCAACGCCATCGACGCGAGCACGATCGTCGACGCGCCGATCCTCGTCGACAAATTCCTCGACAACGCGACGGAAGTCGACGTCGACTGCCTGGCGGATTTTGATCCTAGCGGCAAGTCGGACAAGGGCCAGGCGTTTGTCATTGGCGTGATGGAGCACATCGAAGAGGCCGGCATTCACTCGGGCGACTCGGCCTGCTCGCTGCCTCCTTACTCGCTGTCGAAAGAGATCGTCGAGAAGCTGAAGGCCGAGAGCCGCAAGCTGGCCAAGGCGCTGCGCGTCAACGGGCTGATGAACGTGCAGTACGCGATCAAGGACAATGAAATTTACGTGATCGAAGTAAACCCGCGTGCGTCGCGAACGGTTCCGTTCGTGAGCAAGGCGCACGGAATCCCCTGGGCGAAGATTGCCGCAAAGGTGATGGCGGGCAAGACGCTGGCGGAGATGGGCATCACCGAGCCGGCGCCGCCCAAGCACGTGAGCGTGAAGGAAGTGGTCTTCCCGTTCACCAAGTTCCCGGGCGTGGACATCATCCTTGGCCCCGAGATGCGATCGACCGGCGAAGTGATGGGCATCGATCACACGTTCGAGCTGGCGTTCGCCAAATCGCAGATCGCGGCCGGCACGGTGCTGCCGACGAAGGGGAACGTCTTCATCAGTGTGCGCGAGTCCGATAAGCAGTCGATCATTCCGGTGGCGCAGTCGCTAACGAAGGGCGGGTTCGAGTTGTTCGCAACGGCCGGCACGTACGACGCGCTGAAGAAGGCGGGTATCTCCGCCAAGCGCGTGCAGAAGTTATCGGAAGGTCGGCCGAACATTCAGGACTTCATCAAGAACGGCCAGGTGAACCTGATCATCAACACGCCCACCAAAAAGGGCCCGGCGACGGACGAAGGAAAGATCCGCTCGATGGCTGTCCTTAATAAGGTACCGATCGTGACCACGATCACGGCGGCGAGCGCGGTATCGCGGGCGATCCTGGCGCTGCAGACCTCAGGATGGGACGTAAAACCGCTGCAGGCATACGTTCGGCCGGAATAAATTCTGCGCAATCTTGCTCTTTTCATGCCATCCAAAAACTTCCTCGGCGGACTGAACTGACTGGATCGCATGCGGAGCGTGTAGCCCCGAGCGTTATCGGGCCTTCGCGCGTTACACGTCTCCCTGACCCATTAAGTTACCTAGATGCGCGGCCGATGACTTGTCTGACGGTGCTCGTGTGCGTGTCACATGGGTCCGCCTTATCAGGTTTCATTCAGGAGCAGGTATGACCGCTATTCGTCGAAACGCCGCGCGTGGATTCACGCTGGTCGAAATTTTGATCGTCGTGATCATTCTCGGCATTCTCGCCGCGATCGTGATCCCGCAGTTCACCAACGCCAGCACCGAAGCTCGCCAGAGCAACGTGAAGAGCCAGTTGCAAACGCTGCGCAGCCAGATCGAGCTGTACAAGTTGCAGCACAAGGACGTTGCTCCCGCGCTGGTGACCACCGGCTGGGACGTGATGACCAAGTACACCGACATCGATGGCGGCACGAGCGCCACCAAGGACAGCACGCACATTTACGGCCCGTACTACCAGACGCCGCCGGTCAATCCGCTCAGCGATTCTTCGAGCTGCGCGGCCGCCGCGGGCGCCAACGTGGGCTGGATCTACATCGAATCCACAGGCGCCATCAGCGCCATGGCGGGCAAGGCTTCGAACGCCGGCGTGTTTGACGAGAATCAGTAAGCTGACAACTTTCCCCGCAACGGCCGGCGGAAATCCTGTTCCGTCAGCAAGTCGGGTCACGCGTTCGGCAGACTCCTGACCGCCCGCGTGACCCCGACTTCAGGCCCATCTGAACATCTAATGACGGATCGAGCGATGAACGACTCCTCCCGACAAGCTCTGACGAACCCGGCACGCCGCACGCGGCGCGGGTTCACGCTCGTTGAAATCCTGATCGTCGTGATCATCCTCGGAATTTTGGCGGCGATCGTCATCCCGCAGTTCTCCGGCGCCGCGCAGTCGGCCCGCGAGACCACGCTGAAGGATCTGACCCGCAACCTGCGGATGCAGATCACCGCGTACAAGTCGCAGCACCGCGACACCGCACCCGGCATCGTCGGCTCAAGTGCAGCCAACGAAGGCACGTTCGTTGAGCAGATGACACAGTTCAGCGATGACGACGGCGCCACCAGTACCACCGCCAGCGCCCAGTACAAGTTCGGGCCGTACCTGCAGAAGATGCCCGTTAATCCGCTGAACAACCTCGCTACGATCACCGTCACCAGCGGCTCATCGTTGCCCGCGGCGAACAACACCACCGGCTGGATCTACAACGCCGACACCTGCGAAGTCGCCCCCAATTCCACCGGACTGGACGAGACCGGCGTCGCGTACACCAGCTATTAACCGGAGCCGCAATGCGTTTCGCCCGCTCCACTCCATCTAATCGGTCGACCGCCTTTACGCTGATCGAAGCGCTCATCGCAACGTTCATCCTCACGCTGGCGACGGTGGGCATCGCACAGTTGCTCGGCTCGTCGGCACAGCAGGCGGGCGCCATGCAGGACAAGTCGATCTCGCTGGAGCTGGCCAAGCAGTTAATGGAAGAAATCGCCGCCAAACCGGTGGCGGATTCGGCTGGGAACATCAGCCTCGGTCATGAATCCGGCGAAAACTCGCGCGGCCAGTACGACACGATCGACGATTATCACCTCTACCGCGACACCACTGATTCCCTCACGATGATCGACGGCACGCCGATCGATCTCGGCGATGGGCAGGTTTACTCGCGCAGCGTGGCGGTGGAGTACCGGCTGGTACCGGCGGGGCCAGCCACTACTTCGTCGGCCGCGCCGTTTTGCGTGGTGACGGTCACCGTTAGTTCGCCGAACGCGCCGCCCGCCACGCTCACGCGACTGTTCGCCCGAGCCAAGGGAGGCGGATAATGCGCCGACGCGGTTTCACACTCGTCGAGTTGATTATCGGCATGGTCGTAACGGCCATGGTGATGCTGGCGCTGTCCGTCGTGACATTCGCAGTCGCCAACGGCTGGCAGAGCGCCGAGGCGGCGAACAACGCCTACGTCACCGGCGGCCAGGTACAGACCCGGATGGCCCAATACTTTCGACCGGCGGCCGCGCTCGGGGCTCTTCAGAACGGCACGCTCAACAGCACCAGTTCGCCGGCGTCGCTGCTGTTCTGGAAGGCCGACCTCACCGACGCCAGCAACCCAACCGGCGACGGCATCATCGAATTCAACGAGATCGGGCTTTTGAGATACGACCCGGCGAGTGGCGAGCTTCGCTTCTACGATGCCAGCGACTGGGCCACATGGTCAACGGCTGCTCAGGACGCTGCCAATGTAATTGCCGGCACGACGTACCTGGAAGATCCCGCAAGTATTTCGGACTTCATGACCGCTTGCCCCAAGTATCGGGTGGTTATGCGCAACGTGTCCGGGATGGTGCTGAATACGGTGGAGACGACCGATACGCCGCTCGTGGAGTACGTGATTCAACTCAAGGATTCCAACAATGTGACCAGCACGCATTACGGAACCGTTGCCCTTCGGGCCCCGGGGGCCGCTACCAACTAAGTATTTATGAAGAACCTTCGCAAACAACCCCGTGGAGTAGCGATTGTCATCGTGCTGGTGATGGTCGCGCTCGCAACGATCATGGCAGCAGCGCTGCTGAGCAGCCAGAGCACGATGGTGCAGGCGAGCGATAACGGTCTGCGCGCCGCGCAGGCGGATGCACTGGCGGAATCAGGCATCCAGCTCGCCTCTTACTACCTTCAGAATCCTTCGGCGGCGCCTGTTCTCAATTCCAGCGGGTTCTACCCCGGCCAGACCGGCGTATCGCTTGGATCGGCCGCGGGCGGTACGGTCGACATCACGGTCACCAAAGTCGATAACACAACGTTCGACATCTCCGCCAAATCCCACTACGGAACCACGTCAGCGTCGCCGATGACTCGTTCGCTAGGGGCCCGTGCGGCAGTCCAGTACGCGTATACGCCTGCCGATGCGTCGGCCGTCAACGGGAGTTTCACTGCTTCGTCGAACACGTCGATCGTCGGAAACATTCGCGCCAGCGGCACGGTTACGCTTTCACTCGGCTCAAAAGTAACAGGCACCATTACCGCCCCGTCAGTCGTCGGTTCGCTGCTGAATTTTGTCGGTTCCATCTTGTCGCCACCCAATGGCAGCGGCGGCAGCAATCCTGTGACGACGACGATCCAAGACTACAAGACCTACACCTACAACGGGAAGAAATACAAAGCTCAGGACCTTAAGGTCGACGCCGGCACTCTCGGCCCGTCGAAAGGCAATCCGCTGGGCGTGTTCTTCAAGGACGGCGACACCACGATTTCCAAACCGCTTACCGTGAACGGAACGGTGCTGGTTCGAAACGGCAAGTTGATCCTCAAATCCTCGAGTACCACTGCCATATCGCTCACCGTGAATCCGCCGACTGGAATGCCCGGGCTGATCGTGAACTCTGATGTCCGATTCTCCGGAACCAAGGGCACGACACTCACCGTAAACGGATTGACGTGGATCGGCGGGGTCATCACCAATAGTGGCACAACGTCTAATAACAAGATTTCTTTGAATGGGTCTGCGCAGTTCGCGGGCAGCAATGCGGTAACCAGCAGCTACGTGGGGAGTGTTTCGATCTACTACGACAAAAACAAAGCGACCGCGGCCGGGTTTCTTCCCGGACAGGGGACGACCATTGCCAACGTCTCCCTCACTTCCTTCAGCAATTCCGGCTCCAAATAGTCAGGAGACTTTATGAATCCCAATCGATCTCTCGCGATCATCATCGTATTGCAGACGCTCACACTCCTCAGCCAATGGGTCGGCGTTCCTGCGGTAACCCCAAGCCACGCTCAGGTGCCCGATGGCGGTGCCCAGCGGGCGGCCACGATTGACGAGCTTAAGTCCGTTAACGCGAAGCTCGACAAGCTTATTACCGTTTTAACCGACGGAAACCTTCAGGTCCGCATGGTCCCACCCGATGAAAAGAAGTAGGGCGCTACCGCTTTCTTGCGGCTGGACCCCTGTTTGGAGATCGGGATGCGGCCCAATCGAAATGCGTTCACGCTCATCGAGTTGCTGTGTGTGATCGTGATCCTCGCGATCGCCGCGGTGTTCGTGATTCCGCAGCTGACGTCGCGCGGCGACATTAAAACCGCGGCGGCCGCCAGGACGGTGATGGCCGACATCATGTACGCACAGAACCGGGCCATCGCCAAGCAAACGCCGCAGTACGTGAGCTTCGATCTGACGGCCCACACGTACGCGGTGAAGGAAGGTACGCCGCCGGCGACGATCACCAATCCCGTGACGCTCAAAACGTACCAGCAGACGTTCGGCAAGAGCAACGGATTGGCTGACGTGACGCTGACGTCCGCCGCGTTTGACAGCAAGACGACGATCGCGTTCGACGAGCTGGGCGCGCCTTACTCGTACGACACGACCGCGGGCATGGTGTCGCTGAGCAGCGGACAGATCAAGCTGACCAGCGACGGCTACACGCTGACGTTGAACGTTCAGCCGTACACCGGAGAAATCACGCTGCAAACGCCTTAGGGAACAGCGAGCGAAACAAGATGCGACTGGCTCCAAAACAAGTTCTCCCCATCGGCCTGGATATCGGCGCTGACAGCGTGAAGATGCTGCAGGTCGAGCCGGTGGGCGACCACATCTCCGTGGTGGCCTCGGGCCGCATGGCGATTCCGGACGAGTTCCGCGCCGATCCGGCCGCCCGCATGACCGTCGCGATGGACCTGGTGCGGCAGATGCTGCAGACGCACCCGTTCGTCGGCAACAAGATCGTCGCCGCTCTCCCTCGCGAGATCGTTCACATCAAGAATGTACGACTGCCGCTCATTCCCGCGGCCGAGCTTTCGGCGGCGGTGGAGTTTGAGGCCCGCAACATTTTCCCGTTCGACGTCGAACAATCCCGCATGCACTGGGTGCTGGCTGGCGAAGTTCGGCAGGGCACCGAGGTGCGGCAGGAAGTGATCGCACTGGCCGCGCAGAACGAGGCCGTCGACCTGTTCGTCGAGCAGCTCCACCGCAGCGGCGGGGCCATCGCATCGCTCGATATCGAGCCGATCGCGTTGCACCGCGGCTACGAGCGTTACATCCGCCGTCGCGACGACGAGCAGGACGTGTTTGTACTGATCGACGTCGGCCTTCGCCGAACGCAGGTGATTGTTTGCCGCGGACGCGAGCTGAGCTTCTTCAAATCAATCGAAATCGGCGGCGAGCACTTCAATCAATCGGTGAGTCGCAAGCTGGGCATTAGCGTGCCGGAAGCGCGGGCGCTGCGTCGCCGGATGTGTGAATCAGCCTCGCCGCAGGACCGGCGCGACTCGGTCACGCGGGCCGTCTTTGACGCCACGCGGCTGCAGATGGAAGAGTTCAGCCGTGAACTGGCAATGTGCCTGCGGTACTACCTGGTCACGTTCCGCGGTCACCGGCCGCGCGTGGTGCGCCTGGTGGGCGGGGAGGCGAACGATCCGCAGCTTTTTACGACGATCCAATCCGCCAGCAGCATTCCGGTGGAAGTCGCCAAGCCGCTGCTGAGTGTCGACACCACGCGCATGCGCCCGGCCGACCGCCGCGGCACCATGAGCGAGTGGGCGATGGCGTTCGGATTGTCGTTGCGGACGACGAAGAAGAATTTCGGCGCGATTGACGGCAAGCCGCGCGAAACGGTTCTGCCTCGCACCGCAGTTGCCAACGCGGGGCCGCTGGTGGAAGTGCTTGATTTAAATCACGCCGTGCAGGCCGCCGCCAAGTTGCCGGAGATCCCGGCCCGCCGTGCGAGCGATCGCGGCCCGGCGCCAGTGGCTGCGGGGGAGGTGACCCGTGCGTGAGATGGAATTCCTTCCTTCGTGGTACCGCGTCGTCCGCCGCCAGCGGATCGCCGTGATCGTACAGGCGTGGGCGACCGTTGGGCTGCTCGTTGTGTTGCTCGTCACAACCGGCCTGTCGAAGTTCCGCCTGATCAACGCAAGGGCCGAACTCAGCAACGTGCGGCAACAAATGGCCGTCACCCAGAAGGACTTGGACGAACTCGAATCGATGAAACAACTGCAGCGCCGCTGGAGCGAGCAGGGCGAAGTGCTCGCTAAGCTCGGCGTATCAGTTGAATCAACTCGGCTGATGGGCCTTCTCGCCCAGGCCACACCGGAGTCGATCGCGCTCATCGGCCTGAACCTGCAGACGGAAGAAAAGGTCGAGACTGTGAAATCGGTCGCCGCCGCCCGCGCGATGAAGGACAAGGAGCCGTCGATCGATCGAAAGCTTCGCGTTCGCGTGCAGGGCGTTGCGCCCAGCGATGCCGAAGTGGCTGACCTGATGGCCAAGCTCGGCGCCGTGGTGTTTCTTGAAGACGTATCGATGAGCTACTCGAAGGACGCCGACCAGAACGGCCGCGCCGTTCGGCAATTTGAAGTGACGTTCGCCATGGACCTCAACGCGCCGGGGAGCAACTAGCCATGCAAACCCTGCAGAACCAAACCGGCACGTACAAGACCATGCAGATCGGCATGGCGGTATTGGCGCTGTTGATGGCCGGCGTGTTCTACTTCGGCGCCATTCGGCCTACCGAGCAGCAACGCGGTGTGGTTGCTTCCATGACATCGTCGCTGAAGAGTGATCTGGCGATCGGTCAAATCCGCGCCCAGAACCTGCCGGCCGTGAAGGCCGAGGTCGATCTACTTAGAAGTCGGCTGGAGCGGTTCGACAAGAAGTTGCCAAAGAAGCCTGACATGGACCAGTTCATGCGGGAAATCACGCGGGTGAGCGAAGAGGCGGCGCTGAAGAAGGTCACCGTACAACCGGGATCGCCACGCCGCAGCGAGTTGTTTTCGGAAATGCCGATCGCGCTCAACTTCACCGGTGACTTCAACAGTGTGGTGAGTTTCCTGAAGCAGACTGAAGAAATGCAGCGGCTGACGCGTGTGCGCAGCCTCGCGATTAAAACCAAGGACCCGCAGCAGGGCAGCGTCGAAGTCGACGTGTCGATGAGCATCTACTTCGCTGACGAATAAAGAACATGGCCGCGAAACCGATTCCAACCTGGCAGAGCAAGCTGAACGAGGTGATCCGCCGCGATCCGCGCAAGGCGGGCATTCTCGGCGTGCTTCTGCTCGTGCTGGTGGTGATGACCGGACGGCTGATGCTCACGGGCAAGACCGAACCGTCTCCCGCCACTGCATCGACGGTGGTTACGGCCACTGGGCCCGGCACGGATACGCCCAATCTCAAGGCGCCCGGCAAAAAGAACACGTCGGTTGCCATGCAGCGGTGGCTGAACGGCTCGTCGGCACGCATTACCCGCAACCTATTCGCGGTTCGGCTGGACTATTACCCGCAGTCGAGCGCGAAGGGTCCGATAAGCCCGACGAAGCAATCGCCTGATGAAGATAAGTCGCCCGAACAAGCGGCCGATGATCTGAAGGATAAGCAGTCGCGATTACAGGCCATGCAGCAGCGGGCCAAGCAACTGAAAATCCAAAGCACGGTGATGAGCGCCCAGCCGCGAGCCCTCATCAACGGCCAGTTGGTGAAGGAAGGCGACTTCGTCACCTCCGACCCAGGTGAAGGCCAAGCCACCTTCAAAGTGCTGAAGATCGAACCGCGGCGGATCATCGTCGAACACGAAGGTGTTCGGCTCGAGATCCTGATGAAGTAGCCACTGTTAACTGAAGTGATTTCGGAGTCCGCTCCATGCGAAGCAAATACCGCCACGCCGGTTTTCTTTTTCTGGCCGCAGTGTCCGTTTATTTCGGTCAGGCGATTCAGCTAAAGGCTGAGGCTCCTGCCGGGTCTACCAAAGATCCGGCCGGCACGGTGAACGTGTTGGATACGAAAGACCCCTTCGCTGACCGGGCCCCCGCGACCGAACCGGCGAGCACCCACGGCACGAGCGCGTCAGCACCGGTTGTGAATGTCTCCAACGCGGGCACGGTCGAAATCCACGTGAACGATGCAAACCTGATCGAAGTGTTGCGGATGCTCTCGCTGCAGTCGCAGAAGAACATCATCGCCAGCAAAGATGTCAAGGGAACGATCACCGCCAACCTTTACGACGTAACGGTTCGCGAAGCGCTCGACGCACTGCTGGCCACCAACGGGTACGCCTACCGCGAGCGCGGCAACTTCATCTACGTTTACAGCGCCAAAGAAATTCTGGACATGGATAAGGCCGCCCGCGTGCTTACGACGCGAACCTTCCGCCTGTTCTACACGCCGGCAGCCAATGTGGTGACGATGATCAAGCCGGTGCTGAGCAGCGAGGCGCAGGTGGCGTTTACCACGCCGGCGAGCAGCGGGCTGGATACCGGTACAAAAGATATTGGCGGCAGCACGCACGCGACGGAAGACGTCATCGTGGTGACGGATTACGCGGACAACCTTGCGCACGTCGAAAAGATCCTGAAGGAAATCGACCGCCGCCCGCAGCAGATTCTGCTTGAGGCGACGATTCTTCGGGCCACGCTGAGCGAAGACAACGCGCTGGGCATCGACTTTACGCTGCTGGGCGACGTGGATTTTGCCGGCCTGAACGCGGCGGGAGCTTCGAGCGGGGCGGCACTCTCCGGCACGATCACCAGCAACCCCGGGGCAGGCCAGATCCTTGACACCGGATACGGCGCCGCGGGCACGGGCTTCCGTAGCAATGTGCCGACTGGCGGCCTGCAGGTGGGCATCGTTCACAACAACATCGCGGTGTTCCTGTCGGCGCTGGAATCGCTGACGGACACGACGGTCGTCGCGAATCCGAAAATTCTCGCACTGAACAAGCAGAAGGGCGAAGTGATCGTCGGCCGCAAGGACGGTTACACGACCAGCACCACCACCGACACCAGCACGGTGCAGACCGTCGAGTTCCTCGACACCGGCACGCGGCTGATCTTCCGCCCGTTCATCGGCGACGACGGCTACATCCGCATGGAGATTCACCCCGAAGACTCCAGCGGCGGCCTGACCAGCGCGAATCTGCCATTCAAGATCACCACCGAAACTACCAGCAACGTGATGGTGAAAGACGGCCATACCGTTGTCATCGGCGGCCTGTTCCGCGAGTCGTCGCAGACGAGCCGGGCGCAAGTGCCCGGCCTGGGTAACTTGCCGGGCATTGGGTACCTGTTCCGCTCGCAGCGTGACGTGACAACGCGTGAAGAAATCATCATCCTGCTCACGCCGCACATCATTAAAGATGACAGCGCGTACTCCGCTGCCAGCGAGAACGAGCTGAAGGAAGCCGAGAAGCTTCGCGTCGGAGTTCGTCGCGGCATGATGCCGTTCGGCCGCGAGCGGCTGGCGGAATCGATGTACGACTCGGCCGTGAAGGAAATGAACAAGCCCGACGGCAAGGAAGACGTGGCGCTCTGGTACCTCAACTCGGCCACCAACCTCAACCCGAAGTTCGGCGAAGCGATCGACATGAAGGAACGGATGACCGGCAAGGTCATTACGTCGGTGGATAACTGCACCTTCCGCTCCTTCGTGAAGAAGCAGATTCTGACGGACATTCGGCCTGCCACTACACAGCCGACGGTGCAGCAGGTGTTGTACGAACCGATCAAGGATCGTCCGACGACGAATCCATCCACGCGCCCTGCGATGGTGGAACTGCCGACGACCCGGCCGACGAACATCTTCGTCTGGGCGCCCGCGGTGCAGCCTGCATCGTTGCCGAGCACTCGGCCGTCCGATAACGCGCCGCCTGAGCGCGAGCAGCAGACGACGGAGCTGCCGATCGACGACGTCGTGAAGTAGCAATTCCCGATAAACCAGCACCCCAATTGGCCCGATGTAAACCGTAGAACCGTTATGCGCCTCAAACTCTACACATCGATTGTCGCAGTCTTGCTCCTCACGGGTTGCGGCAGCACGCCGACCAAAACGCAGCGCGAGGAAGCCAAGCTTCAATGGAATCACGCCCGCGCTGCGGTACTGGTCAGCCTCGCCAAAGACCAATACACCAGCGGCAATCTCGACAAGTGCAAAGAGACGCTCGACTCGGCCATGAAGATGGATCCGACGAGCGCACAGCTCCACGTGCTGTCGGCCAAGCTCCAGATTGAAAAGTCGGAGCTTGAAGGCGCGCAGCAATCGCTCGACCAGGCCCGCAAGTTCGACCCGGCCAACGCCGAGGCGGATTACCTCTCCGGTGTCATCTATCAGCGCTGGCAGCGGCCTGAAGCTGCGCTCGCGTACTACAAGTCCGCCAGCGAGAAGGCCCCGGCCGAGCTGCCGTACCTGATGGCTCGCGTGGAAATGCTGATCGTCCTCTATCAGCAGGACGCGGCCCTCGTGCTGCTGCAGGAAAAGGTTCAGTACTTCGAGCACAGCGGCACGATCCGTGACGCGGCGGGGCAGCTCCTCGCCCGGGCCGGCAAGTACGACGAAGCCATCGACATGCTCCGGCAGGCGTCGATCCTGGCGGAAGACGACAACACCATCCGCGAGCACCTGGCGATCGTGCTCTACCAATCGAAACATTACCGCGAAGCGGCCGACATCCTGGCTCGCCTGGTGAAAGTGGATGCATTTGCCAAACGGTCTGACCTGTGGGTCGCGCTCGGCGAATCGCAGTCGCAACTCGGCCAGTTCCGCGAAGCACGGGCCAGCTTTGAGTCGGCCGTGCAGTTGAATGCGTCGTCGCCGGCCATCTGGCTGAGCTTCGGCAAGGTCGCGCTGCAACTCGGCGATCTGCCCCGGGCCGAACTGGCGATGAAGAAGGCGATGTCGCTCGATCCCAAGTCGAGCGAGGCGCGCCTGATGCTCGGGTACATCCGCCTGAAGCAGAACCAGACGACCGAAGCGCTTGCGGCCTTCCGCGACGCGTTTGAGTGCGATCAGACTGACACCGTAAGCCTGTGCATGGTCGGCTATGTGCTGGAAAAGACGGGCCAGAACGAACAGGCGACCAAGTGCTACGCCCGTGCACTGCAAATGAAACCCAACGACGAGATGGCCCGCCAGTTGATGGCCGCCATTGGTCCGCAGGATTGATGGAGTTGAACCGTGCGCCACGCAAGGAACGCTTACATCTTGATGCTCGTGATGGTGGTGGTCGGAGCGCTCAGCTTCCTGCCCGAAGCCAACCAGATGCTCGGCCGCAGCACGTCGTCGCACGCGGGTTCTTGGATGGGCGCCATCCTGCTTTTGCTGGCGACGATCGCCGGCCTGATGACGATTCTGTGGCTCCGCCGCGATGCTAAGCGCATGAGCGCTGAGATCGACGACATGACGCGTTCCGGCAAGTTCACGCCGCTGCGTGCAGGTACGACCGACTGGGCCCGCCTGTGCGGCTCGGTCAACGGCGCGATCGAAAGCGCCGACCAGCGCGTACAGGACGCCGCTCTCCGCGTGAAATCCCTCGAAATCGAACTGAAAGTCGCCACCGCCGAGCGGCAGCACGCTGAGGCGATCATCTACAGCATTTCCGATGCGGTTCTGGTGACTGATCCATTTGACGACGTGGTGCTGGCCAACGAGTCGGCCGCGCGGGCGTTTAGCTTTGAACTGGCCAAAGCGCCGCGATCGCCGATGGATCAGGTGCTTAAAGACGCCAAGATGATCGAGCTGATCCGCGAGATGCGCCAAGCCAACACCAAAGGCGGTCGCCGGATCATCGAGCACATGGTGAAGACCGAAACCGGCGACAAGACCTTCAAAGTCACCCTCAGCAACGTTGCGGATCAAGGCGAGAACCCGGCTGGCGTGGTGGCGGTCATGCACGACATGACGAAGGAAAAAGAAGTCGCCGAGATGAAGAACGACTTCGTCAGCAACGTGAGTCATGAGCTGCGCACGCCGCTGGCGAGCATCAAGGCGTACGTTGAAATGCTCATCGACGGTGAAGCAGAAGACAAAAAGACCGAGCGCGAGTTCTACGACATCATTCAGAGCGAGGCGAATCGCCTTGGCCGCCTCATTGACAACATCCTCAACATCAGCCGCATTGAGTCTGGGCTCGTGAAGGTGAACAAGCAGCCGCAAAGCCTGGTGATGATCGTGAAGGAAGCGATCGACGTCATCGCCCCGCAGGCCAAGCTGAAACAGATCAAGATGAGCGAAACGCTCATGCCCGCGATTTATCAGACCATGGCCGACAAGGACATGCTTTATCAGGCGGTACTGAACCTGCTCAGCAATGCGGTGAAATACACGCCTGAGTCCGGCACGATAACCGTACAGACGGTACTCGATGAAGCCCGCCGCAAAGTCATAACAAGTATTTCTGATACAGGCGTTGGGATTCCGCCCAAGGACCTGCCATTTGTGTTCGATAAGTTCTACAGGGTTGAGGCGAATAATCGCATGGCCAAGGGCACTGGTCTTGGTCTGTCGCTGGTGAAGCACATCGTGGAGACGGTGCACCGTGGGCGAATCTTCGTCGAAAGCAACGTGGGTAAGGGAACCACGTTTGGCTTTGAACTGGACCTGTGTGAATAGGAAAGGGAGAAGAGAATGTCCGATAAGAAAATTTTGGTAGCCGACGACGAGTCGCACATCCTGAACGTAGTGTCGCTGAAACTGCGCAACGCCGGTTTCACTGTGGTGACTGCCCGCGACGGGCAGGAAGCTCTGGATCTCGCGCAGAGCGAGCATCCTGATCTGCTGATCACGGACTATCACATGCCCAACCTGTCGGGCATTGAACTCTGCCAGAAGCTGAAGCAGGACCCAGCGACCGCGAATATCCCGGCCATCATGCTGACGGCCCGGGGATATCACTTGGAACCGAACGACACCGAACAGAGCGGAATTCTCCGCATGCTGAGCAAGCCGTTCAGCCCGCGACAGTTGCTGGCCACCGTTGAAGAGGTACTCGGCATCGCGGCGTAACCAAAGTTGTGAATGGATTTGAGCATCATGCCAACAGTACAAGGTGAAATCCCGACCGCGTCCAAGCCGATGGCGATTGCCGCCTCGGCTCTGGAAAATCTCGCCAGCCGATTTCGGCCGGCGGGGTTGTATCTGATCATGCTGCGCGCCGACGGAACGGTGGCGTTTCATGACCCGAGCGCGAGCCTGTTCTTTCACCGCTACGTGTTGCCGATGCTGCAGTACCCCGATCCCGCCGCCGCGGCCGCTACCGCTGCGGATGGAACGTCGGCCAGCGTGCAATTGCTGGCGGTCGATTCCAACGTCGGCCTGTGGAATGCGGTTCCTGGAGTGATGCTGGCAGCCTTCCCGCTCGTTGAAAAGAAGCAGCTCCTTGGCGTGCTGGTACTCGCCGGCAAGGGGAACTTCAAGCTCGGCGAAGACGTCGTACGCAACTGCAGCCGCCTGGGCATTGATGGCGAATGGCTCACGCAGCAATCCGACGAGCTGCCCACCTACGGCGAAGAAGCGATCCAGAAGCAGGCCCGCCTGCTCGCCACGATGGTGCGCGACCAGGTTCGCCTCAATTCGCTGGAAGGCGAGCTCGAATCGCTCTCCGGCCAACTCTCGAATACTTACGAAGAATTGAGCCTGATCTACCAGATCAGCTCCGGCATGCGGATCAACCGCCGCCCGCAGGATTTCTTCAAGCAGGCCTGCCTCGACGTGCTCGAAGTGATGGAAGTACGCGGCGTGGGCGTGGCGCTGGCGCCTAACACCGAACTCAAACTCGAACCCGTCCTCTACGGCCACTTCAGCCTGCCGCCGGGCAGCGTGCATAAGCTGGCCGATCAGTTGATGAAGATCATCAGCGATAAGAAGTCGCTGTTCCTCTGCAATGACCTTTCGAAGGACAAGAATTTCTCCTGGCTGGCCGAGCACGGTAAGCAGTTGATCGCGGTTCCGTTCCAGCGGCAGGACAAGGTCCTCGGCTGCATGTTTGCGATCGACAAGGCCACCGCTGATTTCGATTCCGTCGACAGCAAGTTGCTCAACTCGATCGCCAACGAATCGGCGATCTACCTTGAAAACGCCATGCTTTTCGATGACGTGCATGGGCTGATGATGGGCCTGCTCCACTCGCTCACGGCCGCCGTCGACGCGAAGGACCCGTACACCTGCGGTCACTCCGAGCGCGTCGCGCTCTTCAGCCGCTATCTCGCCCAGCAGATGAAGCTGAGCGACCACGCCGTCGAACGCATCTACATGGCCGGCCTGCTGCACGACGTAGGCAAGCTCGGCGTGCCCGACAACGTGCTGCAGAAGCCGGGTCGGCTGGATAACGACGAGTTCGAGAAGATCAAAAAGCATCCCGAAATCGGCGCGCGAATCCTGCAGGACATCAAGCAGGTCCGCGACATCGTCCCCGGCGTGATGCATCACCACGAGCGGTACGACGGCAAGGGCTACCCGGCGAATCTCGCGGGCGAGAACATCCCGCTCATGGGACGAATCATCTGCCTGGCGGATTGCTTTGACGCGATGACCACCAGCCGCACCTACCGCAAGGCGCTCCCGCTGGAAGTGGCAATGACCGAAATCCGCCGGTGCGCCGGTACGCAGTTCGATCCGCTTTTGGCCGAGGCATTCCTGCTCGGCGGCAGCGAGCCGTTGCGTGAAATCATCCGTACGCACTCGGCCCAGACGACGAAGGTGCTGGACCTGCAGGAACTCATCCGGGCCGCCTAGGTCACGTGAGCACCATGGAGTGGCCATGCCCGTTAAATGCGACGAATACAACGACACCTGCGTGATCACCGTCGACGGAGACCTCTCCGGCGACGACGTGAAGACGCTGGGCAAGCACGTTGAGAAGACGTTCGAGGAACGTCGCGTCGTTGATTTCATCATCGATCTTGAAAAGTCCGGCTTCATCGACAGTGAAGGGCTCGAAACGCTTCTGTGGCTCCGCCGCACCTGCGAAAACCACCACGGACAGGTGAAGCTCGCCGCTCCGGACGAGAATGTGCGGAAGATCCTCGAGATCACGCGACTCGCCCATCGATTTGAAACGCACCCTGATGTGACCGCGGCGTTAAGGACCATGCGATGATCGCCACGCTCGAGCGAAAACCTCTCGGCCAGCTCCTGATCGACAAAGGTGTCATTGATCAGGCGGCCCTTGAGCGCGCGCTCGAAGAACAGAAGCGGTCGGGCCACCAAAAGCTGCTCGGCGAAGTGCTGATCGAACTGCAGATCTGCACGGAAGACCAGATCGTCGAATCGCTCGCCCACGCCTACGGTGTTCCGTACGCCCGCATCAGCCCGCGCATCTGCGATCCCAAGGCGATCGCGTTGCTGCCGAAGGAATTTCTCGAGAAGCATCAGGTCCTCCCGCTCTTTTTGATTGAAGGCGTCCTCACCGTCGCGCTCCCTGAGCCGGCCAACGTGTTCTTGCTGGAAGAGCTGGAACGCGTGAGCGGCCACCAGGTGCAAGTCGTCGCGGCGACGGTGCGCGACATCAAGGCCACGCTGCAAACGTATCTGCCGAACGACAAGGTCTTCGTCATTGATGATCTCATCGACGAAGCCGAGCCGGACGAGTTCACGCTCGTTGAGCAGGCGCAGGTGCAGGACATCGCCAACCTCGAGCAAGCCGCGGGCGATTCGCCGGTCATCAAGCTGGTGAATTACGTCATTCATAATGCGGTGAAGGAAGGCGCGAGCGATATTCACATCGAGCCGGGCGACAACGTGCTGCGGGTTCGGTACCGCCTGGACGGCCACCTCACCGAAAAGATGCGTCCTCCTTTCCAGATGCACGCTGCTGTCGCGAGTCGTATCAAGATCATGGCCGGGCTCGATATCTCGGAGCGCCGCCTGCCGCAGGACGGCGGCATTCACGTGATGATGGACAAGCGGCCGATCGACCTTCGCGTCAGCACCATGCCGTGCAAGTTCGGCGAGAAGGTCGTGATCCGCGTCATCGATAACGAGAAGACGAGCCTCAATCTCGAGAAGCTCGGCTTCGGCTACGACACGCTCAAGCACTGGCGCAAACTCATCACCATGCCCAACGGCATCGTGCTGGTCACCGGCCCGACCGGTAGCGGGAAGAGCACCACGCTCTACGCGTCGCTCGGAGAGATGAACCGCGATGACGTGAACATCTGCACCGTCGAAGACCCGATCGAACACGCGGTGGCCGGCATTAACCAGTTCCAGGTGAACGAGAAGGCGGGCTTCACCTTCGCCAGCGCCCTGCGATCGCTCCTGCGTCAGGATCCGAACATCCTCATGGTCGGCGAAATCCGTGACGCGGAAACCGCGCGCCTCGCCACGCAGGCGGCCCTCACCGGTCACTTGGTCCTTAGCACGTTGCATACGAACGATGCTCCCGGCGCGATCACGCGCCTGTTCAACGTCGGCATTGAGCCGTACCTCGTCGGCGCCACGGTCTGCGGCGTGCTCGCCCAGCGACTCGTCCGCAAGCTCTGCCTGCACTGCCGCGAGCAGTACGACCCGACGATCAACGAACGCCGCCAGATCGAAAAATACGTCACCGGCGTCGACAAGCTGTACCGTCCCAAGGGCTGCCCGCGTTGCAAGAACCTCGGTTTCTCCGGCCGGCTCGGCATTTACGAGTTGCTCGTGCCGGACGACACGCTGCTGGAACGCATCAGCAGCGGCGCCACACTGCACGAGCTTCGCGATCTGGCCCGCAAGGCCGGCATGAAAAACCTTCGCCACGACGGTATCGACAAAGTGAAGAACGGCGTGACGACGATGGAAGAGATTTTCCGGGTCACCGCGTAGTCAGGTAACGACCATGCCCAAGTACACATTCACCGCCCGAGACAGCAGCGGCGCCGCCGCCACCGGCGTGCTGGAAGCAGACTCGCTTTCGGCCGTCTCGGCGATGCTGCGCTCGCAGGGAAAGTACGCCACGTCGATCGCGCCGGTCGCTGAGGAGAAGGCTCGATCGAGCGGGCCGGCGAGCATCCTGTCGGGACAGCGGGGGATCAAGATCAGTCGCCCGGAGCTGATCCAGTTTTCCATGCAGCTTGCGATCATGGTGGAAACCGGCGTCACGCTCAGTGATGCGCTGGAGTGTATCGCCCAGCAAACCGTCAAGCCGCAGGCCAAAGCGCTCGTGCAGGATCTGCTCGCAACAGTGCGGGCCGGCACGGATTTCAGCACCGCGCTCCAACACCACCCGCGAAGTTTTCCAACGCTCTATATTGCGCTGATCAAGGCATCCGAGCGAAGCGGCATGATGTCGAAGCTGATCGTGCGGGCCACCGAGTACCTGCGCGACGAGCAGGAAATCATCCGCAAGGTGAAAGGCGCGCTCACGTACCCGGCCATCATGCTGAGCTTTGCGATCCTGGCGACGACCGGCCTGCTCGCGTTCGTGCTGCCGAAATTCACCGCCATCTACGCCGCCAAGGCCGCCGCGCTGCCGCTGCCTACGAAAATCCTGATGGCGATCAGCGATTTCCTCGTGGCTCATTACATCAGTCTTCCGGTGGGGATCGGAGCGGTGGCGCTGGCCGGTTGGATGTACGTCTCCACGCCGGGCGGCAAGCGGACATTCGACTACCTGCAACTCCGCCTGCCGCTGCTCGGCACGATGTTCCGCAAGCTGCACCTGGCTCGCGGCCTGCGGATGATCGGCACGATGTCGGCCAGCGGCGTCACGCTCATCGACTGCGTCAACACCGCCCGCGACCTGTGCAATAACAGCTACTTCCACGAAATGTGGGACAGCGTGCTCGAGCAGATCAAGGCCGGCCGGCAGATGAGCGAACCGATGTTCGCTTCACCGCTCGTGCCCCGCAGCATCGCGCAAATGCTTCACTCGGCCGAGCGGTCGGGCAAACTCGCCTATGTGATGGAACAGGTCGCCGGTTACTCCGAAACGGAACTGAAAGAAAATATCACCGAGATGACCCGCTACATCGAGCCCACCATGATCGTTGCGATGGGCATCATCATCGGCGGCATTGCAATGGCGATGCTGCTGCCGATCTTCACGATCAGCAAAGTGCTGCACTAGTCGCGTTTGCTGCGTCTCCGCCAAAAATTCATCAAATTCGACGCCGCGGCCACGTAACCATTGGCCGGGCCGGGCGTTGGCGATTTTGCATCGGGTGCGCCAAGGTACGTTTAGGTGCGTTTAGGTGCGCAAAGGTGCGCATTTTTGACCCAATCGGGTGCACCATGTCGGACTATTCACTTGTCAAAGAGCGACCGCCACGCCAACAGCGCGCAACGATCGATGCGGGCGCAATGACCCTCATCTATCATCACTGGCGGCGGTGCGCCAACGGCATGCCGGACGCGCACCACTCGATGTGAAATCGCGACTTTTCGCGAAATAATGCAACAAATATTTTCGGATTTCCCATTTTGCGCGTGTCACTTCCAAGCTCGTCTTCCGGAGAGGGGTGTTTCAAAAGTCGGAAATCGCCTGATTTCCAAGTCCCGTCATCCTGAGCGTACTCGCGAAGGATCTGCGCCAATTGTCGATCGATGCCAGATCCTTCGCGAGTACGCTCAGGATGACAAGGCTTTGAGCGTGATCGTTAGGCAACTTCCTACGGTCGTTCCCACCATGACCACCCGTGCCCGGTGCGCAGTTTGTCGGTAACATTCCGCCCATGTCGCGACGTCCGATCTGCACCGTCATTCTCTTAACGCTCCTGCTGACCACCGCCTCGTGCATTCCCATCACCGGCGCGCTTGAAGAGGCCCCGGGTAACGCGACCGTCGTCTGGATCAGCATCGACGGACTGCGTCACGACTACATCGATCGCATCCATCCGCCTACGCTGGAGCGGCTGAAGCGCGAAGGCGCGTTTACCAACCAGGAAATCCCCGTCTTCCCGTCGCTCACGTTCCCCAACCACGCAGCCCAGGTCACGGGCCAGCGCGTCGACGGAACCGGCGTGCCGGCTAACTTGTTTTATGACCCCGTCGTGAAGCAACAGTTCTGGCTGCCGGATGACCAGTGGGTGATGCGGGCAGAGCCGATATGGGTCGCCGCTAAGCGGGAGGGCGTGCGGTCAGCGGTGATTAATTGGCCGATGTCGCACAATCAAACCGGGCCGTACACATCCGATTACTTCGGGCAGAAGTACGACATGAAAGAAACCGATGAGCAGCGACTGAGCCGCATCGTTACGCTGCTGAACGCGGACAAGGCAGCACCGACGCTGCGGTTGGTGATGACCTATCTGTCGCACGTCGATGTGACCGGCCACAGCTTCGGTCCCGATTCGCCGGAGGTCGACCAGGCCGTGCGCGCTGTCGACGCGAGTCTGGGGAAATTCGTGACGGCGGTCACCACGTGGTTCGATGCCACGCATTCAAAAGACGACGAGCTCTACATCCTGATCACGACCGACCACGGTATGGAGGCCGTGCGCACACCGGTCAATCTTGATCGGCTCATCGGCGGGGCGTTGACGAAAGGCGCCAAACTCGTGCCGAGCGGATCGATCGCCACCGTTCATCTGCTCGACCTGCCGCCGGAGGATCGAGACGAGCGGGCCAGGCAGATCGTCGCCAAGCTCAAGTCGAACGCGTTTCTTCAGGCGTGGCCTTCGAAGGAAGTACCGGCGAAGTATCACTATTCCGACCTCACGCGCCTCGGCGACGTGGTCGTGCTCCTGTCGCCCGGCTATACGTTCACCACGCTCCGGGCCGGCGCGACGCAGCCGACGACCACGCTCAAAGGCAATCACGGCTATGATCCCGCGGTCAGTCCGAACATGCTCGGCTCGGCCGTGATCTGGCAATACCGCCGGCCTCTGCCGAAGCAAGGAGACTTGGGCCCGATCGAAAACACGCAGTGGGCGGCAACGGTTTCAGAGCTTCTCCGGATCGCTCCGCCGCCTAAAAGTGACCCGCATGTCGTGAAAGGTCTGCGATAGTCGACGTGGGCCGCTAGAATCTTGTCAAACGGGATGGAATCGCTATCTTCTGCGGTTCGCCTTAGGGCGCGGTTCAGCAGCATAGCTCAGTTGGTAGAGCGCGGGATTCATAAGCCCAAGGTCCCCGGTTCGAGTCCGGGTGCTGCTATCTCACACTTTCGAAGCTTACCCCGTAAATGATAACGACTTAGGTATTAAATCAGCCCGACGCAGGGTTGAGCTATACCACGTTCCCACCGTCCAAAACCACCTAACACTACCCACCATTATCCGGTGCCGAGGTGTGGGGCGAGGTGTGGGCGATCGGAGTCTAATCACGCTCGCGCGAAACGCGAAGCGCAAACTCCGATCACTATCCGGATTTATTCGGCGGAAAATTCCGAGGCTCGCCCGATGTGGCCGCGCAATTTGTCGCGTGCGCGCTCGCGGCATCTGCCTGCCCAGGACAGGACTTGAAGCTGTCCTGTGTATCGCGGCAACGCTAAACCATCAAAAGGCTTACAACAGATTCGGCGAATGGTCGTTAGCGCAAAGCGCAGCGCTTTTCGAGCGCGGAGAGTGCGCACGTCGGTCACTCTCCCAAGTGGTTGCTCTAGTCGGCACTTATGCGCCATCAGTCAGTGTGTGGTTAGCGTCTTCTCCCCTCCTGGCAGGTCGGCTGCACACCCACGGCCGACCTGCTTTTTACTGCGCTCGCGCGGCTGGGAGGGCGGCGTGAGCAGTCAGCCCACCATCTTTGACGATGCCCGCATGACGTCGGAAGAGGCGATCGAGCTGACCGCGGCATCGCTGCGTGAGTACGGCGCCCGGCATGACGTCTGGTCTGTTGCCTTTAGCGGCGGAAAGGACTCGACGGCGATGGTGACGCTGGTTGTGCACCTGATTGAAACCGGGCGCGTTCCACGGCCGCGGAAGATGTACGTCCTCTACGGCGATACCCGCATGGAGCTGCCGCCGCTCTGGCTATCGGCCCAGGCGATCATGGCCGACTTGGCCAAACGCGACTGGATCGAATGCCGCACGGTGATGGCGGAGATGGATCAGCGGTTCTTCGTCTACATGCTCGGGCGGGGCGTTCCCCCGCCGAACAACAACACGCTCCGCTGGTGCACGGCACAGATCAAAGTCGAGCCGATGGAGATGGAGTTGCGTCGTCTGGCCGCGGCCGTCGAGCAGTCGAATCTATGTTGCCACTGCGGCAAGCCCGCCGTTGACGCAACGGACAACGATCACGACGGCACCTTTTGGGTCTACTGCCGCCCATGTGACTTCTGGACCGAACATCCTCCACAGAAGCCGCTGATGCTCATTGGCGTCCGGATCGGGGAGTCGGCCGCGCGTGATGCTCGGATCGCCGTCGCCTGCAGCCGCAACGGCGCGGAGTGCGGCCAGGGCTGGTATCAGCGAGACCTTCCGGACGCGGTCTGCGACAAGCTGAGCCCACTCCTGCACTTCCGGACGTGTCTGATTTGGGACTGGTTGATGGGCAACGACGGGCACGACTCGATGATCCCGCCTGGCATGCCGATGGATGAGTGGCTCGCCGCCGCTCCGGCCCGAAAGACCGCGCTGCCGTTCCACGGCTTCCCGACCAAGCTCGTCGCCGTGGCGTACGGCGTAGATGAAGAAGATCCCGCCGACTCCAACGCCCGCACGGGCTGCGTCGGCTGCCCGCTCGCCACTCGCGATCTCGCTCTCGAAAACCTGCTCCGCGTGTTTCCAGAACAGTGGGGTCATCTTGCGCCGCTGCTGGACCTGCGTGCGATCTACCGTGAACTGCGCGAGCCGAAGAACCGACTGCGGCAGCCGCCGGGCGAAATGCGGAAGGATGGCAAGCTCACATCCAACCAGAACCGAATGGGGCCGCTGACGATGGAGGCCCGCCGATGGGCGCTGCTGCAAATCCTCGCCATCCAAACTGCAGTGAATGCCGCCGCTCGAGCTGCCGGCCGGCCGGAGATCGACATTCTCAACGCGAGCGAGGTCGCACGGATTGAAGAGCTGATGAGCGTGAATCAGTGGCCCAACGGCTGGACCGGCGACGAGCCGCTCGCCGACGAGCTTTATGAGGATCAGTACATCGACGGCAGCCGCCAACTGCTGCTCCCGATCCTGCCGGGGGATGGCAAATGAAATCCAACAATGACCCCGTCATTCAACTGCTCGATCTCGTCTGGGAGCAGGCTAACAGTGAAGTATCTCACTCGTGGGAGCGTCTCAACCACGCCATGCGTGGCGCTCTGCGGCTTGCGGTCGGTGCCGGCTTCGAATTCGCAGAGGACACGCTGGCGAAGGTCGCTGGCAAGTACCGGTTTAGCCGGTGGTGCGGGGATAGCGTCGAATGGATCTATACCCAAGCCATCGCCGAAGGAAACATTGCAGCCGCGCAAAGTTTTGAGGCATGGCAGGGCCGTGCACCGTTCATCGCCGACGACGTAGATCTCGGTCGAAACCATCATTACGCCCACATGGCGAGCAGCCGCCAACGTGAACGCCTGGCCGTAGGCTTTCAGTTCAACTGGAAAGGTAAGCGGGTGACCGTCACCTCGTTTGCCCCCGGCGATTCTGTCACTGCAGACGGCGGAGGCTCGCTGACGGCGTGCTCGTACAAAGCGCAGGCGGCGGACGATTACAGCAACAAAGTCGAGAAGCGATTCACCATCACCCGCGACGACATCATCGCCGACCGGGCCGAGCGAAAGGAACGCAAGGCGCTGGTCGCCCGGCTCGTGAAGGCGGGCAAGAACGACGGATGCAAAGCCATTATCGCGGCGCTGGGTGTCAAATCGCAGGCGGACGTTGACGGACTCCCGATCAACAAGATCCGCAAAGTAGCGGCGAAGTTCGCCCCGGAAGATAAGCCGGCGCCGACGGAGGTGCCCGCGTGAAATCCATCTGCGACACCATCGACAAGATGCTGGCCCTGGTCCCGCTCGAGCAGGTTCATCTGCGGGCTGGGCTGACGTCGATCCAGTCCTCTGCCATCTACACGCCGCCGGAGTGCCCGCGTGAGCGGTGGGTGGAGCTGTCGCAGCTGCTTGGCCTGCGCGTGCCGCGCGACGCCGGCCGGCCGGACTGGGCGAAGCAGGTCATCGCCGTCTTTGAAGACGATTCGGAGGCAGCATGACAACTTCACCCCTTCTTCATGCCCTTCTTGGATCGCGGCGGCCGATCGCCCTTGTCGCCCATTCCGGACGCAACGACCTTCTTAGACTTCTTCCGGCGGTCCTGCTTCAGGGAGCGGCCCATGTCGTCGCTCTCCCGGATCCGGCCCAGCGGGTCGCGGCGGATGAACCGCGCGTCACCCTTTGGTTTGATCAGCGTGCGCTTGCCGTACGCGGTCTCCGAGACCTTCTTTGCCGACTTCGCGCGTTTAGCGGACTTCTTGCTCGTCTTCTTGGCCATGCTGCGCCTCCGATCAGGAACGTCCCCCTTGAGCGACTGATCCTATTGAGCCCGGTGTGGCCGCTGCCATCGGGAAATACCGGAGGTGTCGCGTGAGCGAAACCCTCTTCCCCGGTCTCCCTAGCATGGAGCGCGACGCGGCGATCAGCGCCGACGGCCGCTACCGCTGGTCGCTCTCGCGCCACTGGGGCCCGATCGAATCCATTGGCCGCCGTGACTGGGTCGGCTGGATCATGCTCAACCCATCGACTGCGGACGGCGAGACCGATGACAACACCATTCGTCAGTGCATTGCGTTCAGCCGGCAACTTGGCGGCTCAGGTCTAGCCGTAATGAACCTATTCAATTTTCGTGCGACTGATCCGGAGGATTTGAAGAAGGCAACGGACCCCATCGCGCCGGTCGGCCAAATCGAACACTGCAATCAGCTCATTCTCGACCTCTGGGAAGTGTGCCCGATCGTGATCGCCGCGTGGGGCACGCACGGATGCTACCTGGGGCGCGATCGCCAGGTGTACGACCTCGTTACTCGCGCGGGCCGCAAACTGCTTTGCATGGGCTTCACGCAGTCTGGTCGCCCACGGCATCCGCTCTACCTTCCGCACGCGACCCGACCGGTGGAGTTTGTCATGTCTGGAGGTGTGTCGTGAGCAAACCGATCCCTCCCAAAAATTTCGCCGACGGCAGCGGCTACTACGAATCCGCGCGTCAGCCCGGCAAGGTGATCGGCAAGATCCCCGGCGGTGACTTCATCGCCGACCCGGAGACTGGGCACGAGCGGTTGTTCGACTCAGTCAACGACGTGCTGGCGGCGATCCGGGCCCACAAGCACGGCCACGTGTCGACGGCGGCACCGGCTGGAGGTGGCAATTGAGCGATCTAAGAACAGCCGTTGGCCGAACGCTGAAGCGAGAGAACGAGAAGTGGCCTTGGCACCTAGTGGAAATTCCACGTGAGGAATGGTCGGAAGGGTGCCGCGTCATGGCGCGTCCGCCGGTCCGCGTGTTCCGCAGTCGCGGATTTCTCCTTCAGGTGTACCCCACTGATTCGGCTGGGGTCATTCGGCTGTCGATCAATCGAACGACGGTCGGCAAGCACCGCTTTGAAGACGGGATCACCTGGGACGAGCTGCAGTCACTGAAGCACCAGGCAGGGTATGGCGACCTTGACGCCGTAGAGGCGTACCCGCGTGACGCCGACGTCGTGAACGTGAGCAACATGCGACATCTGTTCGTGTTCTTCGATCGCCGACCCATGGATTTCATTTGGCGTGGGAAGAACAGCAAGCTCGCGGCGGCCCCACCGGCCGGAGGTGGGGAATGAAACTCCTGTTCACTGCTCGAGAATTGAACGCCGCTAACGACGCTTGGGGCTGCAACTGCGGGCCGTCGGCCCTGGCGTTTGCTGTCCAGCAGCCGCTCGACGCTGTGCGGCACGCGCTACCCGGATTTCAGGATAAGGGATACACGAATCCCACCATGATGCAGGCGGGGCTCGCGTTCTTCCGCAAAACCTTCGCCGTGGTGCGCCCACCGAAGTTCACGCGAGGCAAATTCTTTTCGGTCGCGGAGATGTTCGATGCGACGCCGTCGTTGGTGCGCGTGCAGTGGGACGGGCCGTGGTGCGACGCGGGCGCGAATGCTCGCTGGGGATACGGCTTCACACACTGGATCGCCACGTGGAGCGAGCGGGGCGTCGACCTCGTCTTCGACTGCAATTCGCTGATCGTTACCGGGGCTCAATGGTGCGACGAGGTCGGCCCGCAGCTCGCCAGGACTGTAAGGCGTTCGACCGGCGAGTGGTTCCCTACGCACATCTGGCGGCTGGGAGGATCAGCATGAGCACTACCGCCACCAAACGTTCGTACGCCGACGCCCTGCGCGACGCGGAGGCATTTCGGGATCTGTTCCCGCGCGGCAGCTACGCCGACTGGGAGATCGCCGGCTCGCTGCGCCGCCGCAAGTCTGAAGTTGGCGACGTCGAACACGTCGTGATGCCGCAATTCGCCGCGCGGACAGTTCCCGGCGATGGACTGTTCGCCAGCTCGGTGACCGAAACCGTCAACCTCGTCTGGCATCGGCTCGACGAGCTGGTAGCCGACGGCACGGTTGCGAAGCACGTTTACAGCACGCGCATCGACCCGAACGTCACCTTTAAGCGGGGCGATGATTTCAAAGCGAACGGCCCGGCGAAGGAAATCCCGGTCTATCGCTGGGGCGACAAGTACCGCGGCGTCGATTTCCGTGGCTTCAACCACGAGATTTTCATGGCCGCCGCTGACAACTGGGGATCGGTCCTCGCCATCCGCACCGGGCCGGCGGAGTACAGCCAGTGGCTCGTCACCCGCCTGCGCGGTCAGAACCGACGCAATAAAGACGGCAAGGTGTGGCGTTGCGAGCCGTGCTCACAGATCGGCGCACCTGGTCATGGCGCTCTCTGCGGCGACTGCCAAGGCACGAATTTAAAGCCGGCCGAGGTGATCCCCGCGCCGGATGAGGCGACCTACTTTCAACTCTGCGGCATTCCTTTCTTGGAACCGCAGGAGCGGAAGGAGCCGTCGCGATGGTGAGTGCGAAAAACACGATTCGATATTGGTGGGTCGTCGATCGGCAGGTCCTGCCGGTGACGACTCTCACCGTGGCGGCCTGGTGCAACGACAGCGGCGAGCCGCGCGGACGCATCGTGCTGGCGACGTACGACGAGGCGGTCACGCTGGCTGCCCTCAACTGGCAAAGGAGTTTCCGATGAAGAAGAAGATGAAGAAGCGGAATCCGACTTGGAAAGACCTGTCGGGCCGACTGAAGACGCTCATCAAGGGCGTGCCGAACGTCCCCGAGCCCAAGAACGAATTCAGCGATTTCGTCGAGGTCTACTACTCGCCGCGTGCGGGCTGGCGCTGGCGGGCGTTTGCGGGCAACCGCAACATCGGCAACGGCAGCGAGGGCTACACGAAGCGGGGCTGGGCGAGCCACCAGGCGATCGTTCACGGCCCGGCGTTCCTGCCGGTGTATCGACGGGAGCGGAATGGATCGTGGTCTTTCCTCCGTCCGCCGCTGGTTGCGGGGTTCGGGGCGAAGAAGAGGTAGGACGTCGATCGAAGGAGATTTAGATGAAAAAGACTACCAAGAAGTTATCGAAACGAGCCGTCAAGCAACGGATAACGCAGGTGCTGTCCGATATGGATCGGGCGGAAGCGGAGAAAGCCGCTCTCAAGCGACGGCTTCTCGACATGGCGTGCGGCGCCGACTGCGGTGACGTCACACAACTCCTCACCGCCGGCGAGATGCTCGTTGGTGAATGGCTCTCCCGTTGGCTCTGTGCGATCCGGGATGTGTTGCTCGGCGGTGAACAAAGCCAGTTTTCCTACCTCGTTGGCGTGGTCTGTGTTGGCGATTTCGAAAATATCCAAAAGGCTGTGGATCACCTGCATCGCGCCGGCGTGCGCGCCGACGGCTCTCACCTCAAACAGGGCGACGAGTCCGCCCCGAAAGCCGGGATTCAGCGATGAGCATTTCCTACGGACCAATCAAACGGTGGCCAGGCAAGCTGCGGGATCGCAGCGAGCGAACTCGCGCCCCATTTAAGAGCGGCTTTAGCGGCACGATGCGCCAGCTGGAGCGAGAGCTGCGGATGGTGCACGCCGAGTCGGCCGTCATTCAGCTCGCGACCGAGCATTTTCGCAAGGACGGCGGTCCGTACGCTGATGCGACACCAGATCATCCCGGCGTGATCGTGTCATTCGTAAAGGTTGTGCGCGATAAGTTTGGCCAGCGCGTACGTGTGCCGTTGTCCTTCCCGGCCGATCGTTTCACCCATTGGGAATCCAACCTCCGCGCCGTCGCGATCGCACTCGAGGATCTCCGCCGCATCGATCGGTACGGAGTCACACAGAACGCCGAGCAGTACCTCGGCTTCAAGGCGCTGCCGCCGCCCGGTCCAGAACATCCGGCCGTCCTAACGATCGACGAGGCCGCGGTGTTCGTTGCCAACGAAGGCGGCGGAGTTCCGTACCTCCGGGTGATTCAGTCAGTAGACACGTATCGCGCCGCGTACCGACGTGCGGCCGCGGTGCTGCATCCCGACGCCAACGGCGAACCTGACAAATGGGCGAAGCTGCAGGGCTCCAAGTCGCTCCTCGATCTACATCACGGACTGTCCGGGGATGGCGGTGCTGTATGAAAGGCGACTCCGTACGCACCCTCGACAAGCTGGCCCATGGCCTGAGCGACGCACAGGTCGAATCCCGAAACGGGCTGCGTCATCGGCATCGGGTCATTGCGCGATCGGTCGCGTCAGATCTCCGGCTGGCGATGCGCGATCTTCCGCAATGGACCGAGTGGCAGAAAACCGCCCTTCGTAAAGCGATTCAAGATCTGGGGGAAATTAGATGACGCGAAAAGCGGCCAGTAAATCCACAGCGAGGAAGGGCAATCCCCGCCAGGCGAGCCGTGGCGCGGCTGTGGCCCGTGCGAAGGCCGCACTTGGCGACGCGATTGATCGTCGGCTGCAGATCGACCTCGAAGCAATGGAGTTCGCCATGCTAGCCGGCGTGATCGGCGTGCCTGCAGATGAGGTTCCCGGCCGGCTCAATTCAGCGACTCTGGATGAGTTGGAGTTGTGGACCAGAGCGATTCTGGCGCCGGCGAAAGCGGCGGAGGTTGCCGCATGAGCGCGATCGATACCAGAAAGCCCAAGGTCGACGCCGGCGACTACGCCGCCCTCGTCGAGAAGGTGTCTGGCGACGCCGTGACGCGCGGCTGGGTGGAATGCCTGGGCTGCAGGAACGCGTCGCACGCGGCGGAGATCGTAGCGCTCGACGAGCTGGCGGTGGTCGACGACACGGCCGTCGTGCTGGTTGAGGACCACAACGGAAAGCAGCAGCGGTTCGAAGTGACGATGCGGGTGAAGTCGTGGGGCGAAATGAAGGAGTTGCCGGCGTGAAGGACATCATCCACAAGTGCGAGATCACGATCGGCTACGGCGGGCGCATTCGCATCCTCGCCTGTCGGCGTAACACCCGGGAGCTGCTGTCGGACTTCGACATCTGCGTCATCCAGCAATCGGCGGAAGGACCTCCCAAGGTTGTTGGCGACTTCACGATGCACGATTTCCCCCGCGCGCTCGGCGTGAACGGCCTATTTGCTGCGGTGCTGCAGATGGACAACCCCGACGAGCCCAAGGTGAACGAGCACGGTGTTGTCGTTCCGCTGCCGGAAAAGTCACCGGCGGACTGGAAAGGTGATGGCGAGCAGTACCTGCAACTCGCCGCACGGTGCTTCCAAATCGCTGGCACGCCGCGTCCGGAGGTGGTGTTGACGATCGGTCACCTGGTGATGGGTTATCCGAATCGGAAGAAGAAAGCGCGGAGGAAATCCACGTGACCACGTTCGCGCGCTCCATCCTCGCCCGCGTCGCCGCCGCGCCGGTGCTGTACACGGTTTTCACCGACGCGGAGTGGGACGCCGTTCAGCAGTTCGGGCGGCACGGCTGGGTGAGCTGGTCAAAGGAGAGCGGAGGCCTGGTATCGGCAACGGCCGTCGGCCGGGAAGAACTGCGGATTGAAAACGAAAAGCGGGCCGCCCAGCAGCGGCCCCAAGTAACGGAGATCGTATGGTAGCGCCCAACATTGAATTCATTGGCGATCGCCTCCGGGTGATGTTTTCCGACTTCTCAGCCGGGGAATCCTACGACCTGTTCAAGCGCGTGAAGCGTTTGCCGGAGTATGAGATCGTGCCCGACGTCGACGGCATGGCCGCCGGCGTGATGGCGCCCGCGCGGTTCGCGGTGTTGCTGGGCGTGCAGGTTCCCGGCAGTCGGCTGGATCCTACGCTGCTGCCGGCGTGGCTGTACGACGATCAGGCGGCGATCATCAGCATGGCGGTCGACGCCAAGCGGTACGCCATCTGGTCGGACTGTGGCCTAGGCAAGACGCTCGACGGCCTGGAATGGGGCCGACAAGTCACGCACATCACGCATGGTGGGCGCGTGCTCTTCATCACGCTCAACGACTTGGTCGATCAGTGGCTCAGCGAGGCGGCGCAATTCTACGGCGACAGCCTGCCTATCATCCGCATCGACAACCGAGCCCACATGAAAGAGTGGTGCGCCACGGGCTGCATCGACGGCGAGCCGACGGCGGCGAAGCTGGCGGTGACCAACTATGAAAAGTTCAATTACGACGAGGCCGCCGGCGACGGCATGATCGTGAACGAGCTGCGGCACCTGGCCGGTTTCGCGCTCGATGAGTCGTCGCGGCTCAAGGCCAGTGGCGGCCGTCAGAAGTGGGCAATCATCAAATCCGCCCGCGGCATCGAATACAAGCTGTCCCTCACCGCCACGCCCGCGCCCAACGAGCTGATGGAGTTCGCCTCTCAGGCGTCATTCCTCGAGAGGATGCGGGCAGAGAGCATCGCCGACGCCGCCCAGCAGATCATCTGGACGTACTTCACGCGCGACCCGAAGACGCACCGCTGGACAATTAAGCAGCACGCCCGCGCCGCATTCTTCGAGTGGATGGCGAGTTGGTCGATCTACGTTCGGGATCCGAAGAAGTACGGCTGGCGGAAGAACTGGACGCCGCCGCCGGATCCGCAGTACTTCACGCACGAAATCCCCATGACGCCCGAGCAGCGTGAGCTGGTCATGGATTACAACGCCGACACCCGCAACGTGGCGGAGGCAAACGTGGGGATGATGTTCGCGGGCGAGTTGAACGCGATCGCCGCCAATCGGCTCAGCCAGGCGGCGAAGGGGTTCATATACCTGAAGGACACTGACGCCAAGAAGGCGGGCGATTCAGCAAAGGACGAGCCCACGGGCGATGTGCCCACCGATCTGATCCCCGAGGCTATCGAGCCCGACGCCGGCGACGCTGACAAGCCGGTACCCGCGGTGAAACCCAAGTCGAAGCGAATCGCGGTACCTGCCGGCGACTCCCGCCTGCTGCTCGGCCGGCCGGTGCGGCGGATCGATTCGAAGAAGCCCGCCTTCGTCGCCGACTTGATCATTCAGGAGGTCCTCGCCGGCCATCATGTGCTGGTTTGGACCGTGTTCGATGCCGAGACGGCCATCCTGCAGGAGGAGCTTGTGAAGGCCGCGGGGCGTGCAGGCCTTTCCGGCGCCGATCGGCAGTTCGTGATCGACACGCTCACCGGCGCGACGCCCAAGGGCCACCCGCGTAAAGAGATCCTTCGGAGATTCCGCGAGCGCAAGAGCGACGTGCTGATCAGCCGCGGCAGCATGATCGGCTACGGCCAGAACCTGCAGGCTTGCACGTCGATGTTCTTCTACGGGTTCACCTTCAGCTACGAGACGTTCTATCAGGCCGTGCGGCGGGCGTTCCGGCACGGCCAGACGGTGAGCGTGCGCGTGCACATCCCGGTGATCCGTGAACTTGAAGGGCAGATGTACGACGCACTGATCCGCCGCGGCCGTCAGCATGAGGAAGCGGTCGCTGAGATGGAGGCTAATTATGTGTCGGCGCGTCGGTCGCTGGTGCCGTCGGCGGGGAGGGCGGCGTGATTTTAACTCTTTTCTTGCGAGCGGCGTCCATTTGGATTTGGCGAAGGACCCAGTGTTTTGACGCGTCGTCTAGCGACTTTCCCCATCGACGATCGAGGACGAACGTGAGTGCGCAGGCAACTGCAACCGTCAGGAGAATGCCGAATTTCATGCTCGTGATGTTGAACAAGAAGCACGTGCCCGTCGAAAGATATACCTCAGCGAACACTAAGGCGGCGGCGAGCCCAAGGCTGTCACGTCTGACCCGGCGGTTTGCGAGGCGGTACTCAAGTATGCGATCCGGATCTTGGTTGATGGCCGACTCCGATACGGCTTGGATCTGTTCGCCGATCATAAAAGCATGGAAGAGTAGCAGCGGCACACTGACGGCTGTCACCCCCAAGACCAGGCGAACGTAGTCCGCGGAATGAAAGAAGACCGGTGCGAAATAGCTCAAGAAGATAACACCAGGGCTGACTGTGGCCAAAACGAAAACAGTGCAGGCGACAACGCGGTGCCACCGAGCGGTGGTGAAAAGTGGATCAATCATGATGGCGGATTCTACCGCGCGCAGCACAGGAGCAACCTTATGACCTCAACAGAAATCTATAACACTGACTGCATCACCGGCATGGCTGAACATCTGCCGGCAGATTCGGTCGACCTCACCGTGACCTCGATCCCGTTCGAGGAGTTGTTCACCTACTCGGGCAAGCTCGAGGACGTCGGCAACAACGGCTCAACGATCGACATCCGCGGCGGACGCTTCGCGCTCAACATGCGGTTCGTCATCGGCGAGCTGCTGCGCGTGACAAAGCCGGGCTGCAACGTCTGCATCCACATCCAGCAGTTGTTGGCGTACAAGAATCAGCACGGCTTCTCCGGCCGTCGTGACTTCCGTGGCGCCGTCATCGACATGTTCCGGGCCGGCGGCTTCCTCTTTAACGCCGAGGCGGTCACGCAGGCTGGCCCCGCCCCCATCCGCGCCGAGCAACTGCACGACCTGATCACCCAGTTCGGCGACAACCCCAAACTCCTCGGCCTGGCGGTGCGGCAGCTGTTGGGCATTCCCGTGGTGAGCGAGATCGCCATCCCCAAGGATCCGCAGGCGATGGCACAGCGACTGAGCCTGCACTCCCTGCAGTTCAAGACGGGGCACAGCCGATCGTCGACCAACTGGGCGATGGCGCCCAACGATTACGTGCTCGTCTTTCAGAAGCCCGGCGACGTGATCACGCCCGTGCGACCGCTGGTCTACAAGCCCGGGTCGAAACCCGGCCGTCGGGAGGCGTTCTACACAGAGATCGGCAGGCCCGACGCGATCGCGTACGGCGAATACGTGCGGGAGTGGGGCCGGCAGGTGGGCGCGCCCAATTCTATGGGCTGGCTGTCGGCTGATGACTGGATCAAGTGGGCCTCTGGCGTGTGGGGCGACGTCGACGAGTTCGACATCATCGACGGCGCACGTTCCGCGCGGGAGAGCACAGAGGAGAAACACGTCTGCCCGCTTCAGCTTGAAGTGATCCGCCGCCTGTTGCTGATCTACAGCAACCCGATCGACGTGCAGCCCGACGTTCGCGTCCTCGATCCCTTTATGGGCGTGGGCTCGACGGCGGCCGTATGCCTGGAGCTCGGGCGTAACGCCGTCGGCTTCGAGCTGAAGGAGTCGTACCACGCGAACGCATTGAAGAACGTCGAGCGGGCCCGCGAGAAGGCCAAGGGCGACGGCGACAAGCAGATGACGCTGGCCGATCTCATCCCGGCGGAGGCGGCGGCATGATCCACGGCCTGCTCGACATCCTCAACCTCCTGACGACGGCGGAGATCGTCCTGATCATCCAGGAGGACCCGGAGTGGCGGTTGCCGGCGGGCTGCTCGGACTGCCGGCGGCGGATGGAGTCGGCGTGGATCGAGTTGGGCGCGGGTGCACGGGCGATCGCTGACGAGCACCGCGCGGCGTTTGGGAAGATCAGCACGGAAGCGGCCTGAGATCGCTCAGGATGACGTTGTGGGAATGGAGAACGATGGCCAAGTCAGCGAGGGAAATCGAGGCGGATCTCCGCCAGCAGCTAGGACTCTGCTCGCTCGAGGCGAGAGGGTTGTGGTGCACGATGCGCTACGTGATCGATGAATCAGACACGCCGGGCCACCTCCGGCAGAACAGCAAGCCCATGTCCGTCTCACAGCTCGCCCGCGTGGCCGGCTGCGATTCCGCCAAGGCTTCCTCTCTGCTGGCGGAGCTTAAAGAGGCCGGTCTGATGTTCGGTTCGGCTGGGCGCGACCTCCACTCGCCGTACCTGGTACGGGTGCACCACGCGCGGGAGTCGAACGCCGCCCGCCAAAGGCGTTTCGCCGAGCGCAATCCGGAGGGGGCGTTATCTAACGTCTTCTCGCATAGAAACGCCCGGAAATCTGAGGGTGTCGCTCAGGATGACAGTGAGGCGGGGGGGTTAGCTAACGCGTCAGCTAACGCGCTAAGTGCGCGCCAGATTGGCCGTGGGGTTTCTCCCGCCCCTTCCTCTCTCCCCGTACCCCTCTCTCTATCCCCACCCACTTCCCCGATTTTATTTCCTCCGGGCGAAGAAAAAGCAGCAGAGGCCAGAAAAAGCAGGGCGAAATCCGACAGTCCGCATGCTGAACTGATCCGCTTTTTCATCGAAAAGTGGCAGGAAAAGTACGGCAAGCCGTACCCGTTTCGAAAGGTCGACGGCGTGAAAATGGCCGAGCTTTTGACCGCATGCGGCGGATCGATGGAGGACGCCAAGGCCGTGCTGCTGCGGTATCTCGCGTGCGACGATGGATTCCTGAACGGCCACGCGCTGCCAATGCTGCTCTCCGGCAGCCTGCTCCCGAAATTTCTCGTTGAACCAGCCAATCGAAAGGTGAATCACCATGGACACACCCAAAACCCATCAGCAGCCAACAGCGCAGCAGGAAGCTTTGCCGGGGCGCGACGTCCCATTCCGCAAGTCGTCGCTAAGTGATGCCGAGGCAGAGGCGATCCTGCAGCGGAGTGCCGAGCATTCACGCAAAATCGCCGCCGCGCGACAGCACCAGACGGCTCCGCCCAAGATCGAGATGCCCAAGGTGACCATCGTCGATGACGACACGCTCCGCCGGCAGCAAGAGGCGGAACTGCGGGCCCAGCGGTCGGAGGCAGCGGCCGAGTGCTTCAGGCGGGCGAACGTGCCGCCGAAGTACCGCCACGCCAGCCTGAACGACCTGAGCGCCATCCCCGAGGAGATCGAAGGCCAGCCCGTACTGAAGAAGTACACCGCGGCCGTCGCCCAGCTGCGTCGGGCGATCGATCATCCAGGCATCTACGTGCTGGGGGGCGACATCGGGCCGGGAAAGACGCATCTGGCTTGTGGTCTGATCAACGCTTACTGCGCCGCGGGCCGCTCCGCGCGGTTCATCAGCGCGCCCGACTACGTCGACAACGTTCAGGGCACCTACCGAAGCCCAGTCCTGCGTGCGACGGAGCAATACCAGACGGAGCACCTGCGTGTGTCGCTGCTGGTGCTGGATGAATGGACGATCAACAAGAATACGCCGGACGCGAATCGCATCCTGCTTCGGCTGCTGATCAAACGGTATGAGGCATCAGCGGCGACGGTGCTGATCGGGAACTACGGAACAATCGGGGATTTCGAAGCCGACATCGACGCGCGGGTCGCCAGCCGGATCTGCGACGGCGGCGGGTTCATCCTGTGCGACTGGCCGGACCTGCGTGGGCGGCTCGTCGTGCCCGCCGCAGCGTTGAGCCCGATTACCGATTGAGCGGGTCGACGCCGCCGCCTTCATCTTCCTCGTCGTCTAGTTCATGGTGGTCCTGCTCGATGGCGAGTTTCGACTTCAGCAGTTTGATCGCCGCAAAGATCTCGAACTTGGCGCGCTCAATGTGGGCCCCGACCTCGGCGCCGTGCTTCGTCTCGGTATTGATCTGGGTGAGCATGCCGAGCTGCTCTCCGGCCACGGTGACACGGGTCAGATTCTCGGCTGCCGTGAAGTCGTTCTCTTTCATGCCGTGATCGTGACACCCGCCCGCCGCCGCATCAAGCCGGACCGCGGGACGGCGCGGCCTATAGGCGGTTCCATAGTCTCAAAGAGCTGTGGGACTTGCTTACTGGAATGAATCCATTCGAATGGAGCCAATGGCATATCGGAAACCGAACTTTGAGAAGCTAAGGAGTGCGTTCGTTCGCGATTTCGGGGTGCCAACGAGCGAGATAATGGGCCCGTATAACCTCGCCGCATGGCTGTTATTGCATTATTTTGGCAAGCATTGGTTCGACTCGCACGTAATGCCAACACGTTCCAAAAAGGGATTCCTTAGAACAGGGCCGCAGACGAATAGGGATGAGGATATTCACATGTGGCGGCTGATCGAGTTAGCGGAACTGCTTTATAACTGCGAGCCCTACCCGGGTTTCGAAGACCTCGTAAAAAGGTCATCCTCGGAGCGTGAAATCGAGGCGGTTGTGGCTGAATTGCGCGTTGCACGTCTGCTCGTGATGAGCGAGATTCCATTCGAGTTCGTTACGCCCAACAAGGTAAAAGGCGAGTCCTATGACTTGCGTCTACGTATTGCCGAAGGACTGTGGTGTCCGGCCGACACGAAGGCAAAAGTTGAAGGTGGCGATCTGTCCGACGCGACGATCCGAAATTCATTAGAGGCTGCACGCAAACAACTGCCCAAGGGCGCTGCCGGGATCGTATTTCTACATTTGCCTCAGGAGTGGGCTGCTGGAACTCGTGAGGTCGCCCCCATCGACGACGGCTGGCCGAAGCAACTGGACGAGCTTTCCGCCGCATTCGACCGGGCAATTCCAGCTTTCCTTAGGAGCACATCTCGCGTACTCGCAGTTTGCATGGTGTTCCAACCAATGCACCAGGTTCACCGCTCTGCCTACGTGGTACATACCCTTCTAATAAAGGAGTTTGTAAATCCGTCCCACCAGTCAGCGTCGCAATATCCAAAGAGCGGATTGTTTCGGGAGGGTGGGCGTAACTGGGTCTGCCTATACGAGGAAGGGTCGCCCGCGCGATACAGAGACACCGCCGCTCGAATGGCTTTATGATCCCGCGGGACGCGTTAGCCTTCATAAACACCCTCTCGTGACCGCATTTTATTTGCCCAAAACTAAGTCGATCTGTTCAACGCTCAACAGTCTTTCGCCGCCACGTTTCACCACCGCCGGCCGGGTCTCTACCATCCGGAGATGAGGTCCGCCGATCTTACCCCTGAGCAGTGGGAGCAGTTTGACCGTGTCGCTATCGCGCGCTGGCGCGACGCGTTCAAGCTGTGCGAGCACGTCGTTGCGGCGGGCTTCGAACTGGATGATCCGATGTACTTCTTCTGCGGCTCGTACCTTGCAGCAGCATGCGACCTGCGTCGATTGGCCGCGGCGGGGCGGGCCGGCGAACCGCTGCCCAAGATCGGAACGCCGATGTCCATGATGATCTTTGTGAAGCCACACACGGGCGGGGGCGCGGTGCCAGGAGCCATGTGATCTGTCGCTGCCGGAAATCCCGTTGGCGTTTTCACGGGCGCGGGTTATAGTCCGCGCTGCAAATCGTCGTCTCAGGAACCGACCAGGCTCGGTGGTTACTGAGAGGCGAAATGGGCAGAAAAACAAATCAGCAATACGCATCATCCGCAGTTGCCGACACAAGGTCTGTGCAGCTAGCGGACGTTCTACGCGCCAAGTGGAAGAACGTAATCAAGCACAAATCGCCGTCAGAACGCTGGACGTGGCTGACTGGGCCAGAGGGCATCACTGCGCTGGGCGCGAAGACCGCTGCGTCGATGGCTCGCCAGATTGAGCGGCGCCACTACGAGGTGTCGCACTCGGTTTGCTCGCCGCCCTGGGACGTCGCATGGATTACCTTGGGCGAACTCCCGCCCGGCCTTCGGTTCGTCGGAGATGATCATGTTGTAACGATGAGCGCGAACGACGGCCGGCGTTACGCGGTTCGCCTGCTTCGCTCGGTCGGCCTGATCCGCAACGGCAACAACCATGCAGAGGGCGAGCTTCCGACCGCGGGCCCCGGAACATCACGATGGACGCCACCACAGGCGATCGCCGTGGAAGACGAGCTGGATCTGCTGAGTGTGAAGGGAGCCGACTACTACGAATTCCCAGCATCATGCAGCGCCGAGGCTATTCGCCGCATTGGCTTCATGCGAGGTCGCGAGAAGGGTGATCGAAAGTTGGTGAGCCCAAAGAGCGGCAAGATTTATAAGATCACCGATCCGATTCCCAGCGGCGACCGCGTTGTAGAACTCAGCCAGGGCGGAGGCGTGCGACGTGAGGAGCCCGGGCCAGGCTCGCCGCGCGAGTCATACACAGATGACCGGGAAGTACGCGTGCACGGAAAAGAGCTGCCTCGCTCCAGCCACTCATCTAGGCCCCGATGATTCAGTACCGGCAAAATCGCACACAGATAGTCACACTTGGAAGATTGCTGTAAGTGGCAGTGGTTCAGGCTGTTTAGCATATAGAAAGCGTGCTCTACATGGTCACACTGATAGTCACAGTTCGGGGTGTAATAGAGCAATGATGACAACCGTCTCTCCAAAACAGCGGTTGGCACTCGTCATGAAATACAAGCGCATGAAGGACCGAGACATCGCCTCCACGCTCGGCCTTCAACGCAGGGAGTCAGCATGTAGGTTGCGTCAACGAGGTCGTCGAGCCATTGCCCGCACGTTAGCCGCGTGCGGCAACCCGATGTCGGTCGACGAGGTGATCCGGCAGCTGGCTGACGCAGCGACCGCGCCCGTGAATCCGCTGGCAATGGCGAGCTGATCTCGGGCGGGGGATAACCCTTCAGGCCGGCACATAGACGGCCACCCTCCGAAGCCTCCTATTAGAAAATCGTGGGTCCTTTGGAGGGGGGTGGAGGGGTCGCGGTTTAATTGATCTCGCGCATTGAACGATATCCGAATTCGAAAATCGAGGTTACCAGGTTACCACGGTGGCCAAGAGCTCCCCGAAAACACTCACAAGCATCCGGCAGCTCGCAGAAGCGGTTAAAAGGTCCCACGTCGCTGTGGGACGGTGGGTGAAGAGGGATGACTGGACCTTTGGCCGCGGACCTTGGCGCGTTTCGCAGGTACCAGCGATCGTGGCATGGGCAAAACGTGAGCTCGCCGAAAACCCAGCTAACGACGAGCGGACCAGCCGCGCGGGCGGGAGCGGCGAAGATCAGGCGGAGTCGCTCAGGCAACTGTCGCCGCTGAAGAAGATCGACGCGGCACTCAAGCTCTCGCGCAAGTCGCGGGTCGACTTCGATTTAGACGTCGACAAGGGCGTCTACCACCGCGTCGATGAGTGCAGGCGTCAACGCCTCAGACAGATCCACGAAGTTAAAACCGCACTAATGAACATGCCCGACGGCCTGCCCGTCGACACCGATGTGAAGACGATGATCAAGGGACGGGTGCTGGAAATCCTACGCAAGTGGTCGTCGCCGGATTCGGCGAACACCGCGCCCGCCCCCCATGCAGCAGCCGTCGCCAGCCCCGTCGCTCACTGATCCGCCTCTGTGGGACGAGGACGAGCGCCGCGCATGGGCGCCGCCCGAGCAACTGAATTCCGCTGAGTGGGCCGAGAAATACCGCGAGCTTTCCAAGCGGCAGAGCTCTCGCCCAGGTCCGTGGCGAAACGCGAACCAGCCGGCTCTCGTCGGCCTCATGTTACTGGCGACGATTCCCAGCGTCCGCGAGATCTGGGTCCTCAAATCGGCCCAGTTCGGCGCTTCGGAAGGCGTCCGCAACATTCTCGGTCACCGCGCACACCTTGATCCGGTGCCCGCGATGCTCGTGCTGCCCGACGAAAAATCAGGCCGCAAGATCGTCCGCAAACGCGTCATACCGCTGTTTGAAGACACAGCGGTCCTCCGGAAGCTTCTCACTGGAAGCACGCGCGACAAGAAACTGACCTCGATCCTGCTGAGCAACGGCTTCGAGCTGTCGCTCGCCTGGGCCGGCTCGCCGTCGGCGATGGCGTCCGACCCGTATGCTCTGGTCGTTCTCGACGAGGTCGACAAGTACGCGTCGGCGGGCCTGCAGGCCGATCCGGTCGCCGAAGCCCGCGTCCGCCTCCGCACTTACGGCGAAGCGGCCGGCGGGATCTCGCTACTGATCGCACTCTCCACGCCGTCTACGCCGCTAGGCCCTATCGCCATCGGCTACGAAGACTGCTCGATCAAGCTGCACTTCTACATCGCGTGCCCGCACTGCGGCACACTGCAGCGACTGACCTTCGACAAGGTTCGCTGGGAAAAGTTCACCGATCTGCCCGACGCCAAGGCCCGCGCAGCACGCATTAAAGGCCGGCGTGCGGCATGGCTTGAGTGTGAAAATCCGCTGTGCGCCCAGCATCATCCCGAGGCGAACGGCCGGATCACGGAAAAACAGCGCCGCACCGCGCTCAACACCGGCTTCTGGGCCACAGAGGACCAGTCGTGGAGGTTGCACACCGACGGACGCATCGAGGGCAAGATGCCCGAAGGCGACCAGACTGGCATCCACATTCACGCCCAGCTCGACCTCAGCGTCACGCTGGCGGAGATCGCCGCCGAGTTCGTGAAATGCGACGGCCGCAAAGAGCAGCTAAAAGACTTCTACAACCTCTGGCAAGGCGAGCCGTTCAAAGACACGACGGTTTCAACGACCGCGTCGCTGTTCGCCGCCAAGTGCAAACCGAACGACGAGACCGGCTTCGAGCCGCCGCCAGCGAGAAGGATTCCACCGTGGGCATCGCGGCTGCTCCTCACCGTCGACAGTCAAAAGGATTATTTCTGGTTCGCGCTCCGCGCGTGGGGCCAGAATTTCCGTAGCCAACGCGTGCACCACGGCCGTGCCGGCAGCTTCGAAGAAATCGAGGCGATTTACTACGACACGCTCTGGCATTACGAGGGCGAGTTGTATCCGCCGCTCCGCTGTGCCGGCTCATCGCCGCTGTTCATCGACTCCGGTGGCGGCATGGACCGCGAGGAACAGGAAAGCTCGATCACCGACCGCGTCTACCGCTGGTGCCTGCGTGATCCGATCTGGCGGCTGCCCATCAAAGGCAATAGCAAGCCGTTCGATGAGCACATCCGCTGGCGTGACGTGACCTACCAGCCGCCCGGCGAGAAAACGCCGTACGTAGTGCGGCTGCATTTCCTCGACCCGATCTACTGGCGGGATCTGCTCTCCAGCTACATCGTCGGTACGCTCCAGGTGCCTAACCCGGCGACCGGCGAAGTCTTTGCCGTCGACCAGTGGCTGCTCAACGACGACAACGACGAGCGCGACTACAACCGCCATCTGGCGGCCGTGCAGAAGACGCGGATCAAGAAGGGTCGCTCGATCGTCCAGGTGTACGCGACGAAAACCATCGGCGCTCGGCACGACTTCCACGACCTCGAGGCATACCAGATCGCGCTCGCCCACGGGCCCGGCCGGTGCTTCGCATTGCCGACCGCCGAGCACCTGGCCCGCCAGTCGTCGCCCGCGCCGCCCAGCAGCGGCAAGCCTGCTGGCGTGCGAATGCCCGATGGCCGAAAGTTTCTCGCAACCCAGCGCTGAAAGGCAACTCCATGACCCTCAACGAAAAATACTACGGCCGAACGCTCCGCGAATGGTCGGAGATGACTGAAGCACAGCGGCTGGCCGACCCGCAGATCGGCCCCAAGCGGCTAAAGCAGCTCAACGCAAAGATCGGCGAGGCGCTAGCGGTGCAGGGAACGTTGGACGCAGCAATCGCGACACAGCCGAAGGCGGAGAGCGCGGCGGCGGTCACCATCGACGTCCAGAAGGATGAAACGACGGTCGTCACAAATACTGCACAGCTTTTAAGCCAGGCTGCCGAGACGTTGGCTATTCCGCCGGTGGAAGCCGTCAGGCCGATCCCGCAGACGTCGCCACAGGCCGAGCCACCGAAGCCGCTCACGCACAATGACGTCTTCCAAGCAGCCGCGGCGATCGACGCCAGCGGGTTCATCAACCGCAACCCCAAGCCCAAACTTTCCGCCGAGCAGGCGATTCTGCAGGCAAGGCTGTATGCCGTGCTGACCGACCGCGGCATGAAGCTGAATAACCAGGGCGACGTTTACGGCTGGCTGCTCGACGAAGTCGCCGCATCGGTGCTCGGCTCGTAACTCATGCCCACGATCGCCGAACATCTTGCCACTGCCACCGACGACTACCTGTCGAACGTACCCCCGTTTTTGACGGTGACGCAGTGCCGGGCGTTCATCGGCGCGTGCGCGAAGCTGATCATGCTCACGCCGAGCATGTCCGGGACGCGCGAAGGCCAGACCCAGTTCAACATCGAATCGCTGCAGAAGCAGCAGGACGCCGCCCAGCAGTGGCTCGACAACAACGGCGGCACGCCCGCCCCGACCGACGCCAGTTCGTCCGCTCCGCGCGTGACCTACGCCGATTTCACTGGCCAAATTCGCTAACCCCATGCCCGCGCCTTCATCCAACGCTATGCAGAGTCTGAGCGGCATGAAGGCGGAATACGCCGGCATGACCGACAACCGCTTCCGCCGCAAGCGCGTGGGCATCAGCAGCTCCGGCGGCTCAGGCGACACGCACTACTACTCCGAGGCGAATTTCATTCGCATGCGCGAGTACGTGCGGGCCATGGTCCGCGACGACTCAAACTTCAAGTTCCTGATCAACCGGGCGGTGATCAACCTCGTCGGCCCCGGCTTCTCCTACGAGCCCGACACCGGCGACGAAAAGCTCAACACCGACTTGAAGGACTCGTGGATCGACTGGGCGAAGGACCGCCGCCGCTGTGACTCCGCCGGCCGCCGCACGTTCGCGGAGATGGAAAAGATCGTCGTCTTCAGTGATTTCGTTGACGGCGACGTCTTTGCCGCCGGCCAGGACGATGGAGCTGTTCGGCTGTACGAGGCCGACGAAATCCGCACCCCGACGTTCGTCCGTAACCGGCGAATCATTCACGGCATTGAGCTCGACGAGCGAAGGCGTCACCAGCGTTACTGGATCGTCAAGGATCCGGTCGCCCTGACGCCGGTCAGCTCGCTGCGACTTGACCAGTTCGTGCAGATCGACGCCCTGGACGAGGAAGGGTACGAGCAGGTCTGGCAGGTATGCGACAGCCACCGCATCCGGATGACGCGCGGCATTACCGCCGCCCACCCGATCTTCGACAAGGCTGGCAAGTACGAGGACATTGACTTCGCGCTGCTGGTGAAACAGCAGTTCGCCGCGATGATCGCCTGGTTCCTCAAGCGCGACCAAAACTACGTCAGCGACGTCAAAACCGGCAGCCGCACGGAGATCGTAAAATCCGACGGCACCACGCAGACGCTGGAAGAGATCGAGCCAGGCGCGTTCATCCGCGGCAACAAAGGCGAAGACCTTGAGCTCAAGGCGGCGAACATCCCGTCGAGCGAAACGCTCGCCCACCTGCGGCACACGCTGCAGATGATCTGCCTCAACCTCAGCCTGCCGTACTGCGTGGGCATGATGGACGGCACCGGCGAGAGCTTTTCCAGCATCCGCTTCGTGTACGACCAGGCGAAGCTCGGCTGGATCAGCACCCGCGGCCGCATTGAGGGTCAGTTTCACAATCAAGCGGCCGTCTTTCGCACGCGGCAGATGCTCGCCGAAGACCGGACGATGGCTCGGGCCTCGCAGAAGCGGGGCATTAAGGTCTTCAAGCACTGGTGGCAGAAGCCGGCGTGGCCGTATCCGCAGCCACTGCACGACGCCTCCGCCGCGGCCATCCGCCTGCAGACGGGGCAGCTTTCGCTGATCGACTTCCACGCCGAGAACGGCGGCGACTTCAAGCAGTTCGTCAAGGACAGCGTCAAATCCAACGGCCACTGGATCGAGGCTGCGATCATCGCCACCAAGGCGCTGAAGGAAAAATACGGCGACGACGCCCGCGACGTCACCTGGCGGGACCTCTACTACCGCGACCTATACAAGGGCGGCCAGACGTTCGACAGCCTCGACACGCAAAATGATAGCGGTACGGCGCCCGGCACGCCGAGCGGGAAGAAGTAATGGCCAAGCGCCGACCCGCCGCGTCATCCGCAGAGATCGTGCACACGCTTGAGGGCCACGCCGTCCCGGCCGCCGAGCTAGTGCATATTACCCCGCATTTCCGACAGTTCGCGGTGCCGATCGACTCGCTCAAGCGGGATCCGGAAAATGCCAAGCTGCATACGGACCGGGACCTGCCGCAGACGGCCGCTAGCCTGAAACGGTTCGGCCAGCAGCACATGGTCCACTTCGACCCGGCCACGCGGACCATCAAGGTCGGTAGCGGCCGGCACGAGGCGGGGCAGACGATCCTCGGCTGGAAGTGGATCGCCGCAGTGCCGAGCAACCTATCGCCCGCCGAGTTGGAGGCGTTCGGCCTAGCCGACAACCTCACGGCCGACAACAGCGAGTACGACATCGAGGTCCTGCGGCGCAAGTCGGACGAGTTGAAGATCGAACTGCCCGACCTTGATCTGGGGGAATTCGGTCTGACCACCGAAGCTCTGGACGCGCTCGACGACGGCGATTTCGAATCCGCCCACCGTTTCGCCCCGAAGAAGCCGGACGAAGAGCCACCAGGAGAAGAGCAGAGCTATCCGGCGGTGTTCAAGTTGATCGTCATCTGCAGTGGCGAGAAGGACCAGACCGCCAAGATCAAAAAGCTCGAAGAACTGGGCTGGGAATTCACCGCGCCCAACGTGACCTGATGTCGATGCAAACTTGCGACTGCAACAACCCGGCGATCGTGATCATCATCGACAACGCCGGTGCGCGGGCCGCGGCGGACAAGATTCGCGAGGCCGAGCAGCTGACGCAGTTTGTTGAAGTACACGCCGACCAGGCGGTCCTGCGAAACCCGCCATCGGTGTACTACCCGACGGAAACACGCAAGTTCGACCGCAAGCAGTCGCCGAAGAAGCGTAACAAAGCCTGGGCAAAGTAGTGGCCACCCCAAAAACCAGCAAAACGCATGTTCAGGAGTTCGATGCCGCGCGGGTTCGCCCGTTGCCGGATCAGCCGCGCAAGCGGTTCAAGGGCATCAAGGAACTGGCGGACAGCATCTTCGAAATTGGGCAGTCGTCACCGGGCATCGTGACGCTGGTCGATGGCGATCCGAAGTACGACGCCCAACTCGTCGACGGCGAGCGGCGCCTGCGGGCCTGCCGCATGGTCGGCGTGCCGTTCCGCGCGGAAGTGCGGGCCGACGCCAGCGGCGAGGAGATCTTCGTCGCCAGCTTCGCCGCCAACTTCGGCAAGCAGGATCACGACTGCATCGAAATCGCCACCGGGCTCGCCCGGATGCAGCGCAACGGCAAGACGATCGAGCAGATGGCACGCATTGCCGGCAAGAGCGTCTGCTGGGTCAGCCAGCATCTGAGCCTGCTCAAGCTGCACCAGGACGTGCAGGACATGCTCGTTTGCGACGGCGAAGAGGACAAGCCGCGGCTGGCGTTCAGCGTCGCGCTCACCCTCACGGGCCTACCGCAAAGCCGCCAGCTGTCGATGGCGAAGAAGATCACGCGGGGGGAGGGCATGTCGCTCGTCGCCGCCCAACGGATTGTGATCAGGGAAAAAGCCGCTGCTGGCGAAGACGCCCACACGCGGGCCAACGGCACCAAGCGGTCAATCACGACGATTGAGGCGTACCTCGAGCATTTTTCCAACCGCATCGGCATCTTCTTTGATATGCCGCCGGCTCAACTCCGCAGCATGATCGACGCCATCGACAATCGGTCCAAGCGGCAGCTGATCGAGGCGCTGGAAGAAGTGAGTGACAACCTCACCGGCTTGGCCGAAGACATTCGCGGCCGGCTGCCGAAGCTCGCCGCGCGAAAAACCGCCTGACGATCCCCATGTCATCTGTCGCGCCCATCGAGTGTGTCGGCGATCTGCCTTGCCACTGGCAGGGCGAATGGCACAAGTGCCGCGCCGCGTACGTGCGGCAGTTTCAGCACAGCCAGTCGATCGCATGGGCGGAGCGCAAGGCCTTCGAGGACATCCGCGACTGTTATCTCGACAAGATGGCAGCCGTCGCGGCGAGCAGCTGCAGCGGATTCAGAAAATGAAGTCGAGCATCCGCCGAGACATCACCGTCAAGCGCACGCCGCGGTTCATGCAGATCTGCGGTAAGTTCGATCTGTCGACCAATGCGACGAGCGTGCAGGAGTGGGAAACCGACATCAAGCTGCCCGCCGAATGGTCGGTCGGCGTGATTGTTGGGCCCTCGATGGCGGGCAAGAGCACGATCGCCGCGGAGTTATTCACGGGCGAGCTGGTCAACCAAGGCGATTGGGCTTGGCCGACCGACATGTGCATCGCTGACGGGTTCGCCGAGGGGATGAGCATCGACGACATCACAGGTCTGCTCAGCCGTGTGGGGTTTTCCTCGCCGCCGGACTGGAAGAAGCCGTATCACGCGCTCAGCAACGGCGGCAAGTTCCGCGTGGATCTCGCCCGCACGCTCGCCGAGCGACCGGCCCGCGCGGTGATCGACGAATTCGGTTCGATCGTGCACGCCCAGGCCCGCCAAGTGGCGGCGGCCGCCGCCGCCAGTGCGGTTCGGCGGCGGGGCGGCCAACTGGTCGCGCTCTGCGTTCATCCGGACGCGGTCCCGTACTTCGAGCCCGACTGGGTCATCGACATCACGCCCGGCCAACGTGTGCTGTGTGAGCACACTCGGGGGCGGCTTCGGCGACCCGACATCGGCTTGGAAATCGTCCGCGTGCATCGAAAGGCTTGGGCCCTCTTCGCACCTCATCATTACCTCGCCCACTCGATCCACAACAACGCCGCCTGCTTCATCGGCCTCATCGCCGGCGAGCCCGCGACGTTCACGGCGGTCATGCACGCGCCCACGAGCAAAGGCCTGAGCTACCGCGAGCACAGAACCGTCTGCTTGCCAACATTCCAAGGAATCGGCCTGGGGAATGCGACTTCGGAGTACGTTGCTTCGCTCTACCGCGCGACGGGCGTGCCGTACTACAGCTCGACGAGCCATCCGGCGTTCATCCGCCATCGCGCCAAGTCAAAGCTCTGGGCGATGATTCGAAAGCCCGGGCTGACGAGCGGCTCGAAGGGATTCAAGGACGCGGAAAAGTACAAGCGGGCGACCGCCAGCAGCCGAATCACGGCGGGGTTCCGCTATGTCGGGCCGGCCCGTCCCGAAGAAGCAGCGGCGTTCGGAATAATTCCGGTCGCTTGATGTTGTCGAGAGACGTGCGGACATACGCCGCCATTAATCGAACGACCAAGGTTGCAATTAAAGCAGAGAACCTGAAACCCAGGCGGAAACTGATTCTTTCTCAGCCAGCGGTAAAACTCGGCCGCAGTTACGATTCGGCGGTGCTGTTCGCCACCGCCGTGAATGTGGTCGATGGTAAGAAATCTTTCCTCGGTTTCACCGCAGCACGCACAGACGGCACCACCATACGCGGCGAGCACTTCCCGCCGTAATTTTGCGCGGGACCGCTGACGGGTAATGCGATTCTTTTCCTCACAACCCGCACAGCGCAAGAGGCCGTTCGCGGGCGGCAATTTTCCGCAGACAAAACATAATCCAGCGGCCTTTTTCCGCTGTACGCCGCGACGCCAACAGGTACGGACCTTATCGCGGTTCGCCACCTTCCAATTGCGCATCCTGATCCGTTTGGATTCTTCGGGAAGGTATTTCCGCTTGGCTGCCCAGAAGCATTCGAGCGAGCAGAACTTACTGCGTTTCACGGCATAGGGCGAACGCTCGTACCCCGCGCCGCATCGCTGACAAACCAGTGAAATGCTCATATTGTTTTGCTCCGCAGGACGGCAAGGTAACAACACTTTGACAGGCAAATCAACCGCCGATTTCGGCGATTCGACACACAGCGTCAGGACGATGTATGCTGTTGGGCGATGAGTGACTCGCTCGCCCAATTCCCGTGCCCAAAATGCAACCGCCTGCTCACCCAGTCCGGCGAGATCAGCGTCGGCGACTCGCCCGCGCTGCTGCCGGTATTTCAGTGTGACGAGTGCATCAAAGAGGTCGAACTGTTCGGCGTGAAGCACGAGACCGCACTCACGTTCGTGCTGAAAGACGGTCAGCCCTTCGATCCGGCCGAGGACGATGGCCGCTTGCGGTTCTGAGCCGCGCGGCGATGGGGCATCGCGGGCGAATCGGCGGCGAGGATCTCGTCCACGCCGACGCCCAGCACGCGGCAGACCGCTTCGATAGTTTCCAATGACGGATTGCCCTGTGTGCCGGCCTCGATCTGGTACCAACGCACCTTGGCGGCGGTCGACTTCGCGCCAATGGCCTCGCCCGCCTGCTGTTGCGTGAGGCCCGCCCGTTCGCGAGCGGCTTTGATCTTTTCTCGGTCGAGTCCCATGTGATCTCCCGGCGGTTACCCGCCTCGGTAGGTTTCCAAATCGTACAGTCCGGCCACCACGCCCGCACGCTCATCGAGCTGCACGGCTCGCGTGTTCTGGCCGGCGGTGTTGAACTCGATCGCGAAGTTGTCGGCCATCGGCCGCACTTTGCCCGGTAATCGGTCGGCGAGCGTGGCCATGTAGAGCCCGGCCGTCGTATAGCCGAAGTGCAGCGGGTTGCCGCGACGAACGGCGATCAGCTTGTTCGGTCGCGCCCATAGGGCGAGCATCGCGAGGTTGCCGTCGGTCTGCTCGACGGTCTCCGCCGCGCGGCGAACGTACTTTGACTCCTCCGACCGCTCGATCAGGTGCGCGAGAACTTCGCTGTCGCATTCGCTCACGGGCGCGATCCCGTGTTCGTTCAGCAGCTCGGCATAGTTGCGAACCATGCCGTTGTGAACGAGCCAGCCGCCGTCGACGGGGTGCGGATGGTTGTTGATGTTGTTCTCCGGCTCGCCGTGTGTGGCGTAGCGCAGATGGCCGACCAGCATGCGAGCGTCGCGGGCCATGGCCAGTACGCCCAGCATGTCGGTGAGGCGGCCGCACTGCTTGTAGGCATGCAACCGGCTGCGCGAGTCGATCCAAGCGAAGCCGAAGGCGTGGGGGCCGCGGCGGATGTTCGCCTCGACGATGTTTCGCACGATGCGAAGATCAACGGGCGACGACTTGCGGGCGATGAATCCAAAAATGCTGCACATGGTTAGCGGCTCCCTTCATTGACGAGCGTGTGATTGACCTGGCGGCAGCGGGCGAAGCTGCGCGGAAAACAGCGGCGAAACAAATTGATCGACCAGCCGCATGTTTGCCGTTCATCAAACCCGCGAGCGTGGCCGAATTCGTGAAGGAACGTTACGACCGACATCTTGCCGGTGAGCCAGATGCGGTTGCTGTGGGGCGTGTAGCAATCCATTGTCCCGCGCGACACTCTCGGGCAGCCGATGCCATAGGCCGCCGCGAGCTTGCGGGCGGTCGCCTGAAAGAGTTCCAACCGTTCATCGGCCGACATTCGCCAGGGCTTGGCGGCGGCCAGCTCCCGCACGGCTCGTAGGGCGTCGGGCTTGAATGTCATCGAATCGTCCAGCACTTCGGCGACGGTCGCGGGATAGTTGGCTGAGTAAGGCATTGCGTTCTCCAAAAACTTGTGACTCTCGATTCGCGGGGGCGGGCACAACGCCCGCCCCTCAGCGAGACGCCCATCAGCGGGCGTCATACTTGCGGGCCATCTTCATCAGCGCCCGCTTGGCAACGTCGATCGCCGCCTTGCCCTGCGGGGCGATGTTTCCGAACGTGTGCGACGTACGGCCCTTGATCCAACCGAGTTGGTAGAACAAGCGGGTCAGGGCGGTCTGGCCTTCGCCGTTGCGGCGGATCGGCGACGTTTCCGACACGGCCGGGGCGACCCAGTTTGTGACGCGCTTGGCGGTCAAAGCCCGCTCGACCAGCGCGACGCACATGGCGACATGGCCGATGATCTTGCTTTCGTTCAACGTTGCGGCGAATGCTCGGAATTCAACCGTCGCGTGTTCGCTGGCGAAATTGCACAGGTGGTAGCGGTTCCCGCGCGACGACTGCAGCGCCCGGTCGGCGGTGCCGTACTGTTGCATCGGACGGCAGTAGGTGCCGCGTTCCCGCGACTTGGTTCCGGTGCTGGCGAAGATCGCCTTTTCGAAGTTGGCAACCAGCGTCGCCAGTTTCACGCTCGCGACCACGTTCGTTTTATCGAAGCCAACGTGAACGTGAAGGCCGCACGAGGCGTTCACTTCCGCGCCGATCGACTTGATGTAGCGGATGGCCGCCAGCATCGACTCGACGCCTTCCGCGCCTTTCAGGACCGGCGAGACGAATTCGCAACCCTGACGGCTGCCGCGAGCGCGGATCGAACCGTCGTACTTGGCGGTCCAACCCGGCAGCGCCACGACCGGCGCGCCGTGGGTGTAGGAACCAACCGGCAGAGCACCGGCAGGAATCGTCGTCTCGATCTCAATCCCGAATGTAATTTCGCTCGCGTTCATAAGTTCCAATCCCTTCGTTAAGTTGATTTGCAGAGTATAACGTAAAGCGTTACCAAAGCAAGCAAAATATGCGAAAAAACGGCGAAATTCGGCGATTTTTAAGATGTTAAGAGCGGCGGAATTGGCAACCAGAAATGCCCTCAAAAGGCCCGAATTCGCACGCCTTTTGTGGATGCTCCCCGAAGACTGCCAGCCAGTGGTGGCGATGCGGTTCGGCGGGGGCATGGGAATCGATGAAATCAGCAGCCGGACGGGGATCAAAGCCGACGGCGTACGCGACACCTTGAGGCGGTCACTCGAATTGCTTCGGGCGCGACTGCGGCCGCCGCGCGGCGTGACGCTGCCCAGAGCGCGAGGGGCGAGACTCCATGCACATTGAAATCAAACCGTTCGCCGACGGCTGGGCGTGGTTCCTATTCGACGGCGAGGACACCATCGCCAGCAGTAAGCCGTTCATCTCGCGGCACGCCGCCGCGGCGAGCGCGCAGCAATTGATGGTGAATGGCGTGAGATCAATCCAGGACTGGCACGACACGAACCCGGCGAAAAAACCATGAGCGAAGCGATCACCATCACTATGCAGACCCCATACCTCACCCAGTACCTGGGCGTATGGGCGATCCTCGAATCGGCGGCAGACCTACTGCGCGACACCGCGGCGAAGATCGACTGGAGCGTGCACATCGCCAAGCAGATCGAGCTGCGTAGCAAGTCGGCGGCGATGCCGGTCGCGGCGAGCGGCGAGCAGTCGCCGACGATGTACAGCTACACACTGACACCCGATGGCATTGCGATCATCGACGTTGTCGGTTCGCTGATGAAACAGGAAAGCAGCTGGTCGGACTCGACCAGCACCGTCATGCTCCGCCGCACGATCCGGCACGCAGTCGCCAATGACCGTGTGCGGGCAATCATGATGCGTTACGACTCGCCGGGTGGGACGGTAAGCGGCACCGAAGAACTGGCGACAGAGGTCGCCGACGCCGCGGCGAAAAAGCCGCTGGCGGCGTACGCGGACGGCTTGATGGCATCGGCCGCGTACTGGCTGGGCGCACAGGCTAACTGGATCGCGTCGAACGAGACGGCGACCGTCGGATCGATCGGCGTGCTGGCCGTTGTGCAGGACCGCTCGCAGATGGCGGCGCAGCAGGGCGTGAAGGTTCACGTCATCAAGAGCGCCGAAGCGAAAGGCGCTGGCGTACCGGGCACGGAAATCACACCTAAGCAACTCGCCGAGTGGCAGCGGCAGATCGACGCGATGCACGCGGTCTTCGTGGAGGCAATCGCGAAGGGGCGCGGGATTAGCACCGACGCCGCGGGCAAACTCGCCGACGCGCGGGTGCACGTCGGCCGGCAGGCGAAATCGGCGGGCCTAGTCGATCACATCGAGAGCTTCGACGCCGCGATGAAGCGATTATCGGCGATGAAAGTACCGGGGCGGGTGAGCGCGACGATCGCCGCCGCCGACAACAAAATCGAACAAGGGTCACAGACCCAAGCCGACGGCGGACGTTCCGCCGACGGATCTACCCTGGCCGAGGACGCTGCTGAGGATCAACCCTCCGCCGCGGGCTCCGAAGCCGTGTCTACACCAAAGGAGGCTGACATGGGCAACACTGCTCAGCAGCAAACGGGAGCGACCGCTCCCGCCGAAGCCAAACCCGATGCGGGCGTGGCTTCTCCGCAGACGCCGGCTGCGAACGCCCCGGCGACGGCTCCGGCCACCGCAACCGCGCCGAACCCCGCACCCGCCGCGGCCGAACCCAAGCCGGCGAGCATCGCCGAACTCGAGGCTGCGTTTCCGGGCGAGGCGAACGCCAGCTTCGTGCTGGCCGCCGCCAAAAACGCGTGGACGATGGACGAGGCTAAAAGCGCGCATGGCGTGATCGAAAGCCGCGTCGCCAGTCGCACTGCGGCAGCGAACGCCGAGGCCACCCCGAAGAGGCCGGGCGTACCGGCGACCCCGTCGGCCGCAGCCGAACAGCCGGCCGCCGGAAACGGTGCCGCGGGCGCGAGCGCGTTCATCGAACGCCGCGACCAGCTCGTGAAGGAAAAGGGCATTACCCGGGCGCAAGCGGTGATGAAGATCGCCGCCGAAGATCCGGCGCTGCACCAGGCCTTCATGCAGTCCGGCGGCAAGTAGTCGTACACGGCGAATATCACCCAAGGGGGGGTGACCGTGTTTTCCACGAATCGATCCTCAGTTCAACAAGAAAGGCCCTGCCGTAAAGCAGGGAACCTGACATGAGCCAATTCATTGCCGGGCCCACGCGTTCTTTCCCGAACAGCGCGGCCCTGAACCGTTTCCGCCGGATGGTGATCACCGCCGGCGTCCTCGCCTACGCCGGCGCGTCCGTGCCCGGCCTGGGCACGCTCGAAGTCTCCACCACCACCGACGATGAAGTCGGGTCGGTACGAGTGTGGTCTGCCGAAGGCACCCGCCTGATGGTGGCCCTCGCTGCGATCACCGCCTTCAACCCGGTATACGCCGCGGCGAACGGCAAGATCGACGCGAGCGGCACGGTCGTCATCGGTGTTGCCCTGCAGTCGGCCAGCGCCGACGGCGACATCATCGAGGTTCTGCCGTTGCAGAACACCGACCTGTCGGCCGCAACGCCTGGCACCACCGCCGCGGCGTTCGAGGTCGACACCGACGGGGCGTACCCTTCGATCGAACTGGCAGCCCAGACGGGCGGCACCGGAGACTACAAGGCGACGATCAAGCCGCCGGCCACGCTGACGGCCGCCCGCATCTACACGTTGCCGGGCGACTTCGCCGGCAACCTGAAGAGCGATTACACCCAGAGCCTGACGGCCGCGGCCGACAGCGGCGCGGGCTCGTCCATCGCGGTGGGCGTGTCGCAGGTCGTGGTGGCGGGCGTGACGACCGACGCAAACGACTGGATCGTCCTTCCGGCGATCGCCAGCGTTCCGATCGGTTTCTCGATCAACATCGCGGCCAACGCGGGCGCGAACTTCGAGCTGCGCACGCCGGCCAGCAGCAACACGAAGATCAACGACGTCGATTCGGACGGCACGCAGGAATACCTGTGCACCGACACGGATCTGATCGTCGTGACCAAGCGCACGACGACCGGCTGGGTGGCGCAGTCGCTCACCAAGCTCGGCGCCGTCCGTACGGCGGTCGTGCCCGACTAAGTCGTAACCCCGCAGTGACGCTGTGGGCCAAATCGTGAAAGAACAGGACCGGGCGCGGCTGAGCTGATCACTCTGCCGTAGTGGGCGAAGCCAGAAACGCCACGCCCGGTCCTTTCGAACCTCTCCTTTCTGGCGTTTTCACCCATCTGGCGGGTGCCTTTTCCCCTATCGGGGCAAGGAACCTGCAATGAGCTCTCCCTCTCCCAGCACTGCCATCAATCGCCCCGACCTGGGCGCGACGATGGAACAGATCGACCTGGACGCGTCGCGTAACGGTTTCGTGGGTCTCCGGCTGATGCCGGTCGCAGAAGTCGCCGAGCAATCGGCCGACGTCGGCAAGATCCCCGTCGCCGAACTGCTGCGCGATCTGGACACCAAGCGCGCCAGCACCGGCGCGTACGGCCGCAGCGAGTTCACCTTCGGCGAGTACTTCTACGCCACGGTCGACCATGGCCACGAAGTCCCGATCGACGACCGCCTCAAGCGGATTTACCGCCGCTACTTCGACGCCGAAGTGGTGGCCACCAAGCGTGCACGCGACACCGTGCTGCGTGCTCACGAGAAGCGCGTGTGCACGAGGCTGGTCAATACCGGCACGTTCACCAACGCTGCGGCGGGCACCATCTGGAGCACGCACGCCTCGGCGGATCCGGTCGCGGACATCCTCACCCGCAAGATCGCCGTGCGCAACGCGTGCGGCCTCATGCCCAACGTCGTCGCGATGGACTGGGAAGCATTCCAGCACTGCCGCGAATGCGATTCGGTCATCGACCGGCTGAAGTACTCCGGCTTCCAGAATCCCGAAGCGAGCAAGATCACCGCGATGGTGCTCGCCCAGGTGTTCGACGTGGAAGAGGTCATCGTCGCCGGCGGGCAGACCAACACGGCCGCCCGCAAGGAGACGCAGACCCTCTCCATGGGTAGCCTGTGGACGAAGACGGTCGTCGGCGTTGGCGTTCGCGCCAAGAGCATCGACGTGCAGGAGCCCAGCGTCGGCCGCACCTATCACTGGTCGGCGGACGGCTCGGACATCGGCACGGTCGTCGAGACCTACCGCGACGAGCGAACCCGCGGCGACGTCGTCCGTGCCCGCTTCGACGTGGACGAACGCGTCCACTACGCCGAATGCTGGCAGTTGATCACCGGCGCGCTGTAAGCCGGCGTTTTCCTGAAGAAACTGAGCCGAAGGGCTGCGCCGCGTGGCGTGGCGCAGCCCTTTGTTTTCATGAGCATTCACTCAGAACTTTTGAAGCGATCCGCCGCGGTCCTGACGGGCAACCGGGGGACCGTTGTCTACCTGCAGAAGGCGGGCGCGGGGGCGAAGGTTGAAAAGACCGCCATTAACGTCGGGCCGGAAGATACTCGCCTGGTGCAGACGCAGGCCGGTCCCGAGATGAAGCGCGTGCGGATGATCGAGTACGCCGTCGCCGACTTCGGAGCACTCGTCCCCACGTCCGATGTGATTTTCGTCGGCGACGAAGGCTGGACGGTCAACACCCTTCAGGCGGGCGAGATACTGGGCATTGCCGAGGTAGTTCGCGATCTTCGTGCTGAACAGCAGGGCCGCCGGGCCCGCTGATACCGACCTCTCCTCCGACACCAGTCGCCTTCCATATCAGCGAACGCCGACGCTGTGGCGGTGGTGCGTGTCGACGGCCGGTCCTCCGCCGGCCGTTTCTAGAACATGAGGCTCTTGTGAGCGATCTCGCCGACCTGAAATACGTCGTCGTGCTGTCCCACGGATTAGAGATTCCGATCCTGTTTCCCCAGCTGCTGGAGCATTGCACGATCGTCAACGCCATGACGACGGTCGTGTCGGCCGGCTTCTGCCGGATCATCAACAGCGGCGGGCAACTGACCGTGATGACGTTTGGCGACAGCCACACGCTCGGGCGCCGCAGCAGGCTCGAAGACAACGAGATCATTCGCCGGCACCTGCTGTCTCAATGAGCATCGAGCAGATCCTTGCAGTCGTTTGGATGAGCGCAATGGCGGCCTACATCGTCATCGCGAGGTATCTGCCATGAAACCGGCCGAGGCGGGGAAATGGATCGCCTCCGCGATCGGTGTCGGCATCGTTGCAGCCCTTTGCTTACGGTTCCTATGAAATTCTCAACCCTCTCAACCGTCATCATCCTCGCTGTACTGCCTTTCATCGGCTGCGAACCCCAGCCAAAGCCGACGCCGTCGGCGGCTGAGGTGCAGCTGGGCTCGACGGCCACGCGGGCGGAGATCCTGCTGCCGACCGTAGGCCGCACAAACGCAACAGCCTCCGAGGCTAACGCGACGATTGGCGCCGCGGTGGAATCGGCCGTGAGCAAGACGCCGGCGAAGGTGTTGCCGATTCTGCAGCCGGACTATTCACGGATCCGCAGCGCGACAACGCGGCAGGCTGCCGCGCTGGGCGAGCAGTTCAACGCGATCGCCGAGCTGGCGAAGGTGGTACCGGAACTGAAGGCGGCGCAGCAACTCGTGGTGGACAACGACGCGGCGTGGAAGAAGAAATACGAGGGCATGCGCGACGAGCGCGATCAAGCCATCCGGGATCGCGACAGCAGCCTGAATCACTCGCGCGTCGCGTGGGTGACCATCTTCGGCGTCGTAATGGCATTGGGCGCGGCCGCCGTCATCTTCGGCTCAGAAACGCCGATTATTCGCCGTGCCGGCTATGCGGCTGTTGGCGCAGGGCTCACCGGCATCCTGATGTGGACGGTGCTGCCGGCGATCTCCCTGGCTGCTGACTTGGCGATTCCGATCATCGGCATCGGCCTGGCCGTCATCGCGCTGGGCCTGCTCGTCTGCCTGCTTTGGAAATACCGCGACCAGCTGTTCGTGCAGGAAAAGGCGATCGTGCAGCTCACCGACAGCACTCAGCGCGTGCGCGAGTTCCTCAATCCCGATCAGGACAAGGCGATCTTCGGCGTTCCGGAAAGGAACGCGTACCCATTCCCGCCACAGGCCGGCATCCTCGATCACGTGCAGGACGATCAGACCAAGGCGCTTGTGGACGAAGCCCAAGACGCCCTCGGCCACGACAAGGACGCCATCGCGGCGGCCCAGAACGATGAACCTCAATCCGTGAGGGCTGCGGCGTGATGACCGACGAAATCAAAGCCAAAGTACTCGCCGTTGCCGCACCGCTGATGCCAGCAGCGGGCGTCGTTGGCACCATCACCGCTGAAGGCCGGACAAGCCTGTACCAGTGGGCGCAGATCGGCGGCGTGATAAGCACTATCCTGCTGGGCGTGCTCGGCTTCCTGGCGAGCGTGTACTACCAGAGCCGCGAAAACCGCCGCAAGGATCGGGAGAGCGAGATCCGCATCGCAATGGAGAAGGCGGAGATCGAAGCCAAGGCCCACGCCGACCGTTATGCCGCCGCCCACAACGCGGTGCCGAAAGAAAAAACAACGGTCCTCTACGTCGAGGATCATCCGAACACGGCGCTGGCGATGCGAACCACACTCGAGCGGCGGGGATTTGAAGTAATTCCAGCCAACAGTCTCGAGGTGGCGCTGGCGTGCATTCAAAGCGGCGTGCCCTTCGACTGCGCGCTGATCGACCTGAACATTCCCAGCGTGCTGCAGCCGACCGATGCGACCAAGTCGGTGCATTCGCCGTACGGCCTGCTGGTGCTCGACGCCCTCAAGGATCGTCCACAGCTGGCTCGCGTGGTGATGACCGGCGGCGATGACGACCAGATCAGACAGGCACAAGAGCGGGGCGCGACGGTCTTCAAGAAATCGGCCCACGGCACGCCCACCGAGGAAATCATCTATCACCTGCGGAGTGTGCACCTGCAGGAAGGACAAGGCATCGGGCGGGGGTTCGAAGAACTCAAAGGTGACGAATGAGCGTCTACCAAGCCGAAAACGCGAAACACGACGCCGCCTCGACCGTTGAAACGGCGTCCGGCGTGACGTACGTCAACCCGGGCGGGCCCAGCTCCTCGGGGGCGGGCGGGTGGCTGGATTGGAACCAGGTCACCGATACCGGCGAAGTCTTCGTCACGCTGTACGGCCAGAATCCCGGCACAACAGCCCGGCCGGTGATGCTGGAGGTCGGCGCGATCAAGGTCGCGATCCCATTCGCCGGCAGTGCTGGGTGGCACGACTCGGCCCCAGTGAAGGTGAATATCCCGGCGGGCGCGAAGATTCGAACGTCCTACGGGTCCGCCGGCGGGCCAAACATCGACTCGATGACGGTTGTGCCGGTGGCCGCTCCGGCGATCCCGCCGCCAGCCACGGGGCCGATCGCGGTACCGACGCCGACAAGCCGTCCGTCGGCAGCGACCACGGGCACGACAGGCATCGCACTCACGGCTTCTGATGCAAAGAACCTGAAGATTGCCGACGGGGCGACGTTTCGGAATTTGCGAATCTCTGGCCAAGTGACGATCACGGGTCGGAAGAACATCTCGTTCATCAACTGCGTGATCGACGCCGGCGGCGGGCAGTTCTGCATCCGTTGCGACAAGTGCACGGGCATCACGGTCCAGCGGTGCGAGCTCAAGAACGCCAAGGCTACGGCGATCTATGGGGACGGCTACTCAGCGCTCGGCTGTTACGTGCACCAGATCGCCGGCGACGGTTTCAAGGCCCTGCACAACGTGTTGATTCAGGGGTGCTACGTCACGCAGCTCGGCTGGAACGATCCCGAGGCTCACGCTGACGGCGTGCAGGTGAGCGGCGGCGCCAACATCCGGATCATCGGCAATTACTTCGACATGCCGCGGGGCGTGCCGAATACGAAGTCCAACTCCGCTATCTTCATCCAGAGCACCTGCAGCAACATCACG
>Ga0070665_100000319_pt1 | contig 74295 bp, 79 predicted proteins | sample KBSS13metaG_FD_65862 | JGI IMG/M metagenome (GOLD analysis project Ga0070665, IMG submission 65862) | Switchgrass rhizosphere microbial communities from Kellogg Biological Station, Michigan, USA - KBS S1-3 metaG | ecosystem: Host-associated > Plants > Roots > Rhizosphere > Soil ... | reverse complement strand
CGGTCCCTCGGGGCCGCACGGCGGGATCATCCCGCCACCCGCGGAAACGGTGTGGACAGGTGGCCGAGTGGTTAAAGGCAGCAGACTGTAAATCTTCCCGCGCAAGCGTACGCTAGTTCGAATCTAGCCCTGTCCACCACCCCCCGATCATCGGGCGCTCTTTCGGGCTCTGCCGCAACCTTCCCCATCCCCGGCGATTTGGCTCCTGTCATTGCGGCGGGGGGGCGCACAGCTTAGATGGAACGCATGTCCGGCGAAATCTTAGACAACCAGGGTCGCGGCGAAGCGGCATGGCGGTGGCCTCCGATCCATCCCGAGGGCCGCAAGTTCGGCGCCATCGCAGGCGTGGTGTGCTTCATCGCGTTCGTTCTGGGATGGTCGATCGTGGCATGGCCGCTCGCGATCCTCACGGTCTGCATCCTGGCGTTCTTCCGCGATCCGCAGCGCGTCGTGCCGCAAGATGATCGCAGCATCGTCTCACCCGCCGATGGCCTGGTCACGCTCATCCAGAAGGTCGCGCCGCCGCGCGAGTTGACGATGAACGATGGCAGCGGATCGCGTCCCATGCCGACCGATGTCGTCACCCGCGTATCGATCTTCATGAGCGTGTTCGACGTGCACATCAATCGCGCGCCGATCGGCGGCACGGTGCGACGTGTGGTCTACATCCCAGGCAAGTTCGTGAACGCCGATCTCGACAAGGCGAGCGAGGAGAACGAGCGCCAGCATGTGATGATCGAGCGGGCCGATGGGCAAGTGCTGTGCTTCACCCAGATCGCCGGCCTCGTGGCCCGCCGCATCGTCCCCTTCGTCAAGCCGGGTGACATCATCGCGGCCGGCCAGCGGGTAGGCCTGATCCGCTTCGGCAGCCGCGTTGACGTCTACCTGCCGCAGGGAACCGAGCCACGTGTCCTGCTCGGCCAGAAGGTCATTGCCGGAGAGACCGTGCTGGCCGAGATCGGCGAAGCCCCCGTCATCGAAGGCATCGCCCAGTGAGCGTTGCCGAAGAAGACGGAGCTCGCCGTCTTCCGGCCGGACTGACCCTGCGCGCACTCGTTCCCAACGCGATCACCACCGCGGCCCTGTGCTGCGGCTTGACGGGCATCCGCTTCGCGATCGCCGGCGATTTCGACAAGTCGGTCCAGGCGGTGATCCTGGCGGGGCTGCTCGACGGCATCGATGGCCGCGCCGCGCGGCTGCTGAAGGCGCAATCCCGGTTTGGAGCCGAACTCGACAGCCTGGCCGATTCGATCTCGTTCGGCGTGGCTCCCGCACTGATCGTCTACTTGTGGACCTTGCGCGATCTGCCTCGGTTCGGCTGGATCGGCGCCCTTGCCTTTGCCATCTGCTGCGTTCTTCGGCTCGCACGCTTCAACGCCCGGCTCGACAGCACCGATCAGCCGCACAAGCAGGCCGGCTTCCTGACCGGCGTTCCCGCGCCCGTCGGCGCCGGCCTCGCCTTCCTGCCGATGTACATGTGGATCGCCAGCGGTCGGCCGGAATTCGCCGATCCCCTCGGCGTTACCTTATGGATGCTGCTGGTCGCCTTCCTGCTGATCTCCAGCCTGCCGACCCTGGGCTGGTCCCGGGTAAGGCCACCGCGAGGCCTGCGGATCGGCTTGCTTGCCTTGGTCGGACTGCTTGTCGCCGCCCTGCTCACCGAGCCCTGGTTGACGCTTGCCGGCATGACGATCGTCTACCTGGCGTTGATCCCGTATGGGGTACTCACCTATGGCCGGGTCAAGCGGCGAGCGGCAAATGCGCCGGCGCGCACGGCACCGACGCCGGTCGATCCGATCCCCTGACGCTCGACAGCGCGACCTCTCCGGCGACAAGGCTCCAGGCGACCTGTCGCTCAGCCTGAACGGTCGCGACCTGCCCACGCAACATCGCGATATCGCGAGCACCAACCGCGAACGCGCGAGCGATCGCACCCACGGTTGCAAGGCCGGCGAGGACGAACACCATGACGCAGAACATCGCGAACATTCCCAACCTCCATCGGTGACAGCCCTGTGCCAAGGCTGTGGAAAGCTTGTGGAGAAGCCGAAATCGTTCTATGCTTGTTCCACTCCGCCTTATGTTCATGTTTTGTTCTGAATGTCAAGTGATTCGTTCTCGTCTCGTCAAATGAGGCCCGGCCGCCTCAAGCGGCCGCTCTCGCGAACTGATGGAGACGATGGCGAAAGGCCTTGGCGCCGGCATAGCGGTGAGGCCGGCGCACGTGCATCGGTGCGAACTCTCGCCCGACCACGGGTTCGAGGACAGGCTCGAGAAATGTCACCGTGATGGTGCTTGCCTTAGCATCCACGCTCACGGCACGACGCAGCGGGGCTATGTCTCCCGCGTAATGCGCTACCGCTCTCCAGATGCTCCAGATCGAGGCACCTGCGGCGAAGACGAGGGAGAGCATGATGGCTGCGGACATTGGAACCTCCGGCTGCCCGGCGGCGGGGCAGCAAATGTTAACCATATCGGTCGTGTCACAGGAATGCAGGAAATGGCCTCCAAGTTCCTGTTTTCGCACGGAACTGGCGGAAGTTGAGCCAGACTGAGGGATATACGAGACGGATTTCCATGGATTTCCCGTTCGGAGCACGCTAAGTGCGCCGCGCCGCAGCCTTCTTCGGACGATTCACGCCCGTCGGGAAAGCGGCAATCCACATGGGAAGCACCACATACCGGTGCCGCAGCGGGCCAGGGCCGAAAGGCTATCCGCACGGTTCCAGCTTCCCAGAGGCGAAACCGGAAAGGAAAAGACTATGGCGGCTCCCGTCGTCACCATGCAGCAATTGATCGAGGCCGGCGCGCACTTCGGCCACCAGACCCACCGCTGGAACCCGCGGATGAAGCCGTACATCTTCGGCGCCCGCAACGGCATCCACATCATCGACCTGTCGCAGACCGTGCCGCTGATGGCCCGCGCGCTCGACTTCGTGTCGTCGACGGTCCAGGCCGGCGGCAAGGTGCTGTTCGTCGGCACCAAGCGCCAGGCGCAGGAGCCGATCGCGGAAGCGGCGCGCTCGTGCGGCCAGCACTTCGTCAACCACCGCTGGCTGGGCGGCATGCTCACCAACTGGAAGACGATCAGCCAGTCGATCAAGCGCCTCAAGAGCCTGGAAGAGCAGCTCTCGGGCGACACCCACGGCCTCACCAAGAAGGAAATCCTCCAGCTCACCCGTGAGCGCGACAAGCTCGAGCTTTCGCTCGGCGGCATCCGCGACATGGGCGGCATTCCGGACGTGATGTTCGTGATCGACGCCAACAAGGAAGATCTGGCGATCAAGGAAGCCAACGTGCTCGGCATCCCGGTCGTCGCCGTGCTGGACACCAACGTGAACCCGCAAGGCATCGCCTTCCCGATCCCGGGCAACGACGACGCCAGCCGCGCCGTGCGCCTCTACTGCGAGGCGGTTGCCCAGGCCGCGACCAAGGGCCGCCGCGAAGGCGTGGTGGACTCCGGCATCGACATCGGCGCGCTGGACGCCCCGGTCGAGGAGGCGGTCGAAGCCTGAGCGCTTCGACACTCTCCGTCATCGAAATGTCGCGCGCCGGGTCCACTGGGCCCGGCGCGCCTGTCCATTCAACAAGAGGAATTTGAGCGATGGCTTACACCGCCGCTGACGTGAAGAACCTGCGCGAGCGCACCGGCGCCGGCATGATGGATTGCAAGAAGGCGCTGGACGAGACCGGCGGCGACTTCGAAGCCGCCGTCGACGCGCTGCGCGCCAAGGGCCTGGCTGCCGCCGCCAAGAAGTCCAGCCGCACCGCGGCCGAGGGCCTCGTCGGCGTCGCCGTGTCCGGCACCCGCGGCGTTGCCGTGGAGGTGAACTCCGAGACCGACTTCGTCGCCAAGAACGACCAGTTCCAGGATTTCGTGCGCAAGACGACCGAAGTCGCGCTTGGCGTGTCGGGAGACGACGTCGAGGCGCTGAAGGCCGCGTCCTATCCCGACGGTGGCACCGTGGCCGAGAAGCTGACCAACAACGTCGCCACGATCGGCGAGAACCAGCAGATCCGCCGCATCAAGACGGTCGAAGTCGCGCAGGGCCTGATCGTGCCCTACATGCATAACGCCGCCGCGCCCAACCTGGGCAAGATCGGCGTGCTGGTCGCGCTGGAGTCCGAGGCTGCGGCCGACGTGCTCGAGCCGCTCGGCAAGCAGATCGCGATGCACATCGCCGCCGCTTTCCCGCAGGCGCTTTCGGCCGAGGATCTCGATCCGCAGGTGCTGGAGCGTGAGCGCAAGATCGCGCTCGACAAGGCGGTCGAGGAAGCCACCGCCAGCGGCAAGACGATCCCGGAGAACATCCTCGCCAAGCGAGCCGATGGCGCTGCTGCCAAGTACGCCAAGGACAATGCCCTGCTGAGCCAGGTCTTCGTCATGGACAACAAGACGCCGATCCAGCAGGTCGTGGACCAGGCCGGCAAGAATGCGGGCAGCAAGATCGTCCTCAAGGACTTCGTCCGCTTCCAGCTGGGCGAAGGCATCGAGAAGCAGGTCACCGACTTCGCAGCCGAAGTGGCGGCCGCCGTCCAAGGCTGACGCTTCCGCCGCGCTTGCGGCCAGTCGATCGAAGGGGCCGGAGGCGATCGCTTTCCGGCCCTTTTTCTTTGCGCGCGCCAGGGCTGTCGTGGCGGCGACTGCGAGAGGGTCTGTGGGAGGCGCAGGGGCGCGCGTGGCGGACGGACGGCGCCGCGAGGCTTGGCTTGGCGTTCGTCGGTCCCAGAGCCATGCCACAGCGCTCACGGCAGCCGCATCATGGCTCCGCGGCGTGAGGTTCGGCTGAGCGTTCCGATCAACGGGCCCGCAGAAACGAAAGAGGCGCCGCTGCCTCTATACCGGGCAGCGGCGCCTTCATCTTGCCGCGAGGCGGCAGGATTAGAAGCGGCTTAGTTCACCGCGTCCTTCAGGCCCTTGCCGGCCTTGAACTTGGGCTGAGCCGATGCCTTGATCTCCATGGCTTCGCCGGTGCGCGGATTGCGACCGGTGGACGCCTTGCGCTTGGCAACCGAGAACGTGCCGAAACCGACCAGCCGCACTTCGTCGCCCTTCTTCAACGCATCGGAAATGGCGTCGAACACGCCTTCCACAGCCTTAACCGCATCATTGCGCGAAAGTCCGCTGGTACCGGCGACAGCGGTGATCAGATCGTTCTTGTTCATTATAGGAACCCCCTAGCCTTTCAGTGAAACGCTTGTTTGGAAAAAAGCCAGCATTCGCCTTGCGAATGGGCCGCGAATTGAGCGTCTTTTGGCCGCCCTGTCAAAGCCAAAAGGCGAGTGACAGCGACCGTTTATCGCGTTTTCCTGCCATTTTCCTACGCACTGGATCTTGTGCGCCGCAGCAGCACAGCCGCTTCAAAAGGCCACAGGCGCACCGTCCTTGAAGGACGGCGCGCCTGCAACAAGCCCGAATGAAAACGAGAAAATTCGAAAGGAGCGCGTCGCCCAAACCGGCTTCGCTAATGCGAAGACCGGCGTACCTGGCTCACCCTTCGTCGCGGGTGTCGCGACGCTCGGCGATGCGAGCGCGCTTACCGGTGCGGCCGCGCAAGTAATAGAGCTTGGCGCGACGCACGACGCCCCTGCGGACGACGGCGATGCTGTCGATGTTGGGCGAGTAGAGCGGGAAGACGCGCTCGACGCCCTCGCCGAAGCTCATCTTGCGCACGGTGAAGTTCGACCCCATGCCGCGGTTCGAGCGGGCGATGCACACGCCTTCGAAGTTCTGCACGCGGGTGCGGGTGCCTTCGACCACCTTCACGCCAACCTTGACGGTGTCGCCGGGGCGGAATTCGGGAATGTCCTTCGCGGCCTTGGCGATTTCCTCGGCCTCGATCTGCTGAATCAGGTTCACTTGCCTGGTCCTTCGTCGTCATGCTGCGCGCCAGAGGCAGACTGGACCCGAGCGCCACAGCGGCGCTCCCAAAGATCCGGCCTGCGTGACCGTGTATCGATCTCGGCCTGTTGCTTGCGCCAAGCCGCGATCTTCGCATGATCCCCCGATCGCAGCACTTGCGGGATCATGCGCCCTTCCCATTCGACGGGCCGGGTATAGTGCGGGTACTCGAGAAGGCCGTCCTCGAACGATTCCTCGGTCCCGCTGGAAGGCGCGCCCATTACTCCGGGAAGCAGCCGAATGCAAGCGTCGAGCAGCATGATCGCCGCCGGCTCTCCCCCCGACAGCACGATGTCGCCCACCGAGACCTCCTCGACATTGCGGCCTTCGAATATCCGCTCGTCGAAGCCCTCGAAGCGCCCGCACAGGATCGTGACGCCTGGCCCTGCCGCAAGCTCGCGCACGCGCGCTTGCGTGATCGGCCGGCCCCTCGGCGTCATGGCGATGACGGGTGCCTCGGGACTAAGCGCGCGGGCATGGTCGATCGCGGCGGCGAGCACGTCGGCCTTGAGAACCATCCCCGCGCCGCCCCCGGCGGGAGTGTCGTCGACGGTGCGATGCTTGTCGGTCGCGAAATCACGGATGTGGACGGGCGTGAGCGACCACTTGCCCTCCGCCAGCGCCCGACCGGCGAGCGACACGCCAAGCGGACCGGGGAACATGTCCGGGTAGAGGGTGAGGACAGTGGTGGCGAAGGTCATAGGATTACCGCCAATGAAGAACTGAAAGGCGCGCGATCGACAGCAGTCCAGCCGTGAAGCACGCGACGCTCTGAACAATCGCGATGAGGGCAAAGCCCCAGCTGCTCTTGAGCGGGGTGAACGCTACCTACCAGGCGAGCGAAGGGGGAAGCCCGGCGCATCAGAATACCCGTGACACGAAGCCGGGTTGGCCATTCCGATTGCCGGAGAAGCTGGACGCCAAAACTTCAGCGAAAAAAAAGAAGATGGCGACCAGAAAAAGGTGCTCATTGTACTGTCCAGTCTTCGGTACTCAGACCCGGTACGTCTGCGAAATCCCTCTGATTGCGCGTGACCAGAGTCAGCCCGAGTTCCAGCGCCTGCACTCCGATCAAGCGGTCAAAGCTTTTGCGACGGACGCCGATCTCGCGGATGACCGATCCATATCGCCGTGCGCATGCCAGATTAAAATCCGCGATCTCGACGCTAGCGACGAAGATGTTGATGCGTTCGGCATCGCGCTTCGGATCCTGGGATTGCTTGCTTCCGACCATCAGTTCGCCGACGGTGATCGACGAAACCGCAAGCGCGCCGAAGTGCTCGCCCATACGCCTTGCCAGCGCATCGCTACGACCATCGAGGAAGTCGATGCATGCATTGGTATCGAGGAGATACATCAGGCCGCAGCTGTATGGTCCGAAGAACCGGTCCAGTCGTATTCAGCCTGGTCGATGTCGCGTCGTCCGCTGGACATGAAACCTGGCGACATACTTCCATAGAGATGCATGAACACGTTCTTGGCTTCACTTTGCTTCAAGATGCTCATGCTCCCGTCAGCATGAGGGACAATGACGACCTCGTCGCCTTCCTCGATCCCAAGCGCTTTGGGCAGGCGCATCGCTACCGAGTTGCCTGACTTGAATGTCCGAGTTTTCCATTCCTTCGCCACGATGCGCTCCCGTATATCCAGTGAGGATATACTATTCCGCGTATGCAGCGTCAACGACGAGCCCCGTGTGTTCGCACCATTCCGGCACGGCCGAGGGCGTCATCGGCACCATGAAGCGCTTGCGCTTGCCGTCGTCGCCCACGCGCTCGATCTCCAGCACGTCGCCCGCGCCGAAGTTGTCGACCGCTATGCAGACACCCAGGGCCTCGCCCGCCGTCGATACTGCCGGCAGGCCGATCAGGTCGGCATGGTAGTACTCGCCCTCCGCCAACGCCGGCATGGCCGAGCGCGGGACCGTCAGCGCGGTACCACGCAGCTTCTCGGCCGCGTCACGGTCGGTCACTTCGGCGAAGCGTGCGACTGCGCCGCCCTTGCCGTCATCTCGCAGCTTGGCCACCGTCAGTGTCGAATCGTTGAAGGCGCGGTAGCGCTTGAGCGCCGCCACGCCTTCTCCGAACAGCTTGAGGCGAACTTCGCCCGTCACCCCGTGCGCGCCGGCGATGGCGGCAAGGGTGACGGGACGATCGGGCGAAAGCGCCATCGGTCAGGCTATCGAGCTGTAAAGCTCAGCCCTCGGCCGGAGCCTCGGCGCTCTCCACGCGGGGCTCTTCGGCGCCCGGGTTCTCGGCGCCTTCGGCCGGAGCTTCAGCCGACGGAGCCTTTGCGGCGGCAGCGGCCTCGGCGGCGGCTTCCTCGGCCTCACGAGCCTTCTGTGCCTTGTCCTCGGCACGCTCCTTGGCCTTCTTGCCCGGCTCGGCCTTGTTCGGGTTGTTGGTGGCCGCGCGCTCCTTGATGCCGGCCTTGTCGAGCAGGCGGGCAACGCGGTCAGTCGGCTGAGCGCCAACGCCGATCCAGTAGCGCACGCGGTCCTCGACCAGCTTCACGCGGTTCTCGTCTTCCTTGGCGAGGACCGGGTTGTAGGTGCCGACCTGCTCCAGGTACTTGCCGTCACGCGGGCTGCGCGAGTTGGAGACGACGATGCGGTAGTAGGGACGCTTCTTCGCGCCACCGCGCGACAGACGGATCGAAACGGACATGACTTTACCTTCCTTCTAGATTCTAACGATTACTTCTTGAATTTGCTCATGTCGGGCAGGCTGCCGACGCCACCGCCCATTCCGCCCAGCGCATTGCCGAGCCCGGGCATGGCTCCTTCCAGGCCACCCTTGCCGAACATCGCGGCCAGGCCCTTGAGGCCGCCCATCTTCTTGATCTGCTTCATGGCCTTGGACATCTCCATGTGCATTTTCAGCAGCTTGTTGACGTCCTGGACCTGCGTGCCCGAGCCGTTGGCGACACGAATCTTGCGCTTGGCGTTGAGCAGCGCGGGATTGCCGCGCTCCTTGGGGGTCATCGAGCCGATGATCGCGTCCATGCGCAGCAGCACGCGCTCGTCCATGCCAGAGGCCTGCATTGCCGCCTTGGCCTTCTTCATGCCCGGCATCATGCCCGCCAGCGCACCGAGCCCGCCCATGTTCTGCATTTGCTTCAGCTGCATGCGCAGGTCGTTCATGTCGAACTTGCCCTGCTCCATGCGCTTGGCGAGCGCCTCGGCCTCCTCGATCTTGACCGCCTCGGCGGCCCGCTCGACGAGGCTGACGATGTCGCCCATGCCCAGGATGCGGTTGGCGACGCGCGCAGGCTGGAACACCTCCAGCGCGTCCATCTTCTCGCCGGTACCCGCGAACTTGATCGGCTTGCCGGTGACCGCGCGCATCGAGAGCGCCGCACCGCCGCGCGCGTCGCCATCCATGCGCGTCAGGACGACGCCGGTGAGATCCACCTGCCCGGCGAACGACTGCGCGACGTTCACCGCGTCCTGGCCGGTAAGCGAATCGACCACCAGCAGCGTCTCGCGCGGCGCCGAGATGGCGGAGACCGCCTTCATCTCGTCCATCAGCTGCTGGTCGACGTGAAGGCGGCCCGCCGTATCGAGCAGCAGCACGTCCACCGCCTGCAGCTTGGCCGACTGCAACGCGCGCGTGGCGATCTCGGTCGGCTGCTGGCCCGGGATGATCGGCAGGGTGGCGACGCCGACCTGCTCGCCGAGCACCTTCAGCTGCTCCTGCGCCGCCGGACGGTTGACGTCGAGCGAGGCCATCATCGCCTTCTTGCCGTGCTTCTCCTTCAGAAGCTTGGCGATCTTGGCGGTGCTGGTGGTCTTGCCCGAGCCTTGCAGGCCGACCATCATGATGACGACGGGCGGATTGGCGTTGAGATCGAGCTCGGGCGTCGTGTCGCCGCCCAGCGTTTCTACCAACGCATCGTTGACGATCTTGACGACCTGCTGTCCCGGCGTGACCGAGCGCAGCACTTCGGCGCCGACCGCCTTCTCGGTGACCTGGTCGACGAAGCGGCGCACCACCGGCAGCGCCACATCGGCCTCCAGCAGCGCGATGCGCACCTCGCGCATGGCATCGCGGACGTCCTGCTCCTTGAGCGCACCGCGCCCGCGCAGCTTGTCGAACACACCGCCTAAGCGGTCAGAGAGACTGTCAAACATACAGTCCTACACTCCAAAACGGCGCGAAACGCCAAAAACGCCGGCGGACGAAACCTCGTCAGCCAGCGTGTAAATAATCACCCCTGAGCGCGAACAACAGCCGCGTCAGGTATGGTGAGATTTGCTTCAGGCCGGAGCGAGAATGATGGTCTTCGAGAACCGGAGCGGAGCGACCTGCTGGTCGTGAGCACCGGAAACGCAGAAGGCCGTCGTTCGCAGCCCGGCATGGAGCAAATATCACCATGCCTGCAAATGGTGGAGCCGAGGGGGATCGAACCCCTGACCTCTACAATGCCATTGTAGCGCTCTCCCAGCTGAGCTACGGCCCCGTTCCATTCGCCCGGCGAAGCCCTGGGAGGCACCGCCGCTCCCGAGTACCGCCCCGGGAGGCGCCCCTCTAGTGGCGGCCTCGCGGGTTGGCAAGGGGATTTTGAAGCCGCCGCAGCCAAGCCGCGACGGCCCCCAAAAATCAGGTGTCGTGCTCGTCCTCGCTCTCGGCAGCGCCAATGCCGAGGTCGTCGTCGCCGCCAAGATCGACATCGTTGTCGGGCGAATCGCCGTCCTCGTCGAGGTCGAGATCCTCGTCCGCCAGATCGACGTCTTCTTCTTCGACGACTTCCTTCTTCTGCACTTCCTCGAACTGCACCGGCTGCTTGGACTTGAGCACCGGCTCAGGGTTCCAGCTGTTGCCGCACTCGATGCAAGTGACCGGGTCATCCTTGCCGAGGTCGTAGAAACGAGTGCCGCACTTCGGGCAGCCGTGCTTGGTGCCCCATTCAGGCTTGACCATGAAATTCCCTCAACTGGCGCATCCCCATAAACTCGCGCATTTGAGGATGACGCGTAAATCTTGCACTTGATGGTAAGGCCGCAAGGCGGTTTCAAGCCGCTGAAGCCCCTACAGGGCGCGCGCCTTGCCATAGAGCGTGCCCACTGTCAAAAGCCGCGCGCCGCACGGCCCCCTTCCCCTCCCAGCGAAAGCCCGCCCAAGTGTCTGCCGATCCCGCCGCCGCGATGCGTCCCCGCCGCTTCCAGCCCCAAGGTCCGCTTCGCGGCCGCATCCGTGTGCCGGGCGACAAGTCCATCAGCCACCGCGCGATCATGCTTTCGGCGCTCGCGGTCGGGGAGAGCCGGATTTCCGGCTTGCTCGAGGGCGAGGACGTGCTGGCGACGGCGGCGGCCATGCGGGCGATGGGCGCGCAAGTCGAGCGGACGGGCCATGGCGAATGGCGTGTCGCCGGCGTTGGGGTCGGCGCGCTGCTGCAGCCAGAGACCGCGCTCGACATGGGCAATTCGGGCACCTCGACCCGCCTGCTCATGGGGCTGGTGGCAAGTCACCCGATCCAGGTCACCTTCGTGGGCGATGCCAGCCTGTCGAAGCGGCCGATGGGCCGTGTCATCGAGCCGCTCTCGCAGATCGGCGCCGACATCACCGCGACCTTCGTCGGTCGCCTGCCGCTGATCCTGCGCGGTGCCGAACCGCCGGTGCCGATCGCCTATCGCCTGCCGGTCGCCTCCGCCCAGGTAAAGAGCGCGATCCTGCTCGCCGGGCTCAACACGCCGGGGCGCACGACCGTGATCGAACCCGTACCGACACGCGACCATTCCGAGCGGATGCTGCGCGGCTTCGGTGCGGAGCTGGACGTGGTTGTCGAGCCCGACGGAACGCGGGTGATCGCCATCACCGGCGAGGCGGAGCTCCGGCCGCAAGTGATCGAGGTCCCTGGCGATCCCTCGTCTGCGGCATTCTTCGTGGTGGCCGCCCTGCTCGTCGAGGGGTCGGACGTGACGATCGAGAACGTCGGCCTCAATCCCACCCGTGCCGCGCTGTTCGACGTGCTGCGCCAAATGGGCGGGAGCATCGAGGAAATCGAACGGCGCGAGGTCGGCGGCGAGCCCGTGGCCGACTTGCGCGTACGCCACTCGGCCCTGCGCGGCATCGAGGTCGACCCGGCCGTGGCGCCGAGCATGATCGACGAGTTCCCGATTCTCTTCGTCGCCGCCGCCCTGGCGCAGGGGCGCACGGTGACGCGCGGCCTGGAGGAGTTGCGGGTCAAGGAGTCGGACCGCCTGGCCGCAATGGCAACCGCCCTCACCTGCGCCGGCGCCAAGGTCGAGGAGCGCGAGGACGGCCTCGTCATCGAGGGCACCGGCGGCGCGCTGCTCGCCGGCGGCGCCAACCACCCCGTCGCCACGCATCTCGATCACCGCATCGCCATGAGCATGGCGATCGCCGGGCTGGTGAGCCGCACCGGCGTGGAAGTGGACGACACGCGGCCGATCGCCACGAGCTTTCCCACTTTCGAGCCGATGCTGGAAAGCCTGCTCGCATGATCATCGCCGTCGACGGGCCGACCGCGTCGGGCAAAGGTACGATCGCCAAGGCACTGGCCGGCCACTTCGGGCTGCCGCACCTCGACACTGGCCTGCTCTATCGCGCGGTCGGTCGGCAGTGCTTCCTGGACGGCGGCGATCCCGACGACGGCGGCGATGCTCTCGCGGCGACCAGCTTCCCGGACGGGTTGCTGCTCGATCCCGAACTGCGATCCGAGGCGACGGGTGGCCTCGCCAGCCGCGTCTCGATCCATCCCGCCGTGCGTCAGGCCTTGTTCGAACGCCAGCGCAGCTTCGCGACGCAACCCGGCGGTGCCGTGCTCGACGGCCGCGACATCGGCACCGTGATCGCGCCGGACGCCGACGTGAAGCTCTACGTCACCGCCAGCGTCGAGGCGCGCGCGCGCCGCCGCTTCCTGGAGATGCAGGCCCACGGCCGCGACGTGACCCTCGCCCAGATCCTCGCCGACCTCGCCGCGCGGGATGCTCGCGACATGCAGCGCGCGGAGGCGCCCCTGCAAGCCGCGCCCGATGCCGTGGTGCTCGACACTTCCGATCTGGATCGCGATGCCGCCGTCGCCGCAGCCGTCGCGCTGGTAGCGGATCGCGCCAAGCACTGATCCATTTTGGTGCAATTGAGTGCCAAACGAGCCATGCTATAGGCCCGAGCCATGGCTGGCGGCTCACCTCGATTCTCACGCGCGTGGTCCGCCTTCACCGGCGGGGCAGCGACAGACGCGGCAAGCCAACGGCTGATCGGCATCCAGATCCTGCGTGCCCTTGCCGCGCTGATGGTCGTCTATTCGCACCTCATGGCGCGCAACGTGAACCGCGGCTTCCTACACGGCAACGAGTGGTGGAACGTCGACCTCGGCCACTTCGGCGTGTGCATCTTCTTCGCGATCAGCGGCTACGTGATGATCCACGCGAGCGCCCGCACTTTCGCCGCCGCCCGCAAGGGACCGGGTGTCGCGCTGTTCCTCAAGCGCCGCATCGCGCGCATCTGTCCGCTCTATTACCTCACGACGGTCGCCGCGATCGGGATGGCCGCAGCAGTGCACGGCGAAGCCACGGGTATGGGCGACATCGTCCGCTCCTTTCTCTTCATCCCCTACCTCAATGAGAGCGGCCTCTATCAGCCGGTCTACTCGCTCGGATGGTCGCTGAATTACGAGATGTTCTTCTACCTCGTCATGGCAACCGCGCTGTTCCTGCCCCGCACGCCCGCCATCCTGTTCGTGATCGCCGTCATCGGCGCGCTGCTCGCCTGCGGGATGGCGCTGGGTTCCGATCCCGGGGCTTATGGCGGCTCGGCCGCGGCGTACGTCTTCACGCGGCCGGAAATGTTCTACTTCGTGGCCGGCGTGTGCGCCGCCGCGCTGCCGCTCAGGTCGGTCGAGCGCCGCATCGGCGCGCTCCCGTGGCTGGCGCTCGGCGGCGCGGCAGCAGGCCTCGCCCTGGCCTGCGCGTTCCAGCATGTCGAATGGGCTTCGGCGCTGTTCAGCCTCGTCGTGGTTCGCGCCGCCGCCTATCACATCGCCTTCGCGCGCCTCTGGCCGCACGCGGCGCGGCTGCTCTCGTTCCTGGGCGACGCGTCCTACAGCCTCTACCTCACCCACAGCTTCGTGCTCGGACCTGTCAGCATCCTCGTCGCGAAGACCACATCGGAGCCAGTCCTCGGCGTCGTGGCATCGCTCGTGATCGGACTTGCGGTCGCGATCGTCACGGCCTCGATCGTCTATCTCTTCATCGAGAAGCCGCTGGTGAACGGCGCCACCCGCCTGCTGCAAGGCCGCCAGCGAGAGACGGCTGGCACGGACGCGGAACTCCAGGGGAAGCCCGCCTAAGTCGCCTCGGGTTGCGCAAGGGGCGCCCCCGCCGTCAGCCGTTCTCGGCAAGCGCCGGTCCGCGACCACTCCCTTGCTTTTCCGCCCCTACGCGACTAAGCGCCGCGACGTCCCGCTCGGTCCTGCGACCGCGTAAGACGCCGTGACCGGCATTCGGCCGCCACGGCAGTTCGGCCCTTTTTGGCCCGCGAACCACATGGTGTGGAACGCGGAGGAAAGACCGGCGGAACCAACCGCCTGGCCGGAAAAATCGATACGAGAGAAAGACCTACATGGCCACTACGGCAAATCCGACTCGCGACGATTTCGCGAGAATGCTTGACGAACAACTCGGCGGTGCCGGGGAAGACGGCTTCGAAGGCCGCGTCGTCAAGGGCACCATCACCGCCATCGAGAACGACAAGGCCGTCATCGACGTGGGCCTCAAGAGCGAAGGCCGCGTGTCCCTGCGCGAGTTCGCGCGCGGTGAAGGCTCCGAGCACGGCCTCAAGGTCGGCGACGAAGTCGAAGTCTATGTCGACCGCGTCGAGAACGCCGACGGCGAAGCGATGCTGTCGCGCGACCGCGCCCGCCGCGAAGCCGCCTGGGACAAGCTCGAGAGCGAGTTCGGCGAAGGCAAGCGCGTCGAGGGCGTGATCTTCGGCCGCGTCAAGGGTGGCTTCACCGTCGATCTCGACGGCGCCGTGGCGTTCCTGCCCGGCAGCCAGGTCGACATCCGCCCGGTGCGTGACGTCGCGCCGCTGATGGACGTGCCCCAGCCCTTCCAGATCCTCAAGATGGATCGCCGCCGCGGCAACATCGTCGTGTCGCGCCGCGCCGTCCTCGAGGAAACCCGCGCCGAGCAGCGCAGCGAGCTGATCGACAAGCTGACCGAAGGCCAGGTGATCGACGGCGTCGTCAAGAACATCACCGACTACGGTGCCTTCGTCGACCTGGGCGGCATCGACGGCCTGCTCCATGTCACCGACATGAGCTACAAGCGCGTCAACCACCCGAGCGAAGTGATCGCCATCGGCGACACCGTGAAGGTGCAGATCATCCGCATCAACTCGGAAACGCAGCGCATCAGCCTCGGCATGAAGCAGCTCGAGAGCGATCCGTGGGAAGGCGCGGCGGTCAAGTACCCGGTCGGCGCCAAGCTGCACGGCACCGTCACCAACATCACCGAATACGGCGCCTTCGTGGAGCTGGAGCCGGGCATCGAAGGCCTGGTCCACGTGTCCGAGATGTCCTGGACCAAGAAGAACGTCCACCCCGGCAAGATCGTCTCAACCTCGCAGGAAGTCGACGTGGTCGTGCTCGAGGTCGACAGCGAGAAGCGCCGGATCAGCCTGGGCCTCAAGCAGGCCAACCGCAATCCGTGGGAAGAGTTCGCCGAGAAGCACCCGGTGGGCAGCCAGGTCGAGGGCGAAGTCAAGAACGCCACCGAGTTCGGCCTGTTCATCGGCCTCGATGGCGACGTGGACGGCATGGTCCACATGTCCGACATCGCCTGGGGCATCTCGGGTGAAGACGCGCTGGCACTGCACCGCAAGGGCGAGCAGGTCTCCGCGGTCGTTCTCGACGTCGACGTCGAGAAGGAGCGCATCAGCCTGGGCATGAAGCAGCTCGAGCGCGGCGCTCCGGCGGCGGGCGGCACGGCGGCGGCTGGCGGTTCGGCCGGTGGCCTGCGCCGTGGCGAAGTCACCACCGTCACGGTCCTCGAAGTCCGCGATGGCGGTCTCGAAGTGCAGGCGGGCGACGACGGCGCCACCGGCTTCATCAAGCGCTCCGACCTCGGCCGCGACCGCGACGAGCAGCGTCCGGATCGCTTCCAGGTCGGCCAGAAGCTCGATGCCATGGTCATCGGCTTCGACCGCTCGAAGAAGCCCAACTTCTCCGTCAAGGCGCGCCAGCTCGCCGAAGAGAAGGAAGCGGTCGAGCAGTACGGTTCGTCCGACTCGGGTGCGTCGCTCGGCGACATCCTGGGCGAAGCGCTGAAGAACCGCTGAGCCAGGGGACTAGGCGACGTTCGCACTGCGGACGGTAGCCTAGTCGCTGAAAAGGCGAAGCGCGGCCGGCGGGTCGCAGAACCCGTCCGACGTCATGGGGTGAGAGCCCCATGACGGCCGAGCCGCCCGCAGCGCAAGGCGCAAGGGTTCGTCACGGACGCAACCGGTCCCGGGTCGAGCCTGGGACGACGCCAAGAAAAAGCCCGCCCGGCCTCACGGCCGCGGCGGGCTTTTCGTTTGCCCCTCACCCGCTACATAGGCGCGCGAGGAGACGCGCCATGCTCGAAGTCCACCAGTTTCCCTGCTTGTCCGACAACTACGGCTTCCTGCTGCACGACAGCGCAAGCGGCGAGACCGCCTGCATCGACACGCCCGATGCCGACGAATACCTGCGCCAGGCCGCCGCCAAGGGTTGGCAGATCACCCAGATCTGGAACACGCACTGGCACCCGGACCACGCCGGCGGCAACGCCGCGATCAAGGCCGCCACGGGCTGCACCGTGACCGCGCCAAAGATCGACGCGCCGAAGATCGAAGGCATCGACCGTACCGTCGGCCAGGGCGACACGGTGCGTCTGGGTGACTACACCGCGCACGTCATCGACGTTGGCGGCCACACGCTCGGCCATATCGCCTATCACTTGCCCGAGGCGCAGATGGCGTTCGTCGGCGACAGTCTCTTTGCACTCGGCTGCGGCCGGATGTTCGAGGGCACCGCGCCGCAGTTCTGGGCGAGCCTGACGCGGCTCAAGGCGCTCCCGCCCGAGACCATGCTCTACTGCGCGCACGAATACACCGCCTCGAACGCGCGCTTCGCGCTCCATGCCGATCCCGACAACGCCGAACTGGCCGCCTATGCCGACGAGATCGCCGAGCGCCGCGCCAAGGACCGCCCCACAGTCCCTGCAAAGCTGGAGCGCGAACTGGCGACCAATCCCTTCCTGCGCGCCGACGATCCCGCGCTCCAGGCCCGTTGGGGCGGCGGCGACGCCGTGGCGACCTTCGCCGCGCTCCGTAGCGCCAAGGACAACTTCTAAGCGACACGGAGACAACGCCATGACCGAGCCCGACCTTCTGGTGCCCACCTACCGCCACATGCTAGCGGCCCTCTCGAACTGGCTCGACAAGGCGCAGGAGCAACTACCCGCCGATCGAGCGGAGCTCCTTCCGTCCGCGCGCCTCGCCCCCGACATGTTCCCGCTGGCCACCCAAGTGCGGTTCTCCTGCGTGCAGGCCTGGGAAGCCGTTGCCCGCTTGCAGGGCCAAGCCCTGCCCGGCGAAGTGCAGGACTTGCTCGACGAAGGCCGCCAGGCCGGCGACCAACCCGGCACGCTGGCCGAAGCGAAGCAGCGCATTGCCGAGACGCTTGCGATGCTCGCGGCGCTCGACCCGGCCTCGCTCGACGGGGATCCGTCGCGCCCGATCGCACACGACCTGCCGATGGGCATCACCTTCGACCTCACCGCCGAGCAGTATGCGCGCGACTGGGCGCTCCCCCAGTTCTACTTCCACCTGATGGCCGCCTACGCGATCTTGCGTGCCCAGGGCGTTGCGCTCGGGAAGGCGGATTACGTGCAGCACATGTTCGCTTACGTGCGGCCCGGAACCATGCCCGCGCACTGAACGTCAGCTTCGTCAGCCCCAACGAAAAAGCCCCGCACGATGGCGGGGCTTTTCTTGTCCGAGCTGCCGGAAGAAACCGATCAGATCGCGCCGATCGACTGGTCCACCAGGGCCTTGTCTGCCTCGGCCGAATAGCCGCCGCGGATCAGGTTCTGCGCGGCCTGTGCGGCGGCGGTGGCTGCCGTGGTCCGCAATTCGGCGACGGCCGAACGCTCGGCCGCGCCGATCCGGTCTTCGGCCATCTTCTCGCGCCGGGCGATCAGTTCGATGGTGTCGTGCTCGGCCTTCGCGATGATCGCCTCGGCCTCGTGCCGCGCGTGCTCCAGCATGGAGGCAGCGTCCTTTTCGGCGCCGGCGATCTTGTCGGCATATTCCTTGCGCAGGGCTTCCGCCTGGGCGCGCAGGGTCTTGGCCTCTTCGAGCTGAGCCTTGATGTCCGCGATCTTGGCGTCGAGCCCGCTGGTGACCAGCTTGGGCACGCCCTTCCAGAGCGCGACCAGGAGGAGCACCAGCATCGAAGCGCTGACCACCGCGACGGGCGGCGCGAAGCCAAGCAGCAGCGGCTCGGCGTGATGCACTTCGGCGTTGAGATGCGCTTGCGCGTCCTCGGGCGTGCCCGGCTCGGCCGCAGGCAGCGCCTCGGCGCCGGTGTGGGCGTTCTCAGCCATGGACCAGGCTCTCCTTCACGGCCGAGCGCGCGGTGCTCTCTTCCACCGACAAGCCGGCGATCCGGCTGACGATGTCGCGAGCGGCGTCGGTAGCCACGTTCTCAATCTCGGCCGTGGCCGAGGCACGCGCTTGCGCGATGCCGGCTTCGGCGGCGGCGAGCCGCGCGTCGATGCCGTTCTGCGCATCCGCCAGGCGCGCCGCCGTCGACGCGGCGGACTTGGTCCGAGCATCGGCGATTAGGGCTTGAGCCTGAGCCCGGTTGGCGTTCTCACGCACGCGCCAGGCCTCTTCCTCGCGGTCGGCCTCGGCGCGAGCGCGTTCGGCGGCCGCGAAGTCGTCCGCGATCTGCTTGTCGCGCTGAGCGACGGTGTCGATCACCTTGGGCACCATCCCGCGTCCGACGAGGAAGAAGGTGAGCCCGAAGAAGACCAGCAGCCAGAAGATCTGGCTGGCATAGAATTCGCCCAGCTGTGCGATCTGAGGCATGGATTCGCCCTGTCTCGATGTTGCCTATGAATTCACCGGCGTCCGGTCACCGCGCGAGTGGGCGCGACGACCGGAACCGGCACGGTACCGATCAGGCGAAGATCAGCAGCGCGGCAACGACGAACGAGAGCAGGCCCAGAAGCTCGGCACCGGCGAAGCCGATGAACAGGCGGCCCTGCTGGGCGTCGGCGGCACCGGGGTTACGCAGCGCACCCTCGAGGAACTTGGCAAAAACGTTGCCCACGCCGATCGAGGCGAGACCGCAACCGATCGCGGCGAGACCGGCGCCGAGCAGCGCTGCAGCTTTTGCGTCCATTTTCAAAACTCCCTTTGGTAAAATCGATGATGGGTTGGATCGTGAAGGTAAACGTCAGTGCAGGTTCTCGGCGTCGTTCAGGTAGACGCAGGTGAGAAGCGCGAAAACGTAGGCCTGGATGCCGGCGACGAGCAGCTCGAGCGCGCAGATGCCGATCATCAGGATGAAGCTGGGCAGGCCGGCGACCGCGAACAGGCCGATGTTGGCGTTGCCGGTGCTGATGACGAAGCTGGAGAGCACTTCCAGCAGCACGTGGCCGGCCATCATGGCGACGAACAGTCGCAGGCCAAGGCTGAACGGGCGCACCAGGAACGAGATCAGCTCGACCACGAAGATCAGCGGGATCATGACCAGCGGCGTGCCGTGGGGCACGAACAGCGAGAAGAAGTGCAGGCCGTGGCGCGCGAAGCCGACCACGATCACGATCGCGAACGTCAGCACCGCCAGCACGCCGGTCGCCGAGAAGTGGCTGGTGAAGGTGAAGGGGTGCAGGCCGACGAGGCCGAGGGGCAGCAGGCCGAGGAAGTTGGCGAAGAGGATGAACATGAACAGCGTGAAGAGGTACGGCACGTACTTCTTGCCGGCGGGTCCGACGTTCGATGCGAGCAGTCCGTCGATGAAGCCGGTGAAGCTTTCCACCGCCATCTGCCAGCGGCCGGGTACCAGCTGGCGCTTGTTGCCACCCGCCACGAACACCGCGATCAGCAGCGCCGACAACGCCATCCACAACGCGGAGTTGGTGAACGGGATGTGGTAGCCCGCGATCTGCCAGCTCTCCGTGCCGAACAACGGCTCGATGGTGAACTGGTGCATCGGATCGACTTTGCCTTCGGCTGCCACGTCTCGCCTCTTGCCTTCCTCATATGCGCAACAGCGCCCGTTTGGTCCTCTGCGAGGAGGATCAGTCAGAGCGCCGGTTGGACATCCGGATGATGTTCCTGAAGGAGACGAAGATTCCGAGGAACAACATCACCAACAGACCCCAGGGGGACGTTCGGGGAAAGAAGTGCTGGACAACCCACCCCAGAAACGCGCCGCCCACGATACCCCCCAGCAAGTCCGCAAGGACGCGGTTCCCGGCGCGATAGCTCGCATCCGCTTCCACGTTTCCTGCCGACCCGGTGCGCTCCTCCTCACGCTCGCGCGCGACTTTCAGTCGCTCGTCAAGCGCGTCGAGGCGCGCATCGTCGCCAACGGGTGCTCGTGCGTCAGGTTCGTCGTTCATGCCAAGCCCCTATTGTTGAAGCAGGAACGTATGACACGCCCGACGGCCTGCCCGCCGTAGGCACCGGCCCCTTAGGGTGGGGGCAAACCCGAGTCAACCGGTGGGGTGGCGGTTAACCCGACTTAACCCGGACAGGCCGGGTGGCGGGCCTCGTCAACTTTTCGCCGTGACGAGAGAAGGATAGCGCAGCCTGCGCCGTGAGGAGCTAGCGGCACCACCGTATCCTTCCCCCCGTCGGGGGAAGGCGCGAATGTCAGGGACAGCGCGGGTCGCGCTCGGGCGCTCCGGCGCCGCGGGTCTGCCAGGCGCCGCCGGGAGCCTGGTACTTCTCGCCCGGCGCGGTGCGCTGGATCAGGATGCAGCCCTGGGTGAAGGCATATTCCTCGATCGTCGCGTTCTGGGCGGCGGCGCGCTCGGTGTAGTTGGCGCGGCGCTGGATGTTGATCTTGTCGGCGAGCGCGCGAACGTCGCTGCCGCCGCTGACGACGCCGAGATACCCGTCCGGCTTCTCGCCGACCTGCCCGGCTGCGCGCGCCGCGGCATAGGCCGGGTCGCGGTCGGCCAGCGCCGTGGTGGCGATGCCGGCAAGCACCAGCGCCAGAGCCGGAGCGAACCGGAGGCGGCGGGCGATCGAGGGGGCAGTCTTGGTCATCAGAATATGTCCGAGTTGGCTTCGATGTTCTTCTTAACGTCGTCGGCAAGGCGATAGATCACTTCCTGCTTGATGTTGATGTTCAGCTCGATGACGATTGGCTTGTCGGGTGCGTTCACCGAGATGCACCCCGCCAGCGCCGTCGCGCCGATCACCAACACCGCCGCAGCGCTTGCCACGCGGCGGCCCGATCCGCTCCCGCCCATTCCCCTGCGCTTCATGCCGGAGCTTGTCGCAGCCGGGTTGGGGGCGGTCAATCGTGGGAACGTCATGGCATAGTCTCGCTTGCGGGAGGCTGAATGGAAGGATCCGGGCGACGAATCGTTTGCGCGCCGGCGCCGGGCCGAACGGGTTTGCCGTCGGCGTCCAGCAAGCCGAGCGTACGGGGATCGCGCACGTATGTCGGATCGTAGAGCGACTTGAACGAAGTCACGAGCTGGAGGAACGGCGCGCGCACGTTCACATTGAACTGGATCGGCAGGCTGGCGATGCGCCGCGTGAGGAAGTTCTTCGACGCGCCCTCGCCCTGGCTCACGCCCGAGAAGCTGACGCGCGTCACGATCTCGCCTTCCAGAGCGCCGCTCATCGCGATGGTCATCTCGCGGTAGTTCATCGACTTCAGCGCATCGAAGGCGAAATTCGCCATCGCCGACAAGTCCTTGTAGGTCAGCTCGCCGACGTAGGAGACGTTGCCCCCGGGCGACCGCGACTTGAGGAAACCGCCCTCGATGCGGCCGCCGTTCTCGTCGAACACCAACGGCATCGAGCCGTCGAAAGTGCCGGTGGCGTTCATGTTCGCCAGGTCCAGCCGCTGCACGAACTGCGCCGCATCGAGCCCGGTCACCTCGAGCGTGTAATGCCGCACTTCGGCGACGCCGATCTGCATCCGCGTGGGCAGCAGCCTCAGCGTGCCGCCGAAGAACGGCCAGGTCCCGCCGTCGACGGCCAGGATCATGCCCGGCTGCATGGCGAAGGTCAGGACACCGTCGTTCACCTCGATGCCCGGGTTGATCGAGGCGACCTTGATCTGCTGGCCGGGCGCCGTGACCAATCCCAGCAGGTCGGTGAAGCGGATCGTGCCCGAGGCCTCCTTCACCGGCCCGAACGCGGCCGCGAAATCGAGCGCGTCGCTGCTGAACGCGCCCGTGCTGGTGACGCCCTTCTCGCTCCAGTCGATCCGCCCTTGCCCGCGTACCGTGCCTTTGGTGTTGGCGACGACGCCGAGCGCCAGGCGGCTCAAGGTCTCGGGCTGGAGCTTGTCGTCGAAGCGGCTGCCGTTCACCGCGAGCTCGGCATGCCCGCGCGCGGTGCCGAGGTCATGCCGGATCGTGGCCACCACCACCTCACGGTCGCTGGCCGGCTCGCGCATCAGCGCCTTCGCGTCGATCACGTTGTTCTTCAAGGTCAGCGTCGCATCGCGCGCGACCACCGGCTGAAAGCGCGCGACTTGCTGGCGATCGACCAGCCGGAACGCGCCCTCAGTCAACGTGAGCACGCCGCCGGCATAGCGCCACTTGCCGCGCGCCTCGTGCAAGTCGAGCGGCACGGCGTAGAGCGAGACGTCCGATCCGTCGAAGCTGCCGGCGATGTCCTGGCCCACCCGCGCGTCGAGCTTGGCGATGCGGAACTGCGAGGCGCTTGCGATCTGCCCCAGGCGAACGTCGATCGCGCGCGCGGCGATCACGCCGGGGTAGGCGAAGCCGATCGGTCCGCCGGACAAGCGAATCGGCGTCTCGCCAAGGTGGCCCGACAGGTCGAGCGCGGCCACGCCGCCGGCAAGGCTCACGGCTCCGCCACGCGATTCGAGCAGCGGCCGCCCTCGCACCGGGCAGATCGTCAGCTGCTTGCGATCGATCGAGAGGTTGGCCAGCGCCAATCCGCCGAACCGCACTTGGGTGCACTGCCGCCACACGGCCAGCGCGGTGTCGCTCCAGGTTCCGTCGAGCGGGAGCAGGAGATTGTCGGCTCGGCCGCCGGGCAATGCGCCGCTCAGCAGCACTTGGCCGGAAAAGCCGATCGTACCGCCGCGTGCCTGCACCACCGCCAGCTCGGGCACGGCGACGCGCGCATCGCCGGCGCGATACTCGGGCATGCGCACGCGCAACACCAGGCTGCCATCGGGGGCGCGCTCCATCCGCCCGGCGATGCGCGGCAGCCCCGCGCCGCCGGTCGCAAAGTTGCCGCCGATGCGCGGCAGCCCCCGCGCGCTTGCCAGCACCTGCAGCCGCGAGACGGCCGCGATCGCCTCTCCGCTGCCCCCACGCAAGCTGGCGCGCGGCACGACCAGTGAGATGCCCAGCTCGTTCCGGCGCGCAAGGAAGCTGCCGTCGAGCGCGCTGCCGCGCGATTCGCGGGCGAGCCCGGTGCGCACTTGCGCCAGCAGCGGCGCAATCAGCGTGCCCTGCCCGCTCCGCTCCGCAGTGGCGAGCGCGGCCTCGAGCGTGGAGCCGGTGGCGAGGCCCCGGCCGGCGACATCGCCCTCCACTTCCCAGCGCGCCAGCCCTTGCGAGGAGCGCAACCGGCCGGAAGCCCGCAACTCCCCGACGCGCGCCTGCCGCGCCGCCAGCCCCGAGGCGGTCAGGTCGTAGCGCGCGGTGAGCACGCGCTTGCGATAGGTCAGCGTCGTATCGCCCTTGAGCGCCGCGAGCCGCTCGCCGGCATGGGCCAGCGGTCCGGCGGTGAGCCCAAACCGGCCCTCGCCACCATCGAGCGCTGGGTCGAAAGTCACGTCGCTTTGCAGCCCGGCGCTGGCGAGCCGCAGCGCTTGCGCCGGACAGTCCAGCCCGGCCAGCCGCACCGGGCCGACGAAGCGCGGCTTCTCCGCCGTGACCGTCAGCTTGCCGTAGACGCTCGCCCGCTGCGCCGTGCAGCCTGCGGCCGCCACGCCCGGCATGATCGCGGCGACTTCACCCGAGAAGCCGCCGCGCAGCCGCCCCTTGCCGTCGAGCTTGATCCCGGCGCGACCGTAATCGCTCTCGATCAGCGCTCGCCCATCCTGGATGGCCAGGTCGTAGTCGGGCAGACGAAAAGGTCCGCCCCCGCCGGTGAAAAGCGCCTTGTCGAGGCTGCCGAAGCTCACCTTGCCGCCGCGCACCGAGCCGTAGAGGCGCGGGCGCACCAGCGTGATCCGGCCGATCCCGGGCAGTCCGAAGCCGATCCGCGTCGCCACGCGAACTTGCGCGATCGTCAGGTCCGGCCGTCGGGGGTCGCCGATCACCAGGTCACGGATCACCTGCTCGTCCGGCCCGATCTTCGCGATCTTGTAAGTGCCCGGCAGGCCGAGCGCCTTGAGCTGGCCGGCGATGACGTTGTCCGCGATCCGCTCGCGCCGCGCCCAGGCGAACACGAGCGCCAGCGCCAGCAGCACGACCGCGAACGCCAGCCACGTACGCTTGCGGCGCAGCATCCGCCGGGGAGCACTCTGTGGTGCAGTCACGTCGTGCTCTTGCGACATCCGAAGCATCACTTGCGCTGGCGAACCTTGAAAGGCAATGAATTCCCCCGACGATGGCCGACGATCCCACCTTGTTCGGCGCGCCCGCCAGTGCCGCCCCCGCAACCGCAGACGCCCGCCCCGGCTCCGACCCGAGCGGCCACCGAGGGCGCCTGCGGCAAAGGCTGCTCGAAGGCGGGGACGATGCGCTGGGCGATCACGAGGTCATCGAACTGCTGCTGATGCAGGCGGTTCCCCGCCGCGACATGAAGCCGCTCGCCCGCACCCTGCTCGACCGGTTCGGCTCGCTCGCCGGCGTCCTGACCGCCGACCCGCGCACGCTGGCGCTGCACCCCGGCATGGGCGAGGCGACGGCTGCCGCGCTCAAGATCGTCGCGCTGGCCGCCAAGCGGCTCGCCCGGCAGCGCGTGCGCGAGGCGCCGGTGATCGGCTCGTGGCAAGCGCTGCTCGACTATCTGACGATCGACATGGCCCACCTCACCCGGGAGCGGGTGCGCGTGCTCTACCTCAACACCCGCAACATGCTGATCCTGGACGAGCATGTCGGCGACGGCTCGATCGACGAAGCGGCGATCCACCCGCGCGAGGTGATCCGCCGCGCGCTGGACCTGGGCGCCACCGCGCTGATCCTCGTCCACAACCACCCCAGCGGCAATGCGCAGCCGAGCCGCGCCGACATCGAGATCACCAACCGCATCGCCGAGGCGGGGCGGCTGCTGGGCGTGACGGTGCACGACCACATCGTGATCGGTCGCGAAGGGCATGTCTCGCTCCGGGCGCAGGGTTTGATCTGATGGCGTGGGCCGCAGGGCAGCCGTACACCGCGCCCAAACCAATAACCAATTCGGTTCTATTTGTCAAGTCTGTTCTTACCCTGTTCGCCCCATGTGCGTAGCCGCCGTCGCCTGGAAGGCGCACCCGCGCTGGCGCCTGGTGGTCGCCGGCAATCGCGACGAGTTCCACGCCCGCGCCGCCGCGCCCCTGTCGCGCTGGGATGACCTGCCCGGCGTGATCGCCGGGCGCGACTTGGTCGGCGGCGGCACCTGGCTTGGCGTGCACGAGGCCGGCCGCTTCGCCCTCGTCACCAACTTCCGCCAGCCCGAAGGCCCGCAGCCCGGCCGCCCCTCGCGCGGCAAGCTCGTCACCGACCTGCTCGAAGGCCGCGCGCCCGAGCGGATGGCCGAGATGAACAGCTTCAACGTGATCCACACCGACGGCGAGGAAGCGATCTACCTCACCAACGTCCCCGAAGTCCGCTGGGCGCCCCTCGCGCCCGGCATCCACGGCCTCTCCAACGGCGGCTTCCACGACCGCTGGCCCAAGACCGTGCAGTTGGAAGCGGCGCTCGCGGACTGGCTGGAGCGGGATAGCGGCGATCCGGCGGAGCTGCTCGACGCCCTGCGCCGCGAGACGCCCGACCCGGCGCTGGCCCGGCCGAGCGAAGGCCCGGAGCCGCGGTTCGCCCCGGTGTTCATCCGTCATGCGGAGTATGGGACGCGGTGTTCGACGGTGGTGTTGGTGGACGCGGGAGGTACAGGCTTGATCGTGGAGCGACGGTTCGATGAGGACGGCGAAGCGATCGGGGAGGCGTGGGTGGAGTTCGGCTGGCTCAGGTGAACGGGTTGCGAATGGTGAGTTGCTCATTCAACCGCAAGCCGTCCTGCATGTCCTCGGACCACACCGTCTCGCAGCCCGCAAGCAAAGCGGCGCCAACGATCATTCCGTCGTAGGTCGAGAGACGATAACGCTCGGCCAAGCGAATTCCGGCCTCGTGCGTGTCGATGGACATCGGCATCACCGTGGTAAGCTCCCGCACCAGAGCAAGCCAATTGTGAATTTCACGCCAGTCGAGCCTCATCTTACGCCGGGCGACATTGACGATCTCGTTCAGAACCTGGACGCTTACCACGCACTCTTTCTCGAGTAAGCGCTCCACCCTTCCCGCCTTCAGCGGATCGCCAGATGTCAGGTAAACGAGAACATTCGTATCGAGGAAGTCAGCGGCCATTCGCCTCGTCCCGGTCGAACTTGAAGTCCGCTGGCAGCCGACCGCGATAAGCTCGCAGTCGTTTCAGCAACTCCTCTCGACTAGGCTTGCGCGCCACACCCATGTGGTGCGAATCCGCAACGTGGATCTCGATGTCATCGCCCTCCCGCAAGCCCAAGGCTTCCACCACAGATGCAGGAAGCCTCACGGCCAGACTGTTACCCCACTTCGCTACTTGCATGGTCGACCTCAATGATATCCACCTGGGATAACGTATATCATCCCTGCATGCCGCAGGCAATGTGCGTACGCAAGGCCAAGCCCTTGCCATCCCTCCCCGCTCCCCCTAGCGGCTGCCCGCGTCAGAGAAGGAGTTTCCCATGGTCCCCCGCTATGCTCGTCCCGCGATGACCGCGATCTGGGAGCCGGAGGCGCGCTATCGCATCTGGTTCGAGATCGAGGCGCATGCCGCGGTGAAGATGGGCGAGCTGGGCGTCGTGCCCGAAAGCGCTGGCCGCGCGCTGTGGGACTGGTGGGCGACCAACCCCAAGATCGACGTCGCCGCGATCGACGCGATCGAGGCCGTCACCAAGCACGACGTCATCGCCTTCCTCGATTGGGTGGCGCAGCAAGTCGGGCCCGAGGCGCGCTTCATGCACCAGGGCATGACCAGCTCCGACGTGCTCGACACCACGCTCAACGTCCAGCTCGCGCGCGCCAGCGACTTGCTGCTGGAAGATCTCGACCAGCTGCTCGCCGCGATCCAGCGCCGGGCCGAGGAGCACAAGTACACCCCCACCATCGGCCGCAGCCACGGCATCCACGCCGAGCCGGTTACCTTCGGCCTCAAGCTGGCGCAGGCCCACGCCGAGTTCGCCCGCTGCCGCAAGCGCCTTGTCGCCGCGCGCGAGGAGATCGCGACTTGCGCCATCTCCGGGGCGGTCGGCACCTTCGCCAACGTCGATCCTTCCGTGGAGGAATACGTCGCGGCCAAGATGGGCCTGGAGGTCGAGCCGATCTCCACCCAGGTCATCCCCCGCGACCGGCACGCGATGTTCTTCGCGACGCTGGGCGTCATCGCCAGCTCGATCGAGCGCCTCGCCATCGAAGTCCGCCACTTGCAGCGCACCGAGGTGCTGGAGGCCGAGGAATACTTCTCGCCCGGCCAGAAGGGTTCGAGTGCGATGCCGCACAAGCGCAACCCGGTGCTGACCGAGAACCTCACCGGCCAGGCGCGCATGATCCGCTCCTATGCCCTCCCCGCGATGGAGAACGTGGCGCTGTGGCACGAGCGCGACATCTCGCACTCCTCGGTCGAGCGCTTCATCGGCCCGGACGCGACGATCACCCTCGACTTCGCGCTGGCCCGCCTCACCGGGGTGATCGACAAGCTGCTGATCTATCCCGAGCGGATGCAGAAGAACCTCGACCGCATGGGCGGGCTCGTCCACTCGCAGCGGGTGCTGCTGGCGCTCACGCAAGCCGGGCTCAGCCGCGACGAGAGCTATCGCCTGGTCCAGCGCAACGCGATGAAGGTGTGGGAATCGGACGGCCAGCTCTCGCTGCTCGAACTGCTCAAGGCCGATCCGGAAGTCGCCGCCGCGCTGCCGGCCGAGACGATCGAGGAGAAGTTCAACCTCGACTACCACTTCAAGGAAGTCGACCGCATCTTCGAGCGCGTGTTCGGCTGATCAGGGCTCCGAGTCACTGCTCTGCGCGGACCGCTGCTTCCTCCAGCCTGTGAGGAACGGGGAAAGTAGCTCCGCCGGGCGGTCGACCTTGCGGGCAACGCCGGAGCCAAGCCGCGCCTCGGGGTTTCCTTGGCCGGCAATCCCGCCTAGCATCCTCGCGAAAACGCCGGAGAGAACGCATGCAGGTCGTCCGTACCATCCTGTGGGTACTCGTCACCGCCATCCTCGTCGCCTTCGTTGCGATGAACTGGACCAAGGTGCCGGTGAACTTCTGGCCGCTCGATGACGGCAACTACTTCCACTTCGAATGGCCGGTGGGCATCGTCGCGCTCGTGTTCTTCGCCCTGGGCGCGCTGCCGCTGTGGCTCCTGGCTCGCGCGCAGCGCTGGCGGCTGAACCGGCGGATCAGCGCGCTGGAGAACTCGGCGCGCTCCAACAGCTACACGCCGGTCACGACCACCCCAGAGGTCGCTCCGGCGCCCCTCGGCGAGCCCATCGCGCAAGATCCCGATAAGCTCTGAACCAGCCTCCTTCGCCCAGACCCGAAAAAGCACAGCAAAGCCTGCCACGATGAACCACAATCCCGTCTACCTCGCGCTCGACCTGCCGCGGATCGAGGCCGCCGAAGCTCTCGCCCGCAAGGTCGCGGGGCACATCGGCGGCATCAAGCTGGGCCTCGAATTCTTCTACGCCCATGGCCACCATGGCGTGCACGAGCTGCACAAGGTCGGCCTGCCGATCTTCCTCGACCTCAAGCTGCACGACATCCCCAACACGGTCGCGGCGGCGATGCAGTCGATCCACGTGCTCGAGCCATCGATCGTCACCGTGCACGCGGCGGGCGGGCAAGCCATGATGGAGGATGCCAAGGCCGCCGCCGGCGAGAACTGCAAGGTCGTCGCCGTCACCGTGCTCACCAGCCTGGACGAGGGCGATTTGTCGGCGACCGGGATTTCGTGCAGCGCGTTCGACCAGGCCCTGCGCCTCGCCGAACTCGCCCACTCCGCCGGGCTCGACGGCATCGTCTGCTCGGGTCACGAGGTCGGCGCCGTCCGCAAGCAGTGGAAGGACGGCTTCTTCGTGGTGCCGGGCCTGCGCCCTGCCGAGGGCGCGAGGTCCAACGGAGGCAAAGGCGACCAGAAGCGCACCGTCACGCCGCGCGAGGCGCGCGATGCGGGCGCGTCAGTGCTGGTGGTCGGCCGCCCGATCAGCCGCGCCGATGATCCGCTGGCTGCGGCGCGGGCGATCGAGGCGACGCTGTAATGGACCCGTCGACCCGGGCTTGACCCGGGTCCGGTTTCGCCAGTGCTGGACCGCTGGAAGTGATCCCGACGCGCGACATCTGGTCGATGCCGGAACCGGTCCCGGGTTGAGCCCGGGACGACGTATGTTGAGGTTGCTCAGCCCCACACCCAGTCGTACGTCAGCGGCGCCTCCCGGAAGGCGAAGCGGTCGATGTGGCGGGCGACGACATCCTTGAGCTGGTCCACCTGGTCGTGGTCATTGCCGCGCACGCTGACCTCGATCACCTCGCCATCGGCCTTCATCGTCGCGACGGCGCCGACGAAGGTGACCACGCCGGTGGCGCCGTCAAGCTCGACCGGCAGCTTGTGGGCCCAGTGCTTGCACAGCTGCTGGACGTACTTGCCGCCGTGGGCGGTGGAAACGCGGGCCTGGACCTGGTTCATGGCTCGATCCTTTCGATCTTGCGCGCCGCCTCGTCGATGATCTCGGCGATGGCGAGCACCGTTTCGCGGCCGGCGCCGTCCTGGGACAAGCGATCGAACAGCGCCGTCTTGAGCGAGTGCATGGCCCGACGCACCGGCGCAGGGTCGGTCCTGGCGCGCACGTCCGCCAGCGCGGCAAGGCGCTGGCGAAGCTCGGCCACGGCGTCGGCCTGTTCGCTCAACTGCGCTCGGCCAGCTTCGGTGACCTCGAAAGCCTTGCGACTGCCATCCGTAGCCGCAGCGGCGATCACGCCCTGCTCCTCCATGTAGGTCAGCGCCGGGTAGACCACGCCGGGGCTCGGCGCGTACTCGCCGCCCGACAGCGTCTCGATCGCCTTGATCAACTCGTAACCATGGCGCGCCTCTTCAGCGACGAGCGCCAGCAGCAGAAGTTGCAATTCGGCCTGGTCGAACAGCCGACGGCGCCGGCCTCCGCGCCCGAAGCCGTGCGGACCTCCCGAGTGCCCGCCCATCGGTCCATCCGCTCCGAACGGTCCGCCCCCTCCAAACGGCCCGGCAAAGCCCCTGCTGCCGAACCCGCGCGCGAATTCCCTGCGACCACCCCGGCAGCCGCGATCTTCATGATGATGATGCCTCATCGTCGTTCCTTGATGTTTCATGATGACTCTAAGATATATCTTTAGTGCAAACATGCAAGCACGAGCATGTAGAAAATTTTCCCAGGGCAAAACAAAGCCCGGCACCGCTCTCACGGCACCGGGCACGTTTACGCCTGAAGCTGTCAATTCGCGGCGAGCTAGCCCGCGACCACTTCCGCAGTCTTCTCGGCAAAATCCTTTTCCGCGAGGTAGCGCTCGGCATCGAGCGCGGCCATGCAGCCGGTGCCCGCCGCCGTTACCGCTTGGCGGTAGACGTGGTCCATCACGTCGCCGCAGGCGAACACGCCCGGGATCTTGGTCTTGGGCGTGCCCGGCTCGACCAGCAGATAGCCGTTCGCGTCGGTGTCGAGCTTGCCCTGGAACAGCGAAGTCGCGGGCGCATGGCCGATGGCCACGAAGGCGCCGTCGGTCGTCAACTCGCTCTCGGCCCCGGTCTGGGTGTCGACCAGCGCGACGGCGCGCAGCTCGCCGTTCGCGGGATCGGCCAGGAAGCTTTCGACCCGCTTGTTCCACACCACGGTGATGTTCGGGTGGGCGAAGAGCCGCTCCTGCAGGATCTTCTCGGCCCTCAACGAATCGCGGCGGTGGATCAGCGTCACGTCCTGCGAGTGGTTGGTGAGGTAGAGCGCCTCCTCGACCGCGGTGTTGCCACCGCCGATCACCACCACCTTCTTGCCGCGGTAGAAGAACCCGTCGCACGTGGCGCAGGCGCTCACGCCCTTGCCCGAGAGTTCCATCTCGCCCGGCACGCCGAGCCACTGCGCCTGCGCGCCGGTGGCGATCACCAGCGTCTCGCCCTCGTAGATATCGCCGCCATCGCCGATAGCGCGGAAGGGTTCGCCGCGCTTCGGGCCATCGAGATCGACCGAGACGATCGTGTCCCACAGCATGCGCGTGCCGACGTGAACCGCCTGCGCCTCCATCTCCTGCATCAGCCAGGGCCCCTGGATAACCTCGCGGAAACCGGGATAGTTCTCGACATCGGTGGTGATGGTCAGCTGACCGCCGGGTTGCAGGCCCTGCACCACGATCGGCTTCAGCCCGGCCCGCGCGCCGTAGATCGCGGCCGACAGTCCCGCCGGTCCCGAACCGATGATGAGCATGCGAGTGGTATGCGTGGCCATGAACGTTCCTCCGGCGCGCGAGATAGCGACTGCCCTGCCGCTTTGCCAAGTTTCGCCGCCAGTGGGAAAGCTTTGCTGTCCACAAGCGCAGGCTTAGGCGTCCCTCCCGGCGGCCAAGCCGTCCTCTCCCCTCGCCCCCGGTTGACGTCAAGGCCCGGCGCCGCCACTCAGCATCCATGGACAGCTTCCCCGGACCGACCTCCAACCGCTTCATGTCGCAGCGCCTTCGGCTCAACTACGTGGACTGGGGCAATCCCGAGGCGCCGCCGCTGATCCTCCAGCATGGCGGGCGAGATCATTGCCGCAGCTGGGACTGGGTGGCGCAGGAGCTGCGGCACGACTGGCATGTCATCGCCCCGGACTTGCGCGGCCACGGCGACAGCGAGTGGTCGCCAGAAGGGCATTACGGGATGGATGCCTTCGTCTATGACTTCGCCCAGCTGGTGCACACCCTGGGGTACGAGCGTGTGACGATCATCGCCCACTCGCTCGGGGGCGGCATCGCGACACGCTTTTCGGGCCTATATCCCGAGCGTGTCGCCAAGCTCGTCAACATCGAAGGTCTCGGCCCCGCTCCTGGCGAAATCCCGCAGAGCGACGCCCTTGCCGATCGCCTACGCGGTTGGATCGCGGACAAGCGCAACGCCGCGGGCCGCAATCCGCGCCGTTACGCGTCCCTGCGCGAAGCGTACCAGCGGATGAAGACCGAAAACAGCTTCCTCACCGACGAGCGGGCTCGCCACCTGACCATCCACGGGGCGACCCGCAACGAGGATGGCACGTGGAGCTGGAAGTTCGACAATTATCTCAACGTCTGGACCGTGGCCGACATGACGTTCGCGGACAAGACCGCGCTATGGGAAGCCATCACCTGCCCAGTGCTGATGCTCTGGGGCAAGGACAGCTTCGCCGCCAGCCCCGCGTATGACGGACGGCTCGATCATTTCCGCGATGCCCGGCTGATCGAATACGACGACGCCGGCCACTGGCTGCACCACGACCAGTTCGACCGGTTCATGAGCGACGTTCGCGCCTTCCTCGCCGAAGCGCCCGCCTGACGCGGGGACGCCGGGCAAGCGTCAGGAGCGCGAGCCCGAGTTGGGATTGCCCTTCGGCTGCGTCTTCTCCTCTCCAAGCTGTCCGGACCCATGATAGGCGGTCTCGCTCTGGCCACCGTGCCAGTCGCCGCTTTCGCCTTTGCCTTCCTTGCCGGTGTGCGGGTTGGGGTAAGCCCCTCCGGCGCTTTCCGCACCCTTGTCCGCCGGAACCTCGCCTGCCTTGCCGCTCTTGGCAGGACTGCCGCTCTTGTCAGGATCGTCGCTCTTGACCGCTTGCGTCGGTGTCTTCTCTGTCATGCTCGGCTCCCGGGCGAAGTGTCTTCTCCCTGAACCGCGCCAGACGCCCCATCGTTCCATTGCTCCCGCGCTTTGGCTGGTCCATCGTCGGCCGATGCTGCCGCCCCCAACCTTCGCATGACCACACGCTACGATGCGATCGTCGTGGGTGCGGGTCATAACGGGCTCGTCTGCGCCTTCTATCTCGCGCGCGCCGGCCTCAGGGTACGCGTGGTCGAGCGGCGCGAGGTGGTCGGCGGCGCGGCGGTGACCGAGGAGTTCCACCCCGGCTTCCGCAATTCGGTCGCGAGCTACACCGTCAGCCTGCTCCAGCCCAAGGTCATCGCCGCCATGCGCCTGGCCGAGCATGGCTACCATGTGATCGAGCGGCCGATCTCGAACTTCCTGCCACAGGAGGACGGGGGCTACCTGAAGCTCGGCGGTGGCCTCGCGCGCACCCAGGCCGAATTCCGCCGCTTCTCCGCCCACGATGCCGAGATCCTGCCCGCCTACTACGAAGCGCTCGAGGGCGTGGCGCAAGTGCTGCGCGATCTCGCCCTCAAGAGTCCGCCGAATGCGGGCGAAGGCTGGCGCACTTTCGTCGACGGGCTTGTGCAGGGCCGCGCCCTCGCCGGCCTGCCGCTTGAGCGCAAGCGCGACATGCTCGACTTGTTCGCCCGTTCGGCGCGCACGTTCCTCGACGGCTGGTTCGAGAGCGAGGCGGTGAAGGCGGCGTTCGGCTTCGATGCCGTCGTCGGCAACTTCGCCTCGCCCGATACGCCCGGCAGCGCCTACGTCCTGCTCCATCACGTGTTCGGCGAAGTGAACGGAAAGCGCGGTGCCTGGGGCCATGTTGTGGGCGGCATGGGCTCGATCACTCAGATCATGACCCAAGTCTGCCGCGCCGCCGGGGTGGAGATCACCGTCGGCACGCCGGTGGAGCGCGTCCTGGTGGACGGCGGCAAGGTCGCAGGCGTGCGCCTGGCCGGCGGCGAGGAGATCGCCGCGCCGCGGGTCGCCGCCAACGTCGGCCCGCGCCTGCTCTACGAACGGCTGATCGATCCTGCGGACCTGGAGCCGGACTTCCTGCGCCGCATCCGCATGTTCAAGGCCGGCAGCGGCACCTTCCGCATGAACGTGGCTCTTAGCGAGCTGCCACGCTTCACCTGCCTGCCGGAGCCGGGCGAGCATCACCGGTCCGGCATCATCATCGCCCCGACGCTCGACTACATGGACCGCGCCTTCCTCGATGCGAAGCGCGACGGCTGGTCGAAGGCGCCGATCGTCGAAATGTTGATCCCCTCCACCGTCGACGACAGCCTGGCCCCGCCCGGCGCCCATGTCGCCAGCCTGTTCTGCCAGCAGTTCGCGCCCATGCTGCCCGACGGCCGCGACTGGGACGAAGAGGAAGACGCAGCGGCCGACACGATCATCGCCACCATCGAACGCCATGCTCCCGGCTTTGGCGCTTCGATCCTGGGCCGGCAGGTGCTCAGCCCCAAGGGTCTGGAGCGCACTTTCGGTCTGGTCGGCGGTGACATCATGCACGGCAACATGAGCCTCGACCAGCTGTGGTCGGCCCGCCCGATGCTGGGCCATGGCGGCTATCGCGGCCCGTTGCGCGGCCTCTACATGTGCGGCGCGGGCACGCATCCGGGTGGCGGCGTCACCGGCGCGCCCGGCCATAACTGCGCGGCGCGGATCCTTGCCGACCGCGGCCGCCTACGCGCCTGGCCGACGTGATCGCGACGACATCTTTACCACGTTTGGGAACCCAAACCGGGGAAACAGTGTTTACCGCCGAATTAGGGCGGTCGAGCGAGGGGACGCTTGGCCAACACGCCTTCCTACCCTGCTGCGAAAGCGACCATGCCGGCTACGAGGCCCATGCGCGTCAGGTTACGGTGAGCGGTGCGGGTGCTTGCGGATTCACATTCGGCGGCGCGGCCTCTACATGGCGGCTGGAGCCCTGACGTGTTCAACGAAACCATCAAGATCCTTGCCGTAGACGACATCCGGGAAAACCTGGTGGCGCTGGAGGCTGCGCTCGAGCAGAGCGGGGTCGAGCTCGTGACCGCAAGCAATGGCTTCGAGGCGCTGGAACTGCTGCTGCGCGAGGATTTCGCTCTCGCCCTGCTCGACGTGCAGATGCCCGAGATGGACGGGTTCGAGCTGGCCGAGCTGATGCGCGGGACCGAGCGCACGCGGGCGGTGCCGATCATCTTCCTCACCGCCGTCGCCACTGACGAGCGGCGCAAGTTCCGCGGATTCGAGGCGGGCGCGGTCGACTATCTGCTCAAGCCGCTCGATATCTTGGTGCTCAATTCCAAGGTCACAGTCTTTGTCGAGCTCGCCCGGCAGCGGCTCGAGATCGCGCGCCAGCGCGACGAGCTGGGCGCAGCGCTCGGCCGCCTGCGCGCGCACGATGACAACTCGCCCCTCGCGATCATGGAACTGGACGAGAACCTGCGGATCTCATCGTGGGCCGGCGGCGCTGCCCGCATGTTCGGGTTCACCGCGAGCGAAGTGCTCGGGCGACGGCTGGACGAGGCGCCGTTCCTGCCAGCAGAGGACCGCGCCGTCTTCGCGGTCGCGATCCGCAAGCTCTTCGCCGGCGAGGATCGGCGCGAGATGCAGGAGCATCGATACTTGCGCGCCGATCGCGCCATCCGCCACGCGGAGTGGTACTGCTCCTCCCTTGCCGGGACCGGCCTGCGCCAGCGCAGCGTGATGTTGCAAGTGCTCGACGTGACCGAACGGCAGCAAGCCGAGGCGACGCAGCGGCTGCTGATCGGCGAACTCAATCACCGGGTGAAGAACACGCTGGCCACGGTGCAGGCGATCGCCGCGCAAGGCTTCCGCCACGCCCGTTCGCAGGACGAGTTCCGCGATTCCTTCACAGGCCGCATCCACGCCCTCGCCCGCGCCCACTCGCTCCTGAGCGCGACCACCTGGGAAAGCGCGGGCTTGCGCGGGCTCATCGCCGATCAAGTCGCGATCGGCACGATTTCGCCCGACCGCCTCCGGCTCGAAGGCCCCGAAGTCGCGCTGCCGCCCGAGTTGGCGCTGCGCTTCGCCCTGGTCCTCCACGAGCTCACGACCAACGCCAACAAGTATGGCGCGCTGTCGAACGAGACCGGCCACATCGCGATCTCCTGGGCGATCGGCGAGGGACGGCTGAGCTTTCTGTGGTCCGAGCATGGCGGCCCGCCCGTGCAGCCCCCTTCGCGCAAGGGCTTCGGCACCACGCTGGTGACCGGCAGCCTCGGGGGTGAGGCGGCCGAGATCGCCTCCGAATACCCGGTCGAGGGCGTGCGCTGGCGGCTGGTCCTGCCGTTGAGTGACGATGTGGCGGCGCAAGCCGAGCCCGCGCCGCCATCCTCGATGCCGTCGGCCCCGGTCGAGGCGCGCGAGACCGCCGCGCCTGCGGCCGACGCGATGTTCTCCGCCGACTTGCGGGTGCTGGTGGTCGAGGACGAGCCGCTTGTCGCCATGGAGCTCATGATCGAGCTGGAGGAGAGTGGCGCGACCGCCGTTGGGCCGGCGACCACGTGCAGCCAGGCGCTCGAGCTCATCGCCAAGGGGCGCCCCAGCGTGGTCCTGCTCGACGGCAATCTCAACGGGGAGCGCATCGACAGCGTCGCCGACGCCCTCGCCGAGCGCGACATCCCGTTCGCCTTCGTCAGCGGCTATGGCGCCGAGCACTTGCCGCAAGCGCATCGCCATCGTCCGGTGATCACCAAGCCGTTCACCCCTGCCGAGATCCACCGCATGGTGCAGCAGCTCGCCGGGCTGCGCTCACCCGGCTCGTCCTGACGCCGCGCGGATCGCGCGTGGGCGCGGCCGACAGTTCGGAACGAAAATCCTTTCAGCGCGTTCAGGAAACTGTTGATCGTATCGGTCGGGAGGGTCTTGCGTATGACATCGACGCGTTTCTACACCAGCCGTCCTCGTGACACGATCCTGCCGCAAGCGCCGCTCGACGCGCATCAGCGGCTGCGCACCTTCGGCCCGATCCAGCCGATGGAGCCGCCGAGCTTCCTGGAGCGCCTGTTCAAGCGTCGTTGAGGTCGTCCTCAGCTCGCTCCTCCTCCCGACATCTAGCGCAATGACGGTGCATGCCGCTGTCGCTTGCGAGCCAAACCCTGGCGCACATGCTGGCCTGTCCCGCGTTCGCGTAGCTTGTTCCCCAGTCCCGGGGCGGGCACTCCTGGTCTCAAGCTGAACAGGGAGATCATCAGTGAAGAACGTTCTTTGGACGGGGCTTATCGCCGGGGCGGCGCTGCTGCCCGCCGTGCCCGCCCAAGCCGATGCGCCCAAGCCCGCCGCTCTCGTCGCCGACGGCATTCCGCCGGTGCCGGACGATATCCCCGTCAGCATGCGCCCCTACATGGAATACCGCAGCGCGACCGCCGAAGGATGGGACGCCAAGACCGGCGCGATGATCGTCGCCACCCGCTTCGGCAACACCGCACAGCTCCACACTGTGTCGGCCCCGCTGATGGACCGGCATCAGATCACCTTCGAGGCTGAGCCGGTCACGGGCCTGCCCTCGCCCAAGGGCGACATGCTGCTGGTGCAGAAGGACAACGGGGGCGACGAGTTCTACCAGCTCTACCGCCTCGACGCCGGCCGGCTGCAGCTGCTGACCGACGGCAAGAGCCGCAACGAATTCGGCGCCTTCAGCGACGACGGCAAGCTCGTCGGCTACAGCTCGACCCGGCGCAACGGTATCGATTCGGACCTCTACGTTCTCGACCCCGCCAATCCCAAGAGCGACCGCATGGTGGCGCAAGTGAAAGGCGGCGGCTGGGCGATCAGCGGCTTTTCGCCCGACAACCGCACCGCGCTGGTGCAGCAATACGTCTCGGTCCAGAAGTCCAACTTGTGGCTGCTCGATCTGCGTTCGGGCAAGCTGACGGCGCTCGGCGACCACGCCAAGCCCGTGTCCTACGGCAGCGCCGACTTCGCCCCCGACGGCACGATCTGGGTGACGAGCGACGAAGGGTCCGACTTCCAGCGCCTCGGCACGGTCGATGCCCAGACCGGCAAGTTCACTCCGCGATCGCCCGAGCCGCGATGGGATGTCAGCGAGTTCGAGATCGCCCGCGACGGGTCGTACATCGCCTATGTCGTGGACGAGCAAGGCATTTCTCGCTTGCGCCTGCTCGATCCCAGGACCGGCGCGGTGCGCGAGGCAAAGGGCCTGCCCGCCGCGACCATCGGCGGTCTCAAGGCAGCGGCGGACGGCCGCCTCGCCTTCACGATGAGCTCGGCCAAAGTGCCGACCGACGCGTTCTCGCTCGATCCCGTCTCGCTGCAGGCTACGCGCTGGACCGAAAGCGAGACCGGCGGCCTCGATCCGCAGCGCAATCCCGAACCCGAACTGATCACGGTCAAGAGCTTCGACGGCGAGCCGGTCTCAGGCTTCCTCTATCGCCCCGATGCCAAGCTGTTCCCCGGCAAGCGCCCGCTGCTGTTCAATATCCATGGCGGCCCCGAGGGGCAGTTCACCCCCGGCTTCCGCGGCTCGGCCAACTACCTCACCAACGAGCTTGGCATCGCGGTGTTCTATCCGAACGTCCGCGGCTCGACCGGCTTCGGCAAGCGCTTCGTCAGCCTGGACAATGGCCCCTTCAAGCGCGAGGATTCGGTCAAGGACATCGGCGCCTTCCTCGACAAGCTTCAGAAGGACCCGAAGGTCGACGCTGCCCGCATGGCCGAAAGCGGCGGCTCCTACGGCGGCTACATGTGCTACGCCTCGGCGATCCGCTACGGCGATCGCTTCAAGGCCGCGAACTGCATCGTCGCGATCAGCAACTTCGTGACCTTCCTGGAAAACACCCAAGGCTATCGCCGCGACTTGCGCCGGGTCGAGTACGGCGACGAGCGCGATCCGGCTCAACGCGCCAAGCTCACCGAGATCTCGCCGCTGACCAATGTCGGCAAGCTCAAGATCCCGCTGCTCGTCGTCACCGGCAGCAACGACCCGCGCGTGCCCGAGAGCGAGGCGAGCCAGATCGTCGCGGCGGTGCGCCAGAACGGCGGCTCCGCCTGGCACCTCATCGCCAGGAACGAGGGGCACGGCTATCGCAAGAAGGAGAACCGCGACTACGAGTCGTGGGTCGAAACCATGTTCTGGAACAAGTACTTGCTGGACAAGTAAGCCCGCAATCGCCCGCGCTTTGCATTTGGGCGCCGTTCGCCTATATGCCACCCGAGAAAGCCCCGGCCGAGCAGTCGCTTTGAGCGCTCTGCGCGCGCCGGGGCTAGCGTTTCAGCGAACCGAAAGTCGAGGATCGTCCATGTCCCGCAGGCGCCAGATCTACGAAGGCAAGGCCAAGATCCTCTACGAGGGGCCTGAGCCAGGCACGCTGATCCAGTACTTCAAGGATGATGCCACTGCGTTCAATGCCCAGAAGAAGGGCACGATCCAGGGCAAGGGCGTCATCAACAATCGCATCAGCGAATACGTCTTCACGCGCCTCAACCACATCGGCGTGCCCAACCACTTCATCCGTCGCCTGAACATGCGCGAGCAACTGGTTCGGCAGGTCGAGATCATCCCGATCGAGGTCGTCGTGCGCAATGTCGCCGCCGGCTCGATCTCGAAGCGGCTGGGCATCCCCGAGGGCGAGGCGCTGCCGCACACGCTGCTGGAATACTACTACAAGGACGATGCACTGGGCGATCCGATGATCGCCGAAGAGCACATCGCCTGTTTCGGCTGGGCCTCGAACGAGGAGATGCAGGACATCTCGGCGCTCGCGATCCGGGTGAACGACTTCCTGTGCGGCATGTTCGCGGCGATCAACATCCGCCTGATCGACTTCAAGCTCGAGTTCGGGCGCATCTGGGACGGCGACTACAGCCGCGTGATCCTGGCCGACGAGATCAGCCCCGATGGCTGCCGCCTGTGGGATGCGACCACCGGCGAGAAGCTCGACAAGGATCGGTTCCGCCGCGACCTGGGCGGCGAGGAAGAGGCCTACCAGGAAGTCGCGCGCCGGCTCGGCCTGCTGCAGGACGACCCGGGCCCGAGCGAGGTGTTCGATCTCACCGCGCACCGTGGGAAGCTGCGCGGCGGCAAGACCGGCAAGTAACCACAGGTTCCGCGCGTTCGTCCCGATCCCAGGCCTTGTGATTGCGTGTCGAGGGCGGCAGGGACAGCGCGATGAGCGTTCGCCTCGCCGCCGTTTTCCTCTGTGCTCTGCTGGTGCCGCTCGGCGCGCAGGCGCGCGAACCGGCCGAGTTGCCGCGCGACAAGCAGTGGGCCTTCGAGCGTAGCGATATCGCCGTCGATCCCGGTTTTCGCTTCGGTCGCCTGGCGAACGGCATGCGCTACATCGTGCGGCGCAACGCCACCCCGGCCGGCACCGCGCTGGTGCGCATGGACGTGGCGACCGGCTCGCTCGACGAGGGCAAGAAGGAGCGCGGCTATGCGCACTTCGTCGAGCACATGGCCTTCAACGGCAGCACGCACGTGCCCGAAGGCGAGATGGTGCGGCTGCTGGAGCGTAACGGCCTCGCGTTCGGCGCGGACACCAACGCTTCGACCAGCTTCGACCGCACGCTCTACAAGCTGGATCTTCCGACCAACCGGCCGCAGCTGATCGACACCGCGCTGATGCTGATGCGCGAGACGGCGAGCGAACTGTCGATCACGCAGAGCGCAGTCGAGCGCGAGCGCGGCGTCGTCCTTGCCGAGATGCGCGACCGCGACACATGGCAACTGCGCGACACGATCGACAGCACCGCGTTCTTCTATCCCAAGTCGCTGTTTGCCGGGCGCTTTCCGATCGGCACCGCCAAGACGCTGAACGCCGCCAGCGCCGCCCGGCTGCGCGCCTTCTACGCCCGCGAATACGTGCCGCAGAACGTCACGATCATCGTCGTCGGCGATTTCGACCCGGTCGCGGTCGAGGCGATGATCCACACGCACTTCGACGATTGGCAGGGCCCCGTCGCGCGCAAGCAGCCCGACGCCGGTCCGGTGAAGCCCAAGGATAGGGGCCGCACCGCGATCTACCTCGACCCGGCCGAGTCCGAGCGTGTGACGATGATCCGCAGCGCCCCCTGGCTCGACGAACCCGATACCGTCGCCTCGCGGCAGGAAGATCTGCTGCGCCAGATCGGCTACGACATCGTCAACCGCCGCTTCCAGCGCCTCTCGCGCCAGGAAGACCCGCCGTTTCGCGGTGCCGGGTTCGGCACCGGCGACGTGTTCGAGACCGCGCGCTCGACCCGGCTCATCGTCGATACGGTCGACGGCAAGTGGCGCCGCGGCCTGATCGCCGCCGCCCGCGAGTACCGCCGCGCGCTGGTCTACGGCTTCACCGCGCAGGAAGTGGGCGAGCAGATCGCCAACATCCGCACCGCGCTGGAAGACTCGGCCGCCGGCGCCGACACCCGCAGCAACGGCACGCTCGTCGGCGCCGCGCTGGGGCTCGTGGACGACCGCACCGTCCCTTCGTCTCCGTCCGACGTGCTGACGCGCTTCCGCGCTTTCCAGGCACGGATCACGCCCGACGCGGTGCTCGCCGCGATGCAGCGCGAGGCGGTCCCGCTGGAGGACCCGGTGATCCGCTTCCGTGGGCGGCTCGATCCCGCCGGCGGCGCCAGCGCCATCCGCGCCGCGTGGGACGAGGCGATGAAGGCCGAAGTCGCGCAGCAGAGCTCGACCGATCTCGCCGGCTTCGCCTACACCGACTTCGGCCCGGCCGGGAATATCGTGTCCGACACGCGCGAGCCCGAGCTCGGCATCCGCGAGATTCGCTTCGCCAACGGCGTCATGCTCAATCTCAAGCGCACCGCTGTCGAGAAGGACCGTGTCTACGCCAGCCTCTCGGTCGACGGCGGCAGCCGGCTCAACACGGTGGACAACCCGCTCGCGACCGACATGATGGCGTTCTTCGACGATGGCGGCCTCGGCAAGCACAGCGCCGACGACTTGCAGTCGATCCTGGCCGGACGCACCGTCGCGGACGAGTTCGCCACCGGGGACGACAGCTTCGATGCGCAGGCGATCACCACGCCGCGCGATCTGGAACTGCAACTGCAGCTCTGGGCCGCCTATCTCACCGATCCCGGCTACCGAGCGGAGGGCGAGGTCCAGTACCGGCACAACATGAACAACTACTTCGCGCAGATGCGCGCGACCCCCAGTTCGGCGCTGCGGGCCGACCTTGGCGCGATCCTATCGGCCAACGACCCGCGTTTCAGCCTGCACGACGTGAAGGACTACCGCGCCCTCACTTTCGCCAAGCTCAAGCGCGACATCTCCGACCGGCTCGGCAAGGGCGCGCTGGAGATCGGCGTTGTCGGCGACATCGACGAGGACCAGGCGATCGCGCTGGTCGCCGCGACGTTCGGCGCGCTGCCCCCGCGCGAGCCGGCGTTCCACGACAACGGCGCGCAGCCGCCGCGCCGCTTCAATCCCGACCGGACCTTGCGCGTTATCCGCCACAGCGGCCCCGCCGACCAGGCGCTGCTGCGCGTGACCTGGCCGACGCGCGACGACGCCGACCCGGTCGAGAACCTCAAGCTGGAGCTGCTCGAGCGGGTGATCCGCATCGAGCTCACCGAATCGCTGCGCGAGGCGCTGGGCAAGGCCTACTCACCCAGCGCGGCGAGCTCGCTTTCGCACATCTGGAGCGGCTACGGCACGTTCGGCATCGCCGCCTCGATCGACGTGCACGATACCGAGGCGACGCGTTCGGCGGTCCGCAAGGTGGTCACCGACTTGCGCACCAGCCCCGTCGACGCGGACGTGCTGCAACGCGCACGCCAGCCGATCCTCGAATCGCTGCAGAATGCGCTCAAGACCAACAATGGCTGGCTCGCCCTCGTCGCCAACGCCCAGAGCCGGGCCGACCGTATCGACCGCTACCAGCATGCCAAGGACCGGCTCTCCGCACTCGGCGCCAAGGACGTGATGGCGATGGCGCAGCGCTACCTCGATCCCGCCCGGGGGCTGGAGGTCATCGTCTTGCCCGAGGGCGTCGCCCCGCCGTCGAAGTAAGCGGCCCGATGACTGAAGGAATCGGACCGGGCGCTCTCAGAGCGTCGCGAGAGCCGGGATCAGCTCATCGTAATGATCGATCACCGCTGCTCCGCCCAGCTCGTGCGGCGGCAGGTCGTTGAAGCCGAAGCTCACCACCACGCACGGCAGCCCAGCCGCACGCGCCGCGCCGGTGTCGAAGGTCGTGTCGCCGACATAGGCGGCGCGGCCGCCGGTGCTGCGGGTGATCATCTCGTCCAACAGGTCGGGCTTGGGCTTGGCGCGTTCGGGCCCGAGCGTGTCCCCGCCGATCACGGTATAGAACCGATCGCGCAGCCCAAGCTCGACGAGCAGCTTTTCCGCCAGGCCCTCCAGCTTGTTGGTGACGACGGCAAGCTGGACACCGCGCGCGGCCAGACCGTCCAGCATCGCGGCTCCGCCCGGAAACAGGCCGGAATGCACCGCGATGTGGGCCTCGTAGTAGACCAGCAGCTCGGCATGAAGCGCATCGAAGCGCTTCTCCGGCACCGCGCCGCCCGTCACCTCGAGCGCGCGGAACAGCATGCGCCGGGCACCGCCGCCGATCAGGTCGCGCACTTCGGCCGGCGCGATCGTCGGCCGCCCTTCCAGGACGAGCGCATGGTTCACCGCGGCAGCCAGGTCGCCGTGGGTATCGAGCAAGGTGCCGTCGAGGTCGAAGCCGACGATGTCGAAAGGGAAGTCCGTCATGGCCCGGTCCGTGGCGGGTTGGTGTGGAATCCGCAAGCATTTGCTGGCACACGCACGCGTCATGAAAGACGCCAAACCCGCACCGCTCGCGATCGTGATTCTGGCCGCCGGCAAGGGCACGCGGATGAAGAGCGACTTACACAAGGTCCTCCATCCGATCGCCGGCCGGCCGATGCTGGAACACCTGCTCGACAGCGCCGCCCAGCTTGCGCCCGAGCGCCAGGTCGTCGTCGCCGGGCATGGCCGCGAGCAGTTGGCCAAGGCGCTGGGAGACCGCGCCCGGATCGTGGTGCAGGACCCCCAGCTCGGCACCGGGCACGCGGTGCTCCAGGCCAAGGAGGCGCTGGCCGACTTCTCGGGCGACGTGCTGATCCTCTACGGCGACGTGCCTTTCGTCAGCGCCGCCTCGATGCGCGCGATGATCGAGAGGCTCCACGCCGACGACGCGCCGCAAGTGGTGGTGCTGGGCTTCGAGCCGATCGAGCCGCTGCAGTACGGCCGCGTCATCGCCGAGGACGGGCGTATCCTCGCCATGGTCGAACACAAGGACGCCACGCCCGAGCAGCGCGCCGTGCGGCTGTGCAACTCGGGACTGATGGCGGCGCGCGCGCAGGATCTGTTCGCGCTGCTTGAGCAGGTCGGCAACGACAACGCGCAGGGCGAGTACTACCTGACCGACATCGTCAACATCGCCAACCAGCACGGCGGCACGTGCGCCGTGATCGTCACGCCCGATGCGGACGAGGTCGCCGGGATCAATTCGCGCGGCGAGCTGGCGCAGGCCGAGGCGCGCTGGCAAGTCCGCCGCCGCGAGCAGGCGATGGCCGACGGCGTCACGCTGATCGCGCCCGAGACGGTATGGTTCGCGTGGGACACCGTCCTCGGCCGCGACGTGATCATCGAGCCCAACGTGGTGTTCGGCCCCGGCGTGACCGTGGCCGATACCGTCGTCATCCATGCCTTCTCGCACCTGGAAGGCGCCACGCTGGAAACCGGCGTCGCCATCGGCCCCTATGCGCGCCTGCGCCCCGGCGCCGTGCTCAAGAAGGGATCGCGCATCGGCAACTTCGTGGAGATGAAGAAGGCGGTGCTGGGCGAAGGCGCCAAGGCCAACCACCTCACCTACCTGGGCGATGCGACCGTCGGCGCCGGCGCCAACATCGGCGCGGGCACGATCACCTGCAATTACGACGGCTACTTCAAGCACCAGACCGTGATCGGCGAGCGCGCCTTCATCGGCTCGAACAGCGCGCTGATCGCGCCCGTCAAGATCGGCGCCGACGCGATCGTCGCGGCGGGCAGTGCGGTCAGCCGCGACGTGGCCGACGGCGAACTGCGCCTGGTCCGTGCCGAGCAGCTGGTGAAGCCCGGCTGGGCCGACAGCTTCCACGACGCGATGAAAAAGAAGAAAGCCGCCAAGGCCGACTGAAACCTAGACCCGAAAGGACCGACCATGAGCAGCAGCCCCTGGAGCCACAGCCGCAGCAGCGCGCTGAGCGACGACGTCGATTTCGAGATCAAGGGCCAGGAACTCCAGTTCGTGGAGATCGAGCTCGATCCCGGCGAGAGCGCCGTCGCCGAAGCCGGCGCGATGGTCTGGAAGGACTCCGACATCGAGATGACGACCGTGTTCGGCGACGGCTCGGGCGGCCAGGGCGGCGGCTTCATGGGCAAGCTGCTCGGCGCGGGCAAGCGGCTGGTCACTGGCGAAAGCCTGTTCACGACCGTCTTCACCCACCAGGGCCGGGGCAAGGCGCGCGTCGCCTTTGCCGCACCGATCCCCGGCACGATCGTGCCCTTGCGCCTCGATTCGGTCGGCGGCCGGCTGATCTGCCAGAAGGACGCGTTCCTGTGCGCGGCGCGCGGCGTCTCGATCGGCATTCATTTCCAGCAGAAGATCATGACCGGCCTGTTTGGCGGCGAGGGCTTCATCATGCAGCGCCTCGACGGCGACGGCTGGGTCTTCGTCCAGATGGGTGGCACCGTGATCGAGCGCGAGCTGCGGGCTGGCGAGGAACTGCACATCGACACCGGCTGTGTCGCCGCCTTCACCGCGGGCATCGACTTCGACGTGATCCGCGCCGGATCGATCAAGTCGATGTTCTTCGGCGGCGAAGGCGTGTTCTTCGCGCGGCTGCGCGGCCCCGGCAAAGTGTGGATCCAGTCCCTGCCCTTCTCGCGCCTCGCCGGCCGGATGCTGGCGGCGGCGATGCCCTACGGCGGGCAGAACCGCGGCGAGAGCACGCTGCTTGGTCTCGGCGCGCTGGGTGGTCTCGGGGCGATCATCAGCGGCGACGACTGATCTTCATGCGTTGTTCATGATATCACGATATGATATCGCGATATCATGCCTCGCATCCTCGCCGACCTTCCCGAAGACGACATCCGCTGGCTCGACGCGCGTGCGGCCGAGCAGGGCAAATCGCGCGCGGCAATGCTGCGCGAGGCGGTCGCGACGTACAAGGCGCAGGCCGAGACCAGCGTCGATACCGCCTGGATCGACGAGGCGTTCGGAATCTGGAAGGATCGGAAGGACATCGGGGACGGTGTTGAATGGCAGCGGCGCGAGCGCGCGTCCTGGACCAAGCCCTGGGATGACGACTACGAAGACGTGAAGGCCGAGTTCCCGGACCTCTTCGACGAGGAGGACGACCGTCAGCGCCAAGTATATCTTGCTATGAAGTCGGACAAGCTGCCTAGCGCGGATCGACCCGCACCGTGAGTAGCTACGCCTTCGATGCCAACATTCTCATCGATGCGCTGAACGGTCACCGGCCCGCCTACGCGGAAATCGCACGCGTGAGCCGTCCCGCCATCAGCCGCATCGTCTACGTCGAAGTTCTCTCGAAGGAGAGCGGCGCCAACGTGCCAGTCATTTCACGGTTTCTCGACCGCTTTCTAATCGATGAGCTTGACGAGGAGATCGCGTTGCACGCCGCGGCGCTGCGCCGTGAGAGGCGGAAGCTGAAGCTTCCCGACGCGGTGATCCTGGCGACCGCGCAGGTTCGCCAGCGTATCCTCGTCACACGAAATACCAAGGATTTCCCGGCCAACATGCCGGGCATCCGCGTACCCTATTCCCTCTAGCGAAAGCACCCATCCAGCATGTGCGGAATCATCGGCATCGTCGGCAAGGAAGACGTCGCGGACCGGCTCGTCGACGGCCTCAGACGCATGGAGTACCGCGGCTACGACAGCGCGGGCGTGTGCACCATCCACGACGGTCAGCTCGTGCGCCGGCGTGCGCAGGGCAAGCTGCTCAACCTGGTGAAGGAACTGGCGGCGAACCCCGCGCCCGGCAGCACCGGCATCGCCCACACACGCTGGGCCACCCACGGCGCGCCGACGGCGGCGAATGCCCACCCGCACGCCACGAGTGAGCTGGCGCTCGTCCACAACGGCATCATCGAGAACTTCCGCCAGCTGCGCGACAGCCTGGAGGCGCGCGGCCGCGTGTTCGAGAGCCAGACCGACACCGAAGTCGTCGCCCACCTCATCTCCGAGCTGGTCGAGGGCGGCCTTTCGCCGCAACAAGCCGTGCGCGAGGCGCTGCCCGAACTGCGCGGCGCCTTCGCCCTCGCCATCGCCTTCCGTCGCTATCCCGACATGCTCATCGGCGCGCGGCTCGGCTCGCCGCTGGTCGTCGGCTATGGCGAGGGCGAGACCTACCTCGGCTCCGACGCCCTGGCACTGGCGCCGCTGACGCAGCGGATCAGCTACCTCGAGGAAGGCGACTGGGTCGTCATCACCCGTGACGGCGCGCAGATCTACGACGCTTCGAACCACGCCGTCACGCGCGAGATCGTGCACTCCGGCGCCTCGGCCGTGGCGATCGAGAAGGGCAATTACCGGCACTTCATGCAGAAGGAGATCTTCGAGCAGCCCACCGTCGTCGCACAGACGCTGCGCAGCTACGTGCGCCAGGTCGACCAGTCGGTGGCCCTGCCCCAGATCGACTACGACCTGTCGAAGATCAACCGCGTCACCATCGTCGCGTGCGGCACCAGCTACTACGCGGGCATGGTCGCCAAGTACTGGTTCGAGCAGTTCGCCCGCCTGCCAGTCGATATCGATGTCGCCTCCGAGTTCCGCTACCGCGATCCGGTGCTCGAGCCGGGCGGCCTCGCCCTGTTCATCTCGCAATCGGGCGAGACCGCCGACACCCTCGCGGCGCTGCGCCACTGCAAGGCGGCGGGCCAGACCATCGCCGTCGTCGTCAACGTGCCGACCAGCTCGATGGCGCGCGAGGCGGACCTGCTGCTGCCCACGCACGCGGGGCCGGAGATCGGCGTCGCCTCGACCAAGGCCTTCACCTGCCAGCTTGCCGTCCTCGCCGCCCTGGCCGCGCACCTGGCCGTGCTGCGCGGCAAGATGGACCGCGACGAGGAGACCCGGGTCGTCGCCAACCTGGTCGAGACTCCCTCCTCGCTCAACGCCGCGCTCAGCCACGACGACGAGATCGCGGCGATGGCGCACCTGATCGCCCCGGCGCGCGACGTGCTCTACCTCGGCCGCGGCCCGGACTATCCGCTGGCGCTCGAGGGCGCGCTGAAGCTCAAGGAAATCAGCTACATCCACGCCGAAGGCTATGCCTCGGGCGAGATGAAGCACGGCCCCATCGCCCTGATCGACGAGGCGGTGCCGGTGATCGTCCTCGCCCCGTCCGGCCCGCTGTTCGAGAAGACCGTCAGCAACATGCAGGAAGTGCGGGCGCGCGGCGGCAAGGTCGTGCTGATCTCCGACGCGGACGGCATCGCCGAGGCCGGCGAAGGCTGCATCGCGACGATCGAGATGCCCAAGGTGCACCCCCTGATCGCCCCGCTGGTCTACGCCGTGCCGGTGCAGCTGCTGGCCTACCACGTCGCCTGCGTGAAGGGCACCGACGTCGACCAGCCGCGCAACCTGGCCAAGAGCGTCACGGTGGAGTGACCGGCAGCGCGAACTTCGCGAAATTCGTCCACATCGGCATTGACGAGTTTCAAAGTCTCCTTGCTGGATCAAGCACTTACCGACGCAAAAACTTCGCGCGCGGCACGCGTATGAGAGAAAGCGGCTTCACGAATCAAAGAACCACGCACGGAACGTAGCGCGAACATTATGACGCATGGCGGGCGTGTACGAAAGCCGATTTTTGTTCTGGTTTAAAGCCATCGTTGCCGGCGGCCACGACTGCTCTTTTTGCAGACTCGAAAGACTGCTGCGTCGGACAGCGGATCGCGATAGTGGGACATTCCTGCCGCTTACGAACAGCGCCTCAAAAGGAGTTTTCATCAAGGGCGGGCCCTCAATCGCGCTCCACTACCCTACCTTCAATTCAGCAAGCTGACCATACTTGGCTAAGCCATATTCTCTATAAGATGTGACGGATAGTTATTGACCAAGTACTTGACATGGTTCCGCACACTTGAAAATCGAACAGGTAACTGCGCAACGACCTTCGGATTGTCGCCGGCTTAATCAGAACCTTCCGATGATTGGTCAAATCCTATACCTGGTTTCGCCTCCGCTTCGCCTCGATAACATTGCGGCCTGCTACGATTGAACCCACAACAACAATCTGGCCCGTCACAAATAATATCCAACTCGCGGTCAGGGCGAGGCGAACAAGCGTGATTGAGCCTCTGGTCCAAAGCTCTGCTGCCACCCACTCCGAGTTTCTGAGCGCATCCCTTGGTAAGTTCGGACACTCACTGCCGTATACCTTTGCAGCGTTTCTAGTACATTGATAACCCCGCACCACTCTAACGTTAGATCCCGAGGAAGACTCCACAAACATGGAGTAGAGCGTCAAATAAAGAAGTAGCCCTGCGATCATCATTGCGGCGCCGGACATGACCCACGCCCGCCGCCTTTGACGCTGAGACTGACGGGTCCATTCCCAAGCGACTAGTGATGAAACTAAAACGAAGAGCGCCGACACATAGCTAATGGCCGGCGGCCACGGTGGCTCCAATTTTGCAAGCGCCGCAAGAAGCGGTATTGAAGCAAAACCGCCGCCAATAGCAAGCACCCTGGTCAGATCTTTAAGATACTGCCCAATCATTGAGGCTTAATATATACAATTTTAGCAGGAGCCATAGCATCATAAGGCTCAAAACTTCTATTGCCCCGCCTTGCGCGCCCATCAGGCCATTTTGCTTGATAAGCATAAGTACCTGATAGTTCTTCAGCTTGAGAGGGATCTACTTCGCGCCATTGGCACGTACGAATATCCCAAGGATCCTTTTTTTGAGCACGACAAAGATCTTGCCTAAACTGGGTTGTGATCCAAATCCGAGCTGGGCTAGGTTGAGGCCGTAAATAGTAGGGACTCTCCCCGTCTCCACATTCTGCATCCCCCGCTAATTCAGCTGCACGAGGCTGAATTTTTCTTCTATTTTTCTCTATTTCAGTGAACATTTGCTCGCTAAGCCTTCGCACAATTCTGTCGGATGACAAAGGCATATCGGGTTCAACATTCTTGATTACCGCGATCCTAGCAAGCACATCTTTCTCATATTCACGGAGCGGCCCTTCAAATACGCGATCATAATAGCCGACTGTCTTTAACTGCTCAATCATCACCACATCGTTAGCCAAATCTACATACGGCCGCTCGACTATAGAAACATGGTCCCATGTTTCGTTGTTAGTAGAGCAGTAGAAAAGCCCGATCATCTTCCTCGGTCGCCCCTCCATTGGATGATCCTCCATATAGAAGTGCGGGATCAAACCGCCTCGGCCGGCCCATGATCTCATTGCTACTTTGATAGCAGGGTAAGACGCTCGCGCCTCTTCAGCTGTTATCTTCCGCGGCGGCGGAAACGGCTGCGTAGCGCCGGACAGAAGGGCAATAAATCCGAGCAGGAAAGCTGGGAAGATTACACGCTTCATCTCCCTACCTCATTCGTCTCGAGTCGGCTGAACCTCACGAGATATGGGTATCCATGCTTGAAGGCAACGCTTGACGCTCTCCAGCCAAGGTTCGCTCAAATGGAGTGCCACGCGAAACTCTGCGATAATACTTATAATCGATGCGGGCAGTTAACGTGACTGCCGCATTGCTAATGCAATTTTCATGGCCGATCTTCGGGTAGGCAGACTTTAAAATAGCGACCGCGCAGTGAGGTCAATTTATCAAGAATGTCCGCACTCTTCCCGGGGTATTGAATGTTGCTACCGTCAACCTGCCCCTCAAGCCCCCACCAGCCCCCGCACCGCGCTCTCGAACAGGCGCCGTCCGTCCGTTCCGCCGTGCGCGGCTTCGATGGCGCGTTCGGGGTGGGGCATCATGCCCAGCACGTTGCCGGCTTCGCTCAGCACGCCGGCGATGTCGCGGGCGGAGCCGTTGAGGTGTTCGGCGTAGCGGAAGGCGACGCGGCCCTCGCCTTCCAGGCGGTCGAGCGTGGCGGCGTCGGCGAAGTAGTTGCCGTCGTGGTGGGCGACGGGGATGCGGATCGTCTCGCCCGCCTCGTAGCCGGCGGTGAACAGCGAGCGCGTGTTCTCGACCCGCAGCGGCACTTCGCGGCACACGAAGCGCATCTCGGCGTTGCGCAGCAGCGCGCCCGGCAGCAGGCCGGCCTCGGTCAGCACCTGGAAGCCGTTGCACACGCCCAGCACCGGCACGCCGCGCGTCGCCGCCGCGACCACGGCGCGCATGATCGGCGAGCGCGAGGCGATCGCGCCCGAACGCAAGTAGTCGCCGTAGGAGAAGCCTCCGGGCAGCGCGACGAAGTCGAGGCGCTCGGGCAAGTCGGCATCGCCGTGCCAGACGCGCAAGGGCGCCGCGCCGGAGACCTTCTCCAGCGCGTCGGCCATGTCGCGGTCGCAGTTCGAGCCCGGGAAGGTGACGACGGCGGCGCGGAAGCCGGTCATGCCGCGACCTTCTCGATCCGGTAGTTTTCGATCACCATATTGGCGAGCAGCTTGCGGCACATCTCGTCGAGCGCCTCGTCGGTGACGCCCTCGTCGACGTCGAGTTCGATCAGCCGCCCCGCCCGCACGTCGTTGACACCGGTGAAGCCCAGCCCCTCGAGCGAGTGATGGATCGCGCGGCCCTGCGGATCGAGCACGCCGGGCTTGAGGCTGACGTGGACGCGCACTTTCATCGCTGGACCTTTCGCTGCTCGGTAGTGCGCCGGCCTATGGCGGCAGCGGCGATTCGGAGCAAGTCGCCGACTTCGGCATTGAACCGCCGCCGACGCCGTGTCATCGCCAGGCTTCGGCATGGACATCCGCTTCACCCATCGCGTCGCCATCGTCACCGGAGGGGCCAATGGCCTCGGCCGGGCCTACGCGCTCGAACTGGCGCGGCGCGGGGCCAGGGTGGTCGTCAACGACCTAGGCGGCGCGCGCGACGGCAGCGGCCAGTCCGGCGCCGCGCTTGCCGTGGTCGAGGAGATCCGCGCGCTGGGCGGCGAGGCGATGGCCGATGGCGGCGACGTGTCCGACTACGCGCAGATGGAGGCGATGGCCCGGCGCGCGCTGGAGCAGTGGGGCCGGATCGACATCCTGGTCAACAACGCCGGCATCCTGCGCGATCGCACCTTCTCCAAGATGGAGGCGTCCGAATTCGAGCAAGTGGTGCGCGTGCACCTGCTCGGCACCGCCTTCGCCACCAAGGCGGTGTGGGACACGATGATCGGGCAGAACTACGGCCGGGTGCTGATGACGACGTCGGCCTCGGGCCTGGGCGGCAACTTCGGCCAGGCGAACTACGGCGCGGCCAAGCTGGGCGTGGTGGGGCTAGCCAACACGCTGCGCCTCGAAGGCGCCAAGCACGGCATCCGCATCAACTGCCTGGCCCCGGCGGCGGGCACCCGGATGACGCAGGACATCTTCCCCGAGGAGGCGTTCGCCGCCTTCAACGTCGAGAACGTGGTGCCCGGCGCTCTCTTCCTGGTCAGCGAGCAGGCGCCCGATGGCGCGATCCTGGGCGCCGGCGGCGGCGTCTTCCAGGCCGGCTGGATCACCATGGGGGACGGCGTGCTGCTGCCCGAGGGCCACCGCAGTGTCGAGGATGTCGCGGCCGCCTGGGACCTCATCGCCGCGCAGAGCCCCGGCCGCCCGATCGCCAACGGCATGGAGCAGGTCTACGACACGCTGGAGAGGCTCAACCGTCCGCCGGGCGAGCGTCCCTAGCGCAGGGGGCTCAATCCTCGACCACCTTGAGCAGCTTGCGTTCGAGCGGGACGAGGATGCCGGCGAGTTCCTGGCCGCGCTTGAGCACCTGGCCCGCTTCGCCGAACAGCGTCCACATGCCCTGCTTGCCGCGCAGCGCCGGGCGCTTCTCGATGCGGGCCTGGGGACGCTCGGCGGCGCGGCGGAAGGCGGAGAAGTTGGCGGCGTCGCGCGCGAAGTCCATCGCGTAGTCGCGCCACAGGCCGGCGGCGACCATGCGGCCATAGAGGTCGAGGATGCGTTGCAGTTCGATCCGCTCGAAACCCACCTGCTGGGGCGGGGTGGCGGGAAAGGCGATGACGTTGGCGCCCGGCGTGCCGGCAACGGATGAAGCCATTTCCGATCAGGTACCCGTGCGGCCCGCAGACTTGCTGTCGACGATCACCGGCGGACCATGCCGCTCGGCCACCAGCGCCGCCACCTGCTCGCGCAGATGCGCGACTTCGCTCTCCAGCACATCGACGCGGCTCGAGCCGGTGGGCTCGCACGGCTCCTTGCACGGTGTGCCGTAGGGCATGAAGTCTTTTGCCCAGGTCTCGACGGCAACCAGCGTGGACCGGGCCTTGAGGCCGATCATCGTCGCGCCCTCGGGCACGTCCTCGGTCACCACCGCGGCGGCGCCGATGCGGGCGCGGCGGCCCACGGTGATCGGGCCCAGGATCTGCGCGCCCGAGCCGACGATGACGTTGTCCTCCAGGGTGGGGTGGCGCTTGCCGGCCTTGCCGTTGGTGGGGTTGGTCCCGCCCAGCGTCACGCACTGGTAGATCGTGACATTGTCGCCGATCACCGCCGTCTCGCCGATGACGGTGAAGCCATGGTCGATGAAGAAGTTGCGGCCGATCGTGGCGCCGGGATGGATGTCGATCGCGGTGAACATGCGCGACATGTGGTTGACCGCGCGGGCCAGGAAGAACAGCCGGGCGTTGAACAGGCGATGGGCGACGCGGTGCCAGAAAAGCGCCCATACGCCGGGGTACAGCAGCACTTCCCAGCGCGACCGTGGCGCCGGATCGCGGGCGACGATCGAGTCCAGATAGTGGACCAGCCCTCTCAACATCGCCTTGATACTCCTGCCATTCGACCCGAAACGCGAACGCGCGCCTTCAGGTTCCTCCCTGGGCCGACCCTTTAGTCTCGTTCACGGCGTCGCGCCAGATGGCAAGCGTCGGCGGCTGCTTGCGCTCCAGGCTGAGCCTGTCGATCGCGTGAACGAGCTGTTCGGCGCACAAATGGCTACGCTCGATCCTGGGTACAAGATAGGCGATCGCCGAAGGATCGAGGACGAGGCCACGCATCTCGGCGTGCAGCTCCAGCAGCTCGCCCAGCATCGCATCGTCGGGCGCGCCGATCTCCAGGTGCAACGCGGCGCCCAGGCGAGAGGCGAGGTCCGGCAGCGCGATACGCCATTGCCCGGCCGGCCTGCTGGAGACGACGAGCAGCGAGCGCCCCGTCTCCTGCGCGCGGTTCCAGCGGTGGAACACCTCGTCCTCGGGCCGCCGGTCGGCATCGTCGAGCGCCTCACCGGCGCCGCTCTCGACGAACCAGCGCGCCAGCAGCGACTTGCCCGAGCGCGGCGGCCCGGCGAGCACGGCGGTGCGAAACGGCCAGTCGGCCGCGTGCTGCATCGCCTCGACCACATGCAGGTTGGCCGAGCCGACGACGACGCGCGGCGCGCCGGCGCTAAGCGGTGTGAGCGGTAGGGCGATCTGCCGCACGCGGGGCCGCGCCTCTAGCGGCTGATCCGCAGCACGCCGCCGCTGGACGAGACCTGCCAGCCTTGCGCGCGCAGCGCCTGGGCGACCGCGCCCTGCCCGCCCGCCGCGATCACGCGCATCACCGATGTGCCGCCGATCGCCAGGCTGGTGGTCGCCGCGCTCTGCACGCCCGAGGCGCCGCGTACCGCGCCAAGCGCCGCATCCACCGCCTGCGCGTTGGGCGAGGCGAACTGGAGCGAGAAGGTCTGCAACTCGGGCTGCGTCGCCACGTTCTCGGGCGACAGCGTCGGCGCGGCGTTGGGCGTGGCGCCGGCCTGGGGCGGCGGCGCGCCATCTACATCGCGCTCCATCAGCCGCTGGCGCAACTCGTCGAGCGCGCGGTCGAAGGCGATGCGTCCGCTCAGCAAGGTCGGATCGGGCGTAAGCTGGCCCTGCACCAGCGCGTCGCGGTAGACGCCGTCCATCCGCTCGACCGCCTGGGCCAGCATCTGCGGCAGCGCCTCGTCGCTCGGCGCATCCATGGTGAAGGTCTGGAGCACCTTGTCGTCGGGGCCGTAGCGCGCGGTGAACGTGCCGTGGACCGGACCGCCGGGCCACTCGCGCTCGAGCCGGGCGACGGGGATGATCACGTCCGCGGCAGCGAACTGGTCGAGGATGCTGCGCCACCACAGGCGGCTGCGCCGTCCGGCCTGGCCGGCGGTCAGCAGCAGCGATTCGCCGCCCGCGCCGACCGGGCGCACGTAGTCGATCGGGCTCTGCGAGGCCTGGAACTCGGCCCAGGCCTTCTGCCAGGGGCCGCGCACTTCGAACACCTGCCGCACGCCGCCCGAATAGAGGATCGGCAGCACCAGCATCGGCGCCGAGCGAACCGCCGCGCCGGCCCCGGCACCCACGTAGGGTCCGGCCTTGCCCTTGTCGAAGATGACGCCGAGCTTGGCGATGTAGCGGCGCGGGCCGACCTGCTCGTGCTCGATGACGACCGAGGACACCATCGCATCGATCGATTCGATCGGCATGTCCGGCCCGTTGAGCTGCGCCCAGGCCTTCTTCTCGGCCTGCTTCCAGCCTTCGACCCGCGCTTCCTCACCGGTCTTGCCGGTCACGTCCACCTCGACGCCGTGCACTTCGATGTCGGTGGTGTTGGCGACGGGCGCGATGCCGCGGTCCCCCTCGACTTGCGCGAGCAACTGGGCCGTGCCGAGCCCGGCGAGCGCAACCGTCGCCGCGCCGCCGAACGCCAGGGCGAACTTGCCGGCTCGGCCGGTCCCCGCGAAGCGCGCGCGCAGGTTCTTGGGGAGGATTGCGATGGCCATTGCGTAATCGCGGGCCTTTTGCCCAAACGGCCATGGAAATCCAAGCGGTAAAGCGTTAGGCGCTGCCGCGATGTCTGAAGAACCCGCTCCGACCCGCTATAGCTACGAACAGGCGGGCGTCTCGATCGCCGCCGGCAACGCCCTGGTGAAGGCGATCGCGCCGCTCGCCCGCGCCACCGCGCGCCCGGGCGCGGACGCCGAATTGGGCGGCTTCGGCGGCTTCTTCGATCTGCGCGCGGCGGGCTACACCGATCCGCTGCTGGTCGCCGCCAACGATGGTGTCGGCACCAAGGTCAAGCTCGCGATCGACCACGACCGCCACGACGCGATCGGCATCGACCTGGTCGCGATGTGCGTCAACGACCTGATCGTCCAAGGCGCCGAGCCGCTGTTCTTCCTCGACTACTTCGCCACGGGCAAGCTGGAGAACGGCATTGCGGAGCGGGTCGTCGCCGGCATCGCCGAGGGTTGCCGCATCGCCGGCTGCGCGCTGATCGGTGGCGAGACGGCGGAGATGCCGGGCATGTACGCCGCTGGCGACTACGACCTTGCCGGCTTCTGCGTCGGCGCGGTCGAACGCGGCCAGCAACTCACCGGCGACAAGGTGGCGGAAGGCGACGTGCTGCTCGGCCTCGCCTCGTCGGGCGTGCATTCCAACGGCTACTCGCTGGTGCGCCGCCTGGCGGCCGACAAGGGCTGGAAGCTCAACCGCCCGGCCCTGTTCGATCCCGAGGTGCTGCTGATCGAGGCGCTGATCGCACCGACGCGCATCTACGTGAAGAGCCTGCTGCCGCTGGTCCGCTCCGGCAAGATCCATGCCCTCGCCCACATCACCGGCGGCGGCCTGCTCGAGAACATCCCGCGCGTGCTGCCCGAGGGTCTGCGCGCGCATGTCGACGCCGACGCCTGGGAGCAGCCGCGGCTGATGGCGTTCCTCCAGGCGCAGGGCAACATCGAGCCCGGGGAAATGGCGCGTACCTTCAATTGCGGCATCGGCATGGTGCTGGCGGTGGCCGACGCGGATGTCGCCGCCGTCACCGACGCGCTCGTCGCGGCGGGCGAGATCGTCCACCGAATCGGCACGATCCGGGCCGGAACCCGCGGCTGCACCGTCAGCGGCAGCGTCGAGACCTGGTCGGCGCGGGCCGCGTGGGAAGCCGGGCACGACGCGTAAGGGCGGCCGGCCGAAGCCCACCCCGGTGCGACTAGCTTCGCTACGCTCAGCAAGTCTCGCTCCCCTCCCGCAAGCGGGAGGGGGTGCACCAGCTTGCCCACCCGCTAGCGGGAGAGCGTACTCGTGTTTGCCCTCCCGCTTGCGGAAGGGCCGGGAGGCTTGGCGGCTTGCCGCCTTAGCCGGACGGGGTGGGCCCGGCGCACCGCCTTAGCCGGGCGGGGTGGGCTCTCTCTTGCGCTCGTCGCGCGGCACGCCCTCGATGTCCTCGCCCAAAGTGTCGCGCAAGTAGAACTCGCGCACGCCCACGAAGGCCAGCACCAGCAGCGCTCCGGCGAAGAACACGCCGTAGACGCCGAACACCGCGCCGACGCCCAGGATCGTGAACAGCGTCAGCGCGGGCGGGATGGCAACGACCTGGCGGTTGACGAAAGGCGTCATCAGCCAGCCCTCGATCACGCGCACCGCCAGGTAGGCGACGACCGTGCGCCAGAGCACGTCCCCGCCGATGGAGGCGGCAAGGCCGATCGAGGGCAGCATGGCGACCGCCGGGCCGATGTAGGGCACGAACTCGCTGAGCCCGCCCAGCAGGCCGAGCGCGGCCCACGATTCGAGGCCCGCGAACCACAGCGAGCCGCCGATCACGATCGCCATGATGACCATCGTGATCAGCTTGGCCTTGAGCCACAGCCGCAACGCCAGCGTCATCTCCTCCAGCGCGCGGGCCATCGTCGGGCGCGCGGCGGGCGGAGTCATCAGGACAACGGCATTACGGTAAGGCTTGGGATTGCCGGCGATGAACATGGCGCCGACGATCACGATCACCAGGTTGATGAGGATCTCGCCCGCACCGCGCACGATGTCGCTCAAGCTATCGGCGATCTTGCTGCCGCCGGCCGCCGCCTCGGCGGCCTGGACGACCGCACGGCCCACCGGCGACACGGCGAGGCCTTCCTCGACTTTCGCCAGCGTTCCCGGCAGGTTGCCCAGCATCGCGGCAAGCTCGGTGCCGAACTGAACCGTCAGGAGGTAGCCGATCGCCACGAACATGGCGAGGACGAGCGCGGTGCCCAGCGTCAGCGCGATCCGCCAATTCCGGAGCCCGATCCGCTGCAGCAGCCGCGCTGCGCTGCGGAACATCACCGCGCCCAGCACCGAGCCGAACGCCAGCATCAGCAGGTCGGACGCGCGCCAGATGATCAGCAGCACGCAGGCGACCAGGACCGTCCAGCCCAGGCGGCGCAAGTAGGCGATGTCCTCCGGCTTGGGCCGGAACGGCGCGTGCATCACCCGGTTGCTCCCGCGCGGGCAAAGGCATAGGGGCTGGCGCCGGGCGCAAGCGGGATGGCGGCCAGGAGGCGGGAAGCAAGCATGTACGGCGCAACGAACGGACCCTCGGCGCTGTTCCTTGACGGACGCGCGGCATGAGCGCGCCGCGCGCCAAGGTCGCCGTGCTGATCTCGGGCAGCGGCACGAACATGGCCGCGCTGCTCTACGCCAGCCGCGCCGAGGATTGTCCGTTCGAACTGGTGCTGGTCGCCAGCAACAAGGCCGACGCCGGAGGGCTCCGGCTCGCTGAGGCCGAGGGCGTGCCGACCTTCGCGCTTTCCCACAAGGGCATGTCCCGCGCGGATCACGACGCCGCGATGGACGCCGCGATCCGCGCCAGCGGCGCCCAATGGGTGGCGCTCGCCGGCTACATGCGCATCCTCACGCCCGGGTTCGTCGCCAGGTGGGAGGGGCGGATGGTCAACATCCATCCCTCGCTGCTGCCCAAGTACACCGGCCTGCACACCCACGAGCGCGCCATTGCCGCCGGGGACAGCCACGGCGGCGTCACCGTCCATCTCGTCACCGCCGAGCTCGACTGCGGGCCGATCCTGGGGCAGACGCCGGTGGCGATCGTGCCGGGCGATACGCCCGAGAGCCTCGCGGCGCGCGTGCTCATCGCCGAGCACCAGATCTATTCACGCTGCCTCGCCCGCCTCGTCACGCGCGAAAGCGCGCCCGACTGGCTGCTCCAACAAGTACGCGCGCGCGCCATGACGATGCCCGAGGCGGAAGAGTCCGTCAGCCACGGCATGGCGTGCTTCGGTATCGCGAAGGGCAAGAAGTTCGCTTACGTGAGCGCCAATCACCACGGCGACGGACGCACTGCGCTGCTCGTGAAGATCAGCGGGCCGGACGAGCAGGCGATGCTGGTCGATCGCGACGCGGAGCGCTTCTACCGTCCCGCCTACTTCGGCGATGGCTGGATCGGCATCCGCCTCGATCTGGAGGCGAACGACTGGGACGAGATCGGCGACTGGCTCGCCCGCTCCTGGCGCGCCGTCGCCCCGCGCAAGCTTACCCGCTTCCTCGACGTGGCCGACGAGTTCTAGAGCCTGTCCTGATTAGGCGGCACCGGGCTCAGACCTGCGAGTCGTCCACCAGCGGCCGGCTCTCGCGAGTGCCGATATAGCGGGCGTCGGCATCGGCCGGGTCTCCGGCGATGACGACGTGGTCATCGTGCACTTCAAGCAACGTCCCGGCAAACGGGAAACCCTCCAGGCTGCCGTTCACACGATAGCTCACTGTATCTCCGACCTTGAAGGTCGCCGGATCGAAGTTGAATTCGAAAGGGCAGGCCTCGCCTGTCGCACCCATGCCTTGCATCGCAAGTCTCCTTTAGCCGGCAGTTTACCGCAACGAGACCGGGTGGATCAAATGCAAAAAGGCCGCCCCGACGGGACGGCCCACTCGCTTCAGCGCTGAGGCAGCTTGGCTCAGCCGACGATCTCTTCGGGCTTGAAGAAGTAGTCGATCTCGATCGCGGCGTTCTCGTCCGAGTCCGAGCCATGCACCGAGTTCGCCTCGATGCTCTCGGCAAAGGCCTTGCGGATGGTGCCCTCGGCGGCCTGCTCGGGGTTGGTCGCGCCCATGATGTCGCGGTTGCGCTTCACCGCATCCAGGCCTTCGAGCACCTGCACCACGACCGGGCCCGAGGTCATGAAAGTGACGAGATCGGCGAAGAAGGGGCGCTCCTTGTGCACCGCGTAGAAGCCCTCGGCCTGCTCCTTCGTCAGCTGGACGCGCTTGGAGGCGACGACGCGCAGGCCCGCGTCCTCGAGCATCTTGGTCACGGCACCGGTCAGGTTGCGGCGCGTGGCGTCGGGCTTGATGATCGAGAAGGTGCGCGTGATCGCCATGAAAGAGTTCCTTGCGAGAGGTCGGTGGTCTTGGTTGCGCGCGCCCCTAGCGGGGAAAGGCGAAGGCCGCAACCGCAGTCAGCCCGCCTCGACCCAGCGGCCCCCGTCCTGCTTCCAGTAATGCCGCTCGGTCTGCTCGCGGCCGCGCAGCATGCGCCAGACATCGCGCGCGGCCTGGACGGTGGACTCGTCGAACAACAGGAAGGTGCGGGAGAACAGCTGCTCGCCTTCGCGCCAAACGCCGTCCGCCAACGCCAGGAAGCGGGCGCCGTTCGCCGGCTCGGGCCGATCGGACAGCAGCACCGGCTGGCGCGCCTCTTGCGGTTCCCCGGCGCGGCCATTCGCCAGGAACGTGTCGGGCAGCGCCCACAGCCCGGCGGAGATGCGGTCGAGCTGTCCGGTATCGGCGGACACGACCAGCATCCGCTCGCCCGCCTTCAACGCCGCCCGCGCGAGGCGCGGCAGCGCGGCTTCGACCGGATCGCGCGTGAGGTGATAGAAGTCGACGCGGGTCATCGCTTGGCGTCGATCGCCCTCACCCCTCGAGCGTATCGCGCACGAAGCGGTCGAGCAGGCGCACGCCGAAGCCGGTCGCGCCCTTGTCCCACGTCGCGCCCGGCTTGTCGGCCCACACCGTGCCGGCGATGTCGAGGTGCGCCCAAGGCGTGTCGTTCTCGATGAAGCGCTTCAGGAACTGCGCCGCGGTGATCGATCCGCCGAAGCGGCTGCCGACGTTCTTCATGTCGGCGATCGGGCTGTCGATCATCTTGTCGTAGGCCGGGCCCATCGGGAAGCGCCACAGGCGATCGCCCGTGCTCTCGCCCGCCGCGGTGAGATCGGCGGCGAGCGTATCGTCGTTCGAGAACAGGCCGGCATACTCATGCGCCAGCGAGCCGATGATCGCGCCGGTCAGCGTGGCGAGGTCGACGATCCGCGTCGGCGCGAACTCACGCTGCACCCAGGTCAGCGCGTCGCACAGCACCAGCCGCCCCTCGGCGTCGGTGTTGATGACTTCGATCGTCTGTCCCGACATCGAGGTGACGACGTCGCCCGGCCGCTGGGCATTGCCGTCGGGCATGTTCTCGACCAGGCCGCAGATGCCCACGACATTGGCCTTGGCCTTGCGGAGCGCCAGGGTGAGCATCGTGCCCGCGACCGCGCCCGCGCCGCCCATGTCCCACTTCATGTCCTCCATGCCGGCAGCCGGCTTGATGCTGATCCCTCCGGTATCGAAGGTCACGCCCTTGCCGACGAAAGCGACCGGCTTGCTGTTCTGCTCGCCGCCCTTCCATTCCAGGACGAGCAGCCGGGGCGGACGCGCCGAGCCTTGCGCCACGCCCAGCAGCGAGCCCATGCCGAGCGCGCTCATTTCACTCTCATCCAGCACGCGCACGGCAAGGCCGGAGTCGGCCACGCGCGCGCGGACGCGCTCGACGAAGCTCTCCGGGTAAATGACGTTCGCCGGCTCGGTCACCAGCTCGCGCGTGAATTCGACGCCCGCGGCGACCGCTTCCTCCTCGGCCCAGTCCGCGGCGACATCGGCCGGAGCGCCGATCACGTCGATGCGCGTCAGGCTCGGCTTCTTGTCGTCGGTCAGCTTGGTGCGATACGTGTCGAACCGCCAGGCACGCAGCCGGGCGCCGAGCAGCAGCGCCGTGGTCTCCTGCGTCGTGAGGCCGGAGCCGGTGAGGTCGACAGTCAGCGCCGCTTCGCCGGCGGTCAGGTACTTGGCGACGATCCCCGCGCCGGCCTTCTCCACCGCGCCGGTGCGGTCGCTCGCACTCGCGCCGCCAAGGCCGACGAGCGCGACGCGCAGCACTTTGCCGGCACGCTCCACGAAGCCCTCGAAGACCTGGCCCGGCTTGCCCGCGAAGCGCGACTGCCTGGCCGCTTCCACCAGCACCGGCTCCAACTCCGCCGGGATCGCGTCCTGATTGACCGGCCGGACCAGGATCGCGCTGGCAGGGGTCTGGGTCGCGTCAAGGAACTGGATTTGCATGGTCTCTCCTGGGGCATGGCGATAAGCGGTTGCGCGGCAACGAGGCTCCGTCGCAAAGCGCGTGGGTTCACCGCAGCGGCGGATTGCAGTTAAGCGCGGGCAGTGCGATAGGCAAGCCATGCCCCCCGCCCTGTCGTTCCCGCTGCAAGCCCCATGTCCCCGCTTGCACCGTCCCTCGCTGAGCGCTCTGGCGGTGGCCCTGTCCGTCGCGGCACCCTTGGGACTCGTCCCCGGATCGGCGCTGGCACAGGACCTGACCCGGCCCGTCACCGACGCGCCGATCTCGCCCATGCCCCCCGCGCCCCCGCCCGAGACGGCGAACGAAGTGCCGATCGCATTCGCCGCCGACCGGGTCGAATATGCGCAGAACTCGGAGAAGGTGACGGCGACCGGCAACGTCGTGCTGCGCCGGCAGGACCAGTCGGTGCGCTCCGACGCCGTCACCTGGGATCGCAACACCGGCCAGATCGTCGCCACCGGCAACGTGCGCATGATCGACGAGAACGGCAACCAGCTGTTCACCGAGCGAGTCGAGCTGACCGACGAGCTCAAGACCGGCGCGATGGAGAACCTCCTGATCGCGCTGCGCCAGGGCGGCCGCCTCGCCGCGGTGCAGGGCCGGCGGATCGACAACGGCAACGTCATCCTGACCAAGGCGGCCTACACCGGCTGCGCGGTGGAGGATACCCACGGCTGCCCGAAGCAGCCGAGCTGGCGCGTCACGGCGAACCAGGTGGTCTACGACGACACGGCCAAGCGGATCACCTTCAAGGGCGCGAAGCTGGAGGTGTTCAACCTCGTGAAGCTGCCGCTCGTCGGCCTCACGATCTCGACCGAGGGCGGCTCGGTCTCGGGCTTCCTGGTGCCCGACTTCCGCCTCTCGGCCTCGAACGGCGTCGAGATCAGCGACACGTATTATTGGCAGATCGCGAAGAACCGTGACTTGGCGGCGACGGCCTACGTATACACCAAGGTCGCGCCGATGGCCTCGTTCCAGTACCGGGCGTTGACCGACAAGGGCGCCTACCAGATCACCGGCTACGCGACGGAAAGCCGCCGCATCCCCATCGCCGGCAACACGACGAGCTCGCAGAGCGACTTTCGCGGCTATTTCTTCGCAAACGGCCGCTTCCAGCTCGATCCGCACTGGAGCGTCACCGCTTCGATCCGCCGCGCCAGCGACCGTACCTTCCTGCGCCGCTACTATCTGAGCCAGGACGACCGGCTGCGCTCGATGATCGATGTCGAGCGGGTCGATCCGAACAGCTACCTGTCGATCTCCGGCTGGGTGACGCAGACGCTGCGCGCGGGTGTCAACCAGGGGCAGGTGCCCGTCGCGCTGCCGCTGATCGACTATCGCCGCCGCTTCACCGATCCCGTGCTCGGCGGCCTGATCGAGACGCAGGTCAATTCGCTGGCGATCAGCCGCACCAGCGGGCAGGACACGCAGCGCGCCTTCGCCAAGGCGCAATGGTCGCTGCGCCGCCTGACCGACTGGGGCCAGGAGATCACGCTGACCGGCCTGGTCCGCGGCGACGTCTACCACTCCACCGACAACGACCTCACCACCACCGCGCTCTACCGGGGCGAGCCCGGATGGAAGACGCGCGGCACCGCCACCGCGGCCATCGACGTGAAGTGGCCGCTGCTCGGCTCGCTCTTCGGCGGCACCCAGGTGCTCACCCCGCGCGTGCAACTGGTGGCGACGCCCAAGGTCGCCAACCTGTCGATCCCCAACGAGGACGCGCGCGCGATCGAGCTGGAGGACAGCAACCTGTTCGCCCTCAATCGCTTCCCCGGCTACGACCGGATCGAGGACGGCGTGCGCTTCACCTACGGCCTGGACTGGCAGTTCGAGCGCCCGCGCTGGCGCATCCTCGCCAATGTCGGCCAGTCGGTCCGCCTGAGCAACCGCGCCTCGATCCTGCCGGACGGCACCGGGCTTGCCAGCAAGACGTCCGACATCGTGGGCCGCACCGAAGTGCGCTATCGCGACTTCATCAGCCTCGTGCACCGCTACCGGATCGACAAGGACAGCTTCGCCATCCGCCGCAACGAAGTCGACGCGACGATCGGCAACAGCCGCACTTATGCCGAGGTGGGCTATTCCAAGCTCAACCGCCAGATCACCAATCTCGAGGATCTGCGCGACCGCGAGGAAGTGCGCGCCGCCGGGCGCATCGCCTTCCTCAACTACTGGTCGGTGTTCGGATCGGCGGTGGTCAACCTGACCAACCGCACCGAGGACCCGATCTACGGCTCGGACGGTTTCCAGCCGCTGCGCACGCGCCTTGGCGCCGCCTACGAGGACGATTGCCTGGAGGTGGCGCTCACCTGGCGGCGCGACTACCAGGCGACCGGCGACGCGCGCAGGGGCAACTCGTTCCAGCTCCACTTCGCGCTCAAGAACATCGGCTTTCGCCGCTGAGCCGTCGCGGGCTCCGCCTCAGGCAGCGACCGGCTTGCGCGCGTTCACGACCTGGAGCCGCATCGTGCCCTTCACGCCGTGGTCGGCCCAGTCTGTGCCCATCCCCGAGTCCTTGATCAGCGGGAAGGGATAGAGCGGATCGAAGGCGCCGTGCTGGTTCACCCAGCCAGTGCCGATCGTCAGCCGCGCCGCCACTTGCGCGCCCTTCTCGAGATCGGCGGTCCAGACCGAGCCGGTCAGGCCATAAGGGCCCGCGTTGATCGCATCGATCACGGCATCGAGATCGTCGTAGGCGATCACCGGCACGACCGGGCCGAATTGCTCCTCGTCGACCAGGCGCACGCCATCGCGCAGGCCCGCGACGACGGTGGGCGGGTAGAAGTAGCCCTCGCCCGCCAGCGGCTCGCCGCCGATCAGGATTTTTCCGCCGGCGGCCCTGGCCTCCTCGACGAAGCCGCAGATCTTGTCGAACTGCGCCTTGTTCTGGATCGGCCCCATGTCGGTCCCGGGTTCCAGGCCGTCGCCCAGACGGATCGGGGCGGCGGCCGCGACGAGCTTTTCGCACACCTCGTCGTGGAGCGCGCTCGGCACGTAGATGCGCTTGATCGCCGCGCAGAACTGGCCGCGGTTAGCGAGACCGACGCGCAGCGTCTCGCTCACCATCGCGTCGATCGACCCGTCCGGCAGCAGGATCGCCGCGTCGTTGCCACCCAGTTCGAGCGTGACCGGACGCAGGAATTCGCTGGACTGGCGGGCGATGTGGATGCCCGTGGCGGTCGATCCGGTGAAGGAGACCTTGTCGACCACGCGATGCGCGACCAGCGCCGCACCCACCTCACGACCGCCGCCGATCACGTTGAACACGCCCGGCGGCAGGATCTCGCGCGCGATGCGCCCTATCTCCAGCGTGCCGAGCGGGGTCAGTTCGGAAGGCTTGAGCACGATCGTGTTGCCGCCGATCAGCGCGGTGACGACCTTCTGCATGCCCAGGATGACCGGCGCGTTCCACGGCGCGATCGCGCCGACCACGCCGAGCGGGCACCACGTCTCGGTGACGCGATTGGTCGCGGTGTCCGCCAGCACCCGGGCCGGCGCGCGCACCTTGGCGATGATGCGCAGGCTCACGACCGCGCCGGCAAGCAGCATCGCCGACTCCGCCACGATCATGCCCTGCTCCATCGTGTTGAGCGTGGAGAGGTACTCGGCATTGGCTTCCATGGCATCGGCGAGCCGGTTGATCAGCGCCTCACGCTCGTCCCAGCTCAGCGCCGCCCACGCCGGCTGCGCGCGGCGCGCGGCGGCGACGGCGGCGTCGAGTTCCTCCGCGGTGGCGACGGGGCTGCGATGGAAGGGCGCGCCGGTGGCCGGATTGATCACGTCCTCGAATTGGGTCGCGACCGGTCGGCCGTCGATCGTCTGCGTAAAGCCTGTATCGAGAATCTGCTGTACGAGCGCGTTCACCGTAGTGCTCCTGTGCCTTGCGGACCCGCGCCATACCGCCGCCCGCCGCTGCCCTCCCCCTGCGCGTCGGCGCTGCTCACCGTGCGGACAGCCGTCCGGAGGCTCGCCGCCGCGCTCTTGCGGCGAATGTGCATGACCGGGAAAAATACGTGCAAGGCTCGCCGCGCCGCCCTCGTCACACCGGTGCAATGGCGCTATCGGTCATGCTCATTTTCGGTTAAGCCGCCCTGCGGCAGGGGCAGGCGACTGCGCGGCGCTCCACATCGGGTGCGCATGGCGAGCGGAAGAGACCGGTCTTTTCCGGCGAGTACGGGATTAAGAACAAGGTGAAGATCAGCATCCGTAATTCCCTGAAGACGGGCACGCTCGCGATCGCCGGTCTGGCAAGCGCGATGGCCGGCCCGCTAGCCGCCGCCCAAAGTCAGACCGCCCAGCGCCAAGCCGCTCAGAGCAAGACCGCTCAGAGCAAGACCGCTCAGGGCCCGACCGCTCAGGGCCCGACCGCCCAGGGCCAGTCCGCCCCGGACGAGCCGAGCGAGCAAGGGGCGATCACGATCCCCGACAACGTGAAGATCTTCGCCGACAACAACCCGAACGTGCGCCGCGCGACCGCCGTGGTGAACGGCGACGTCATCACCGGCACCGACGTCGACCAGCGCCTGGCGCTGATCCTCGCCGCCAACGACAACAAGGTCGGCGACGAGGAAAAGACGCGCCTGCGCCTTCAGGTGCTGCGCAACCTCATCGACGAGACGCTGCAGATCCAGGCCGCCAAGCAGGCCGACATCGACATCAAGCCCGAAGAGATCGACCAGACCTACGGCCGCGTCGCCGTGCAGAACTTCGGCCAGAACACGGCCAAGATGGACGCCTATCTCACCCGGATCGGCAGCTCGGCCGCCTCGCTCAAGCGCCAGATCCGCGGCGAGCTGTCATGGCAGCGCCTGCTCAGCCGCAACGTCGCCCCCTTCGTCAACGTCTCGGACGACGAAGTGAAGGAGATGCTGCAGCGCATGCAGGCGGCCAAGGGCACGGACGAGTACCGCATCGGCGAGATCTACCTCGCCGCGCCCGACGAGGACCAGCAGCAGGTCTCCGACACCGCCAAGAAGATCGTCGAGCAGCTCAAGCAGGGCGGCAGCTTCGTCGCCTACGCGCGCCAGTATTCGCAGGCCTCAACCGCAGCGGTGGGCGGCGACCTTGGCTGGATCCGCCTGGCCCAGCTGCCCAACGAGCTCGCCACGGTCGCGTCCGACTTGCAGCCCGGCCAGCTCGCCGGGCCGGTCAAGGTGCCGGGCGGCTTTTCGATCATCTACCTCATCGACAAGCGCAAGGTGCTCACCGCCGATCCGCGTGACGCGGTGCTCGCGCTCAAGCAGATCTCGATCAGCTTCCCCGCCGGAACGACCGAGGCGCAGGCGACCGCGCGCGCCAAGACCTTCGCCGAGACCATGCACACCGCCAAGGGCTGCGGCGCGGTGGACGAAGTCGCCGCCAAGCTCGGCGCCCAGGTCGTCGCCAACGACCAGGTCCGCGCCCGCGACCTGCCCGGGCCGCTGCAGAACGCGGTGCTCTCGCTGAACGTCGGCGAGACTTCGCCTCCGTTCGGCTCGATCTCCGACGGTGTCCGGGTGCTGATGCTGTGCGGTCGCGACGATTCGACGGAAGGGGCTTCGGGTCCGAACTTCGAGCAGCTGATGAGTCAGATGGAGGACGACCGCATCAACAAGCGCGCGCAGATGTACTTGCGCGACCTTCGCCGCGACGCGATCATCGAGTACGATTGACGCGGCGATGGCGGCAACGGCGCCGCTTGCGGTCTCGATCGGCGATCCGGCCGGCGTCGGCCCCGAGCTGATCGCGGAGGCCTGGGTTCGCCGCGAAAGCGAGGGCCTGGCCCCGTTCGTCGCGTTCGGCGGCGCACGGCTGCTTGCCGAGGCGGCCCGGCGGCGTGGCCTCGACGTGCCGCTCGTGCCCGTCACCCAGTGTGCCGAAGCGGCCGGGGCCTTTGCGCGCGGCCTGCCGGTGATCACCGACCTCGACGCCGAATACCGGCCCGGCAAGCCCGACGAGCAAGGCGCGCGCTTCGCCATCGCCTCGCTGTTCGAGGCGAGCGCGCGCACGGTCGCGGGCCACGCCGGCGGCATCGTCACCGGCCCGATCGCCAAGTCGCACCTCGCCCGGCACGGCTTCACCCAGCCGGGCCAGACCGAGTTCGTCGCCGACGCTTGCGGCATCCCGCGCGAGGATGCGGTGATGATGCTCGCCGGTCCCTCGCTGCGCACCGTGCCGCTGACGGTCCACGTCGCGCTCGCCGCCGTGCCCGAGCTGCTCACCCGCGAGCTGATCGTGCGCCGCGTGCGCGTCGTCGCCGCCGCCCTCGCCCGCGACTTCGGCCTGCCGAGCCCTCGCATCGCCGTGACCGGCCTCAACCCGCACGCGGGCGAGGACGGCCGCATGGGCGACGACGAGCAGCTCGTCATCGCGCCAGCCATCGCCGCGCTGCAGGCCGAAGGCCTCTCGGTCACCGGCCCGCACCCCGCCGATGCCCTTTTCGCCGCCAGCGAACGCAGCCGCTATGACGTCGCGGTCTGCATGTACCACGACCAGGCGCTGATCCCGATCAAGACCCTCGATTTCGACCATGGCGTCAACGTCACGCTGGGCCTGCCGATCGTGCGCACCTCGCCCGACCACGGCACCGCCTTCGCGATCGCCGGCACCGGCCAGGCGAGCGCCAACGCGATGATCGCGGCCATCCGCATGGCCGGCGACTGCGCCGCGCGGCGGGCGCTGTGAACAGCCCGCCCCCAGCCCCTCCCGCAAGCGGGAGGGGCGCAGGTAACCTCCCCCCGCTACGCGAGGTCATCGCTCGCCACGGCCTCTCGGCCAGCAAGGCGCTAGGCCAGAACTTCCTGTTCGACGAGCAACTACTCGACCGCATCGCCGCCGTGCCCGGGCCGCTCGAGGGCAAGCAAGTGCTCGAAGTCGGCCCCGGCCCCGGCGGTCTCACCCGCGCGCTGCTGCGTGCCGGGGCGCAGGTCACCGCGATCGAGATGGACCGCCGCTGCCTGCCCGCGCTCGCCGAAGTATCGGAAGCGTTTCCCGGCCAGCTTCGCGTGATCCAGGGCGACGCCACCCGCATCGACCCGGCGAGCCTCTTCGACGGCCCCTATGCCGTGGTCGCCAACCTGCCCTACAACGTGGGCACGCTACTGTTCACCGGCTGGCTCTCGGGCGAGGCGTGGCCGCCGCAGTGGTCATCGCTGACGCTGATGTTCCAGGAGGAAGTCGCCCGCCGCATCGTCGCCCAGCCCGACACCTCCGCCTACGGCCGTCTGGCAGTGCTGGCGCAGTGGCGCGCGCGGGCGAGGCTGGCGATGAAAGTGCACCGCAGTGCCTTCACCCCGCCGCCCAAGGTCATGTCCGCCATCATCCACGTCGAGCCCGGCGAGGCGCCCGAGGGCGTATCGATCCGCACCCTCGAACGCGTCACCGAAGCCGCCTTCGGCCAACGCCGCAAGATGCTGCGCCAAAGCCTCAAGGGCCTGCCCGGCGCGCTGGATGCATTAGAGCAACTCGGCATCGATGCGCAGCGGCGCGCGGAAACGCTGAGCGTGGCGGAGTTCGTGGCGGTGGCGCGGGTTTTGAGTTGAGTTGAGGAGGTCTGACCCTGCGTTATCAAGGTTATGCGATGTCCAGATCACTCAACATCTTGCGGCAGCTCGGGATGCGGGTCGAACGTTTTGAAGGGCGACATGTCGCTTCTGAGCCACCATCGTCCGTGGCCTTCAGCGCATATCCCAAGTTCGCAATTCAGATTCTCGAACATCTCACGCCGAAGCTGGACGACCGTATCGCAGGGGACATTGGGGCCGAACTTTATCTGAATGACAGGCATGACGTCAAAGTGGCTGACTTCCTGCAGAAATTTCCGGAATTGCGCTTCAGTAATCCGCATCCCGTTCCATCTGAGACTCCCCTGGGGAGTGACATCAACGACGTTGAGGATTGCTAATACACCGCGACCATCCCTAGGCGAAATCCAATGGGTAGGGAGAGGTCCCGCATCCCTCCGAGTAAACTTTCTGACTTTGGCACCCGGTGGCGAGCATCGATGCCGCCGACAAAGCTGACAGCCATTTCATGCTAGCTTTCTACAGGGCACATCCGAAGCCGGCTAGGTATATGGTGGGCTCACCGGTGCAGAGCTCATTCTACCCCAACGGCATCAGCGATCGCAGCAGCCCGCCGACACCGCGCGTCATGCGGGGTTCCTCGACGAGGGTGATCGGCACCGGGTTGCCTTCCAGCAGATCGGTGACGCTGATCGGGTCGCGCAGGGCGATGCCGCAGCAGTCGACGCCGTGCCAGCGCACTTGGCCGGCCAGCGTGTGGCCGCCGAGCACGACCTCCACCTTGGTGCCGCGCGCCGGCGGGCCGGCGAGCACCGCCAGCACGCCGCGCGAGGAGGCGTTGGTCAGCGTCACGTCCGACACGTAGCTGCCCACGCGCAGCTGCGCCTTCATCGCGATCCGCGTCCGCTTCTCCACACGCTGCTTGTGAAAGATCACGCCCACCCGCCCTCATGCTGCGATTCGTCGCGAGAAGATGGGGGTAAGACCTTGTGATCCCGTTAACCTCAGTGGTGCAGCGTGCCGAAGCGGGAGCCGTGCGCGGCCGAGGGGCCTTGCGCCAAAGCTTAAATCGTCGGAAACCGTTACAGGCAAGCCCGCCTTAACCGCCGCAACCCGCGGGAACGGGTCACTGGCACGGGCGTTGCTGAGAGAGCCGTGCCACTGCATGGCAAGCGTGAGGACCATGATGCTCAGGAAGATCGGCCGCCTGTTCGTGATCAAGACGCGCTGGGAAGCGTTCCTGATCATCTACGCGCTGGCGGTCGGCGCGGTGGAGCGCGGCAGCGTCTACCTCACGCGCTTTCCCGGGTTCGGCGGCAAGCTGCTGTTCCTGGCCTGCACCGGCGCGGTGTTCATGGCGGGCGGCAAGATTCTGGACTGCCTGCGCTACGAGCAGGCGGCGGCGACCGCCAAACCCTCGAACGACAACGGCGCCACGGTCAAGATCGACACCGCAAAGGCTCGCAGGTCCGCCTAGGCGCTCGCGCCGTCGTGCGGGTGAATGGTCAATGCGTCGAGATCGGCGTCGGGCACGCAGCGCAAGTTGATTGCCGCCATCTCCTTGCCGCCTGGACCCACGCCCTGGCTGAACGCCTCGCACCCGCAAGTCTCGCAGAACTGATGGGCGATGCACTGGCTGGCGAAGCGGTACTCGCGCAGCCGGTCCTCGCCCGTTTCGATCCGGAACGCCTCACGCGGCACGAATGTGAGGAGGAAGCCCTTGCGCCGGCAGTGCGAGCAGTTGCAGCTGATCGTCTCGGCGGGAAGATCGCCCTCGACGCTGAAGGTCACCGCGCCGCAATGGCAGCTGCCCGAGTACGTCATCGGCTCTCCCGGTATATCGCACGAAGTGGGGTGTTTCTGTTGCCAGGTACACCCCGAACCCCTGGAATCCCTTCTGTTACCCGGTGGGCCCGACCGTGTTCTAACTTTGTAACTTCAGGGCGTTAGCCCCTAGAATTACGCCGCGAGAGCAAGTGCTTCGTTGTCGTTGGCACTTATGAGTTTTGAGCCTTGAACGGGTTACTCAGCCCGGGCAAAAACAGCGTCTTTCAACACACGTCGATCCTAGTTCGGCCCCGTCATCACCCCTGCGACAACAGGTCTGGTGGTGGAGCCGCCGGGTACCGCCCCCGGGTCCGCTGTGCCTATTGCACGCCGCAGTTTATCACCATAGCCGGCCGAAACCGGCGGAGCCCTATATAGTTAGCTGCCGACGAATGTGAAGTGCCGCCGTCGACCCGGGCTCGACGCGGTGGTCCGGGCTCGTCTGCGAAGCTGCGACGATGGGGTGCTGGCGCAGTTAGGACGCGACATAGCGAAACCGGTCCCGAATGAGGTCTGGAACGACGTCAACTCAGCCCGCGCCGTCTCGGCGCTTCAGCTCGACGAGGATCTCCTTCAGCACATCCAGCTGCGGATCGGTGGGCAGCTGAGGCGCGGCCTCGGTGCTGGCGACCGCCTTCTTCTCGCGTTCGATCCGTTCGGTCAGGCGGTTGACCGAGCGCACCATCAGGAACAGCACCGCGGCCACGATCAGGAAGTTGATCACTTGCGTCACGAATTCGCCATAGCCGATCATCGCCACGCCTGCCGCCTTGAGCGCGCCGTAGTCGGTGGGACTGCCCTTGTAGGTCTCCGGTATCGCGCCCAGGCGAATGAAATAGCTCGAGAAGTCGATGTCGCCGAAGGCCCAGCCGATCACCGGCATGATCACGTTCTCGGTCAGCGCGGTGACGATCTTGCCGAAGGCGGCGCCGATCATCACGCCCACCGCGAGATCGAGCACGTTGCCGCGTGCGATGAATGTCTTGAACTCGTCCAGCCAGCCCATGCCACTCTCTCCCCTTCAAGCCTCGGCGCGGCGCAAGAGTGGCAAACCGGCCCGCGCAAGGCAAGCCGTGGCATTCCCGTGCGCGGCTTGCGCCTTGCGCGGCCAAGGGCACTCGCTATCTATCGCGTCAGAGAGGGCGTCCGTCGCGGCGGCCCGGACCGGAAGGACTCGTTTCCATGTCGTATGTGTCGGTTTCCCGCTCCAGCCTGGCGCGTCCCAGCCTGCGCCGTCTCGCGCAGGCCATCCTTGTCGCGCTCGGCGCGCTCAGCCTCGCCGCCTGCGGCTTCAACTCGGTGCCGACCAAGCAGGAGGCGGCCAAAGCCAAGTGGGCGGACGTACAGGCCGCCTTCCAGGAGCGCGCCAACCTGATCCCCAACCTCGCCGCCGTCGCCAAGGGTGCGGCCGAACAGGAGAAGGCGATCCTGACCGGCGTGATCGAGGCGCGCGCCAAGGCGACCAGCGTCCAGATCAACCCCGCCGCCGGCGACCTCAGCGATCCGGCCAAGATGCAGCAGTTCCAGCAGGCGCAGGGCCAGCTCACCCAGAGCCTGGGCCGCCTGCTCGTCAGCGTCGAGCAGTACCCCGAGCTCAAGTCGATCACCAACTACCAGATGCTGCAAACCCAGCTCGAGGGCCAGGAGAACCGCATCCGCGTGGCCGTGCGCGACTACAACGGCGCGGTGCAGGACTATAACACCGAAGTGCGCACCTTCCCCTCGATGATCGGCGCCAAGATGCGCGGCGCGCAGCCGATGGTGCCCTACCAGGCGGTGACGCCGGGCGCCGAAGTCGCACCCAGCCTCGAAGGCAAGATGTAAACGGGCACACGCCCCATGAACCTCAAAGCCCTGTTCGGCGCGCTGATGCTGGTCATCAGCGCGCTGCTGGCCTTTCCCGCCAGCGCCGACCCGCAGTTCCCCAAGCTGACCGGGCGCGTGGTCGACGATGCCCAGATCCTGCCGCCCGACGTCGAGCAGCGGCTGACGCAGAAGCTGGAGGGCCTCGAGCAGCAGTCGCGCCGGCAGTTGGTGGTCGTCACGCTGCCCAGCCTGCAAGGCTACGAGATCTCCGACTACGGCTATCAGCTCGGCCGTGCCTGGGGCATCGGCAGCAAGGCCAACAACGACGGCGTGCTGCTGATCGTCGCGCCCAACGAGCGCAAAGTGCGGATCGAAGTCGGCTACGGGCTGGAAGGCGTGCTGCCCGATGGCATGGGCTTCCTGATCGTCAACAACGACATCGTGCCCCGCTTCAAGGCCGGTGACATGCCCGCCGGCATCGAGGCGGGTGCCGACGCGATCATCAAGCAGCTCACCCTGCCGCCCGACCAGGCGCAGAAGATCGCGGCCCAGGCGGTGCAGGAAAGCAAGCGCGGCGACCAAGGCGTGTCGATTGGCAACGTGATCTTCCTGCTGTTCGTGCTGTTCTTCTTCGTGCTGCCGATCCTGCGCTCGATGTTCGGCATCGGCGGACGGCGGCGCGGCTTCGGCTCGCCGATCATCTTCATGCCCGGCGGCGGCTGGGGTGGAGGAGGCGGCGGTGGCGGC
>Ga0070665_100000318_pt1 | contig 74326 bp, 68 predicted proteins | sample KBSS13metaG_FD_65862 | JGI IMG/M metagenome (GOLD analysis project Ga0070665, IMG submission 65862) | Switchgrass rhizosphere microbial communities from Kellogg Biological Station, Michigan, USA - KBS S1-3 metaG | ecosystem: Host-associated > Plants > Roots > Rhizosphere > Soil ... | reverse complement strand
GGATCCAGATCGAAGTCAAGGCTCGGCGTGATGCTGAATTGCGCCAGGGCATGCTTTACGGCTGCCTGTACAAACGCATATACGATCTTCTCGTCTTCGAACTTGATTTCCTGTTTGGTTGGATGCACGTTGATATCCACCCGGGAAGGGTCGATCTCGATAAAGAGTACATACAAAGGGAAACTGTCGCCGGGGATCATTTGTTGAAAAGCCGTCATCAGCGCATGGTTCAGGTAGGCGCTGCGGATAAAACGGTTGTTCACAAAAAAATACTGGTCGCCCCGCGTGCGTTTGGCTGTTTCGGGCTTGCCCACAAATCCTGAAATGTTGAGATAATCCGTGTTTTCCTGAACGGAAACAAGCTTTGAGGTATATGTATTACCCAGGATCGAGACGATTCTCTGCTTCAGGGTCCCTTTTTCAAGATGAAAAATTTCCTGTCCGTTGCTGTGCAGTGAAAAGCGGATGCCCGGGAAGGAAAGGGAGACACGGATGAATTCATCCAAAATATGTCGCAATTCAGCTGCGTTGCTCTTGAGGAAATTCCGTCGGGCCGGCACGTTGAAAAAAAGATTTTTCATCGCGATGCTGGTACCGTTGGGAAAGGCCGTCGGTTCCTGCTTTAAGACCACACTATTCTCGATCTCGATGCAGGTCCCGATCTCGTCCTGTGCTCTCTTGGTTTTCAGCTCTACCTGTGCAACGGCGGCAATGGAAGCGAGTGCCTCACCGCGGAATCCCATGGTGCGTATGCGAAAGAGATCTTCAATATTCCTGATTTTGGAAGTCGCATGTCGTTCAAAAGCCATCCGTGCATCGGTCACACTCATGCCGCGGCCGTTGTCCACCACCTGGACCAGTGATTTTCCTGCGTCCTGTATGATCAGCTTTACCTGGGTGGCACCCGCATCGATCGCATTTTCCAGAAGTTCCTTTACTGCGCTGGCCGGACGCTGGATCACTTCACCCGCGGCAATCTGGTTGGCAATATGATCGGGCAATAATTCAATCAGGTCGTTCATCCGCAGGTGCTTGACCGGGCAATTTAGTGGAAATAAATTTCATTTTCCTTCGTAGGTTTACGCTAAGCCGGTTGGGTTTTACGTTTCATATGTGGACCTGCCGCCGCCCCGTAAGGGCGCTTTCGACCGATATCCAAAAAAATCCATCATGAAGATCGCGATCCCCGTGCTTTTTCTGTTCTTTTCCCAGTCCGTTTTTGCGCAATATCATGTCAACCCGCCGTCTAATCACTGGGTCGATTCCGTGTTTAAGACGCTTTCAGATACCCAGAAGATCGCCCAGCTGATGATCGTGCGGCTTTCTTCTATCGACCTGCCTTCCGGAAAGATCAGCTTTTATGACGAACAGGTGGAAAGCGATATCCGCCGTTTCGATGTCGGCGGCATCTGCCTCTTCCAGGGCGGACCGAAGATCCAGGCAGCGCTCATCAACCGCATGCAGGCGGCTTCAAAGACTCCAATCCTCTTTTCCATTGATGGCGAAAACGGGCTCGGCATGCGCATGGACAGCGTAATGCCATTGCCACGTCAGATGATGCTGGGCGCCGTGCAGAACAAACAGCTTATTTACCAGTACGGCAAAACGGTCGCTGATCAATGCAAACGCATGGGCATCCAGGTCGACTATGCCCCGGTGGTGGACGTCAACAACAATCCCGACAATCCGGTGATCAACGACCGTTCCTTTGGGGAAAATCCCAGGCGCGTGGCTGAACTGGGTGTGCAATACATGAGGGGCCTCCAGGATAATGGCATACTGGCTACGGCCAAGCATTTTCCCGGTCATGGCGATGTGGCCGTGGATTCACACTACGACCTTCCGGTCATCCAAAAGAGCCGGGCGGCCCTGGATACCCTGGAACTCTATCCCTTTCGCCGTTTAATCGAGGCCGGCGTGGGCAGCGTCATGATCGGACATCTTTTTGTGCCTGCCATCGATAACCGGGAGAATCGGGCCACGTCTATTTCAAATAAAACCGTCACGGATCTTCTGCGAAAAAAAATGGAGTTCCAGGGCCTCAGCTTTACAGACGCGCTGGAGATGAAAGGCGTTTCAAAATATTTTCCCGACGGTGACGCTTCGGTAGAATCCCTCATCGCCGGCAATGATATGCTCTGCCTGCCCGGGAATGTGGAGACAGCCATCGGAAAAATACTCCAGGCGATCTCAAAGAAAAAACTCAAATGGAAGGAGCTGGACAAACGCGTTAAAAGAGTGCTCGCCGCTAAATACCAACTCGGGCTCTCCTCCTGGAAACCCATCGATACCGTCAACCTCATTACCGATCTCAACCGCGATATTCCCGATCTATACAGGGATGTGGCTATGCAGTCCCTGACCCTGCTGAGAAAAGATGACAAAGCCCTCCCGATAAAAAATGCCAAACGGGTCGCTTATATCGGGTTTGGACTGAAAGACGACAATGCGTTCAGCAAACGGGTGAGGGAAGATTTCCGGGCCAACACATATTATTTCGACTATGGCCTGGACAGCATAAAGGCTGCCGCTGCGCTTGAGCTGCTTAGCAACCGCTACGACCAGATCGTGATCGGCCTGCATAATATCAACCGCTATCCATCCGGCGATTTCGGTATCAGCCGCGCTGCCCTCGGACTAATGAAATCCTTAAATCGGTTACCCGGTGCCGTTAGTTTCGTGTTCGGCAATCCATACGCTTTGAAATATGTCTGCGAGGCGCCTGTGCTGGTGGCCTGCTATGACGACAATGAAATTACCCAGCAGGTGGCCGCCGACTGGCTCGCAGGAAAATTTCTGGCACGTGGCCGTCTGCCGGTTACGGTTTGCGACGGGCTCAAAGCCGGTTACGGGATCAGTTTTTTCCGTGGCGCCATTCCTGAATCTTCACCGGAATCCGTGGGCTTAAATCCAGCCAAACTCCAGCGTATCGATTCCATTTGTACAAAGGCCATTGCACAGCAGGCCGCGCCCGGCTGCGTGGTGGTGGTAGTAAAAGACGGACAGGTGGCTTATGAAAAAGCCTTTGGTACACTCGAATATAATAAGGCCGAGCCCGTGTATCCTGAAACAATCTATGATCTGGCTTCCGTGACGAAAGTGTGCGCTACCACTATTTCCGTGATGAAATTATATGATGAAGGAAAACTGGATCTTCACAAAACCCTGGGCTATTACCTGCCCTGGGTGCGGGGTTCCGACAAGGATTCGCTCGTGATCTGGGATATTCTCCTTCATCAGGCGGGGCTCAAGGATTTTATTCCTTTCTACGCAGAGACAATCACAAAAGACAACTACGGACTTCCCCTGCCGGAATATTATTCTGTGAAACCCGACAGTATACACGGGGTTAAAGTGGCGGAAAATATTTACCTGCGCTGCGACTGGCCGGATACCATGTGCAAACGGATACTTATGAGCAAACTGGGCCCGCTGAAAAAATATGTGTACAGCGACAATGATTTTATTTTCCTTGGAAAGATCGTCGAAACCCTGAGTGGGGAAACGCTCGACGAATATGCATACGAGAATTTCTATGTCCCGATGGCTTTATCCACCACGGGTTTCAAACCGAGGGAAAGGTTTCCCGCCAACCGTATTGCACCGACGCAACAGGAAATTCCTTTCCGCCGGCAACTGCTGCGCGGTTATGTACATGATCCGGGTGCGGCGATGTTCGGAGGCGTTTCCGGGCACGCGGGACTTTTCAGTGATGCCTACGATGTCGCGGTTATTTTACAGATGCTGATGAATGGAGGAACGATCGGAGGGCGCCGTTTCCTCAAACAGGAAACCGTAGAATATTTCACAGCCTATCATAGTGATATCAGCCGGCGTGGCCTGGGTTTTGACAAGCCGGAAAAGGACAACGCAACGAGGAAGGAACCTTACCCCTGCATTTCCGCTTCACCCCAGACCTTCGGACATACAGGATTTACAGGCACCTGCGTATGGGCCGATCCCGCGAAAAAAATGGTTTTTATCTTTCTCTCCAACCGGGTTAATCCCCAGGAGAGCTCCAGACTTTCCTCTTTGAATGTCCGCGGGAACATCATGGAAGCAATATACCAGGCCATGGAGTAACCCCATCCGTTAACCGTCAACTGCTACTCCGACCCACGGCTTACGGCCAACGGCCAACGACCCCATCCGTCAACCGTCAACTATTTCTCCGGCCCACGGCTAACGGCTTACGGCCAACGGCCAACGACCCCATCCGTCAACTGTCAACTGTCTCCGAACATCCCTGTACCGTAAACGAACAGTTTCGGCGCTTTTAAAATGGCCTAGCGGATTCATTTTCAGGGTCTCCCGCCTTTGGCATTTTCTTGGAGGCTTTAAGTCTAAACCCGGAATATGCTGAAAAATTATTTCAAGGTCGCCTGGAGGAATATTTTCAGGAACAAAGGATTTTCCACCGTCAACCTGCTCGGCCTGACGATCGGCATGAGCTGTACGCTCCTGATCCTGCTCTGGGTGCAGGACGAAATTTCCTATAATAAGTTTCACAATAATTACGACGAGACCTACCAGGTGATTGCCAACCGGGATTTCAAAAATGAAATCTTTACCGACCGTAATATGGTCCTGCCGCTGGCTTCTGCACTCAAGGCCTCTTATCCCGACATCCGCAGGGCCGTAGTCACCACCTATTCCGGTCCGCACACTATTTCCCGGAACACTACACTGCTTACTAAAAACGGTATCACAGTCAGCGACGGTTTTTTTGAACTATTCACCTGGAAATTTCTTCAGGGCAGTGCAAAGGATATCTTGAAGGACCCGGGAAATATCATTCTCACAAAATCGGCGGCTACAGCGCTGTTCGGCAACGAAGATCCATTGAATAAGGTGATAAAGATTGACGATAACCGCAACCTGAAAGTCGCAGCGATTCTGGCGGATCCTCCGGGCAATTCGACTTTTCAATATGATTTTGTGATGCCCTTCGACTATTCAAATGAAAGGATAAAGCGGTCCATGTCGGAATGGACAAATTCTTCCTGGAATGTTTTCATTCAGCCGCAACCGGGGGTAAGTATTGCAAAGGTCACAAAAGAAGTGAACGACCTGAAAAAGCAGCATGATCCCAACGATAAAATCAGCAGCTATTTTCTTTTCCCGATGAAGAACTGGCGGCTGTACAGTGAATTCAAGGACGGAAAGAATACGGGAGGCATGATTGAATTCGTTCGTCTGTTCAGCGCCATCGCCGCCATCATACTCCTGATCGCCTGCGTAAATTTCATGAACCTGTCTACCGCACGCTCGGAAAAAAGAGCGCGTGAAGTGGGGATACGAAAAACGCTTGGATCGGAAAAGAAGGACCTCATCCTCCAGTTCTTCATGGAATCGCTGATCCTGGCCCTGATTGCTTTTGTGATCTCAATGATCGCCGTCTTTCTTCTGTTGCCTTCCTTTAACCTCCTGGTCGCAAAAAAATTGAGTCTTCATATCTACCAGCCCGCTTTCTGGCTGGGCGCCTTTTTAATTGTCGCCCTTACCGGTCTTATTGCAGGCAGTTATCCTGCCTTGTATCTTTCTTCCTTCAATCCGGTAAAGGTCCTTAAAGGAAGTTTCCTTCCGGGCAAAAAAGCAGAGCGGCCCAGACAGATCCTGGTCGTTGCCCAGTTCATGATCTCCATCATCCTGATTTCTGCCACGCTGATTGTTTATCGCCAGATCGAATTCATCCGCGACCGCAGCATTGGCTACAACCCCAACAACCTGATTGAGGTCACGTCTTCGGAAACGATCGACAAAAATTACCAGGTGATCCGGAACGAATTGCTGTCTTCCGGTGTGATCGAATCAGTCAACCGTTCGGGCAATACCATCACTTCCACACAGTGGCGGAGCGGCTCGCCCGACTACGATGGCAAGCCTGCAGACGTCAACATTATTTTTTCGGCCATGTCTACGGATGTAGACCTGGCCCGCACGATGGGCATCAAGATGGTGGCCGGACATGATTTTAGAGGTGTGCCAGCCGATTCTTCCTCTGTCGTCATCAACCAGGAGGCGGCGCGCGTGATGAACCTGAAAAATCCATTAGGCACGGAACTGCGATACGGCAAAGACAAATTCCACATCATTGGCGTTACGGAGAATTTTGTGGTGGAATCTCCCTTTGAACCTGTGCCGCCGAGGATGCTTTTCTATAATGCTTACTTCTCACAGGTGATTAATGTGCGCTTGAAAGCCGGCGCCAGTCCTTCTGGTGCGCTGGCTGCCATGGAATCCATTTTCAAAAAATACAATCCTGCATTTCCCTTTGAATACCGCTTTCTGGATCAGGAATTCGGTAAGAAGTTTGTTACGGAAAACCTCACCAGCCGCATCACGAACATCTTTGCCGGACTCGCTGTTTTTATTTGCTGCATAGGACTGGCGGGACTGGTTTCTTTCACGATTGAAAAAAGGACGAGGGAAATCGGGATCCGCAAGGTATTGGGCGCTACTGTTCGACAGGTTCTTTCCCTGATCTCGGTGGACTTTCTGCGGCTGGTTTTTATTGCCTATGCCATAGCCATACCGATTGCCTGGTGGTTGATGCACCGGTGGCTGGAGAAATACACTTTTCATACTACCATCGATATCTGGCTTTTTGTTGCCGTGGGATTCACGATACTTTGTCTCACCGCCCTGGTCGTGACATTGAATACCATCCGCGCAGCGATGAATAATCCGGTGAAAAGCCTGCGGTCGGAATAGCCCCGGCTTGTAGAATTGCTTTTCGTTCGCGGATATTTTCTCTAAACGCCTGAGAGTTGTTTTCCTGAATGCTCCGGCTACTTTCCCGGATGTTCCGGCTGCTGTCCTGAATGTTCGGTTACTTTCCCGGAAGTTCCGGCTGCTTTCCAGAATGTTCCCTTACTTTCCCGGATGTTCCGGTTGCTTTCCTGAATGTTCGGCTACTTTCCCGGATGTTCCGATTGCTTTCCTGAATGTTCTGCTAAACGTTCCATGGTTGCCTTTTCTGAATGGTCCGGCAAAACCCGCTGTTGGAATTTCTGGGCCAGCGTTATGAGAATACCGGTTGACCATGCAAATGTGAGGAGACCTGCTGCTGAAAGCATACCGCCCAGCAGCCGCAAATTAATAGGAAGGAGAAGATTACTGCCCAGTGTGGTATAAGCATTCAATGAATAATAGTACGCCACGCTCTGATTGGGAAACGCGTCCTTCCAAAGGAAGAAGGCAGACCAGATCAACACTTCGGAAAGATGTACCAGGAGTATCAGGCAGCTGGCCAGCATCACAGGCAGAATGGCAACCCCAAACCCCTTCCTTTTCCCGATTTTTCGATTGAAAAAGTTGTTGATACGCAGCACCATGATCATCCCAAATCCATGCGCACCCATGGTAATGGCCATCAATATGCCACCCCAGACAATCTCCTCCAGCGAGATGATATAAAAATATTCAGTAGACGGTCGCATAATTTACGGTGATAAAGGCCCTGAATTCTGTTGCATTTCTAAAGCACTGTCATTCAGATCGTGGAAGATGATATCAAACTTATTAAAATTAAGGTAAAATGCAGTTACGGTACTTTATGATTGCCCGTTGTGCAGGCCTGAGCCGGTTCGCACAAAAATAAAATCTTACCTTTGCCGGCTATGTCAGCCAAGCCTTCAGAGAAGATTTTAAGGGATGTCGTCATCAAATTCGCCGGCGATTCCGGCGATGGCATGCAGCTTACGGGAAGCCAGTTTACCAATAACACAGCCATGCTGGGTATCGACCTGGCCACTTTCCCGGATTTTCCAGCTGAAATCCGTGCTCCGCAGGGCACCCTGCCCGGCGTAAGCGGTTTCCAGCTTCACTTTTCCAGCGATCATATTTTCACACCCGGTGACGAATGCGATGTGCTCGTGGCTATGAATGCTGCAGCGCTGAAAACCAACCTGAAAAGCCTTAAAAAAGGCGGTAAAATCATCGCTAATGTGGAGGGGTTTGACGCCAAGAACCTGCGGCTGGCCAACTATCCTGAGGGTGTAAATCCTTTGGACGATAACAGCCTTCACAATTTCGAGCTGATCCGCATCGACGTGACCAAGCTCACACGCGAAGCACTTAAAGATTTTACGCTGGGCGTCAAAGAAAAGGACAGGGCAAAAAATATGTTTGTCCTGGGATTTCTTTACTGGATGTATAACCGGAGCCTCGAAAGTTCAATACAGTTTCTTACGGAGAAATTCAGCAAGAAACCTGAAATCCTCGGCAGTAATATCGCGGCGCTGAAGGCAGGATATCACTATGGCGATACGACGGAAACGTTTACTACTACCTATACGGTTCAAAAAGCCAAATTGCAACCGGGCACTTACCGTTCGGTCATGGGTAACCAGGCCCTGGCGTACGGACTCATCGCTGCTTCGGAGAAAAGCGGCCTGCCGATTTTTCTCGGGACTTATCCGATCACGCCGGCATCCGACATTCTCCATGAACTGAGCCGCCATAAAGCATTTGGAGTACGGACTTACCAGGCCGAAGATGAAATCGCGGGTATTACGGCTGCCATCGGAGCAAGCTATGGAGGATCTCTGGGCGTGACAGCAACGTCGGGACCGGGCATGGCGCTGAAATCAGAGGCCATGGGACTCGCCATGATGCTCGAGATTCCCCTGCTGATCTGCGATATCCAGCGGGGTGGTCCTTCAACCGGTCTGCCTACCAAAACAGAACAAAGTGATCTCCTGCAGGCGTATTATGGAAGGAATGGTGAGAGTCCTATTCCCGTGATATCGGCCTCCATGCCCAGCGATTGTTTCGACGTTGCGTATGAGGCTGTCCGTATTGCAGTGCAGCATATGACACCTGTGATCCTGCTGAGCGACGGCTATATTGCCAATGGCTCGGAACCATGGAAGTTTCCGGATGCGGAACACCTGCACCCGATCGATGTACATTTCAAAACCGAGCTCGGTCATCATGAAGAAATACTTCAACCCTATCTGCGCGATGAAAAAGGTGTTCGTCCATGGGCAATTCCGGGCACACCCGGTCTGGAGCATCGTATCGGAGGTTTGGAAAAACAGCATATCACCGGCAATGTCAGTTACGATCCGGAGAATCACCAGCTGATGGTAAAGCTCCGCCAGGAAAAAGTAGACAAGATCGCCAACTATATTCCACTTCAGAAACTCGACAGCGGACCGGAAAAAGGAAAGCTGCTCGTGCTGGGCTGGGGTTCCACTTATGGCGCCATCAAAACTGCCGTCGGCGACCTGCAGAAAGAAGGCATGGCTGTTTCGCATGCCCATCTCCGTTATTTACGGCCTTTCCCCAGGAACCTGGGTCATATCCTCGAGAATTTCGAACAGGTGCTGATTCCCGAACTAAACAACGGCCAGCTGATCAAGGTCATCCGTGACCAGTACCTGATCAATGCGGTGGGGTACAATAAAATCATGGGTATTCCTTTCACACGCCAGGAGCTCATCCAGAAAATGCGCGACCTGCTGGAAGAAAAGGAAGTGCCGGTGCCGAATGTTTAGTTAATGATCGTTGGCCGTTGATCGTTGGCCGTTGGCCGAGATCTGAGGCCGATTCATTTATTGCAATCTTAGATTCTCCTTTCATCCGTCATTCTTTCATCCATCAACCGTCAAGAATACCCGGCAATCGGCTAGCGGCTAACGGCCGACGATTAATTTCTCAGGCTCCTTAAAAGATCACCCGAAATTTTCCAGATAAAATTAAACTGATCGTTTACTGATTTCAGCATGGGGAGGCTTGTCTTCAGGCTGGTTACCTGTATGCCCTGATCCAGTTCCTTTTTTCTGAATGTGACCAGCTCGGCAACTCTCTTATTTATTTGCCGGAGCCCCTCATGAGCCAGGGTTTCAGCATTGCTTTGGTGCACACCAACATTTTCCGCGCTGGAAACTGCATCCTGGAACTCCAGGGAAGCATGCGGTTCCATGGCCGTCGGCATGACTGGCAGGGTTGATTTAACGCCTTTATTTTCGCCGTTATTTTTATCCATGAAAAACTCTTCGTGTCCGGGAAAAGGATCGGTCTGTTGAATGGTCGTCTTTCTTTCTTTCAACAGACTTACCGCTTCGTCGAGGTTTGCGGCGATGGCTTCTACTACTACCTTATAGCCCGGCTCGACAGGAATTGAATGTTCATCCCGCACGAGCGTGGCAAGGCTGGCAACGTGAGAGGAAAAAAGATAGTTCAACACCAGCAACTGATGGTACAGAGGTGCATTCTGCTGTTTTTTTTTGGGCTCCGCCAGGATCTGGTTAAGTGAATCAGAAACATTGGCCAGGGCCACGTAGGCATTTTTACGCGATAGCTTGTACTGGTTAAGATCGACTGGCTTTCCTGTGAAGAAGGAAGTAACGTCTATAAAATATTTCTTATTGGCTTCCAGCAGATACATGAGCAACTCAGCAAACTGACGATATGCCCAGTCAGGGAAAAGCAGGAAACCGGCGATCAGTGCGATCACTGAACCGATGGCGGTATCGATCAGCCTTTCTACCAGGAGGGTGCTGAACTGCGAAGGGTTAAGAAGGTGGAGAAGTATGAGGATATAGGGTGTCATCATGGTGACGAAAAGCAGATAACGGTTTCGCATGAAGCTGTAGGACGCAATCATCAGCAGGATCATGCATCCTACCAGCACGTGTCGGTCGCGGACAAAATAAAGAATGGCCGCACCGATGGCAGCCCCGATAACGGTACCCAGGAGGCGATCCCAGTTTCTCTTTTTGGAGACGCCGTAGGCCGGCTTCATGATCACGATGATAGTAAGTAGAATCCAATACCCATGTCCCAGGGGCAGGAACTGAGACACAACAAATCCGGTAGTTGTAGCCAGTGTTACGCGAAGCGCGTGACGAAACGTGTTTGACTTCCAGTTAAAATTGTCCAGAAATACCTTGGCGTCAATATCCTGGTGTTTTACAAACTGGTCATAGTTACGGACGCGTGGATCCTTCCTAACATCTTCCTGATCGAAACGGCTGTACTGCTGGATAGCCTGCAGGCGGGATACAAAATCTTCAAAAACATTCAGAAGCGAGCGCAGGATAAGAAAGCTCTCGATGTTGGAAGCAGTACGATAGCCATCCCGGAATTCTTCAAAATACTTTTTAACAGAATTCAACGCTTCTTCGAGTCCGGGTCCGGAAAAATACTCCCTTCCACTTTGAATGGCAATACCGGTTTCATTGATCTCGTCGGCGACCAGGTGTAGAAAACTTCTGAATTTTTCGAGTATGGGAGATTCTCCAAAATCTTTTTGCAGCAAATGATGGTCCACCTGCGTACTCTGCATCCGTTCAAAGAGATCGTCTATATCGATAAAAATAATAAGAAGCGTGCGTCCAAAATTCGTCGTTTCCTTGACTAGGTTCCGGCTCTTGTAGAGCAGCTCGCGGATAAGATTTTGTTTTTCATTGATGCTGATCTGCCTGTCGAGGAGGCTGGAATAGATATGGTCGTAGTCTGGATCCTTTCCGTAAAAAGCCGCGCGCCACAGCAGATAGTCGGCCGTAGCCTGTATCAGGTCGCCCAGGGCCTGGCGTGTAACCCGGTAAGGGCGGAAGCTGTACAGCGAGAGGCTTAGCGCCATATACCACACACCTCCTGCCGTAACGAGCAGCGCATGATAAAAAATGCCTGCGCCGCTTTCATGGCTGGTCATATTGAATATCATCACGAACAGCGCGGCGAGTCCGATAGACGATGCGCGGGCTCCGTAGACGCCGATCATCGAAAAGATAAAACATACCGAGGCTATGAGAAGCCCCATCAGCCAGGGCGACCCCATACAGAGGCCGGTAAGCGCAGAAACAAGGAATAAGGAAACGATGCAAACGAGCATCGCGTTTTTGCGATGCGTCACCGGGCCCGCGCTGTCCACAATGGAAACGCAGATCGCGCCGATGGAGATCGTGATGCCAATATTTTCGTGGCCAAGCCAGGATCCGATGATCGGAGGAAGACAAAGTCCGAACGTAATGCGGAACCCCTCGCTCAGGTAGTAGCTGTTGATTAAACTCCGGTATGTAGAGCGATAGTCCATTTTGCCTGACTGTTGTCAATGGTTAATGTATATGGTGTATGGTATATGGTGTATGGTATAATTGATCAGACGACATAACCATAAACTATACACCATATACCATAAACCTAACTGTCAACCGTCATCTTCTTATAATACTTACACACCGGCCTCAGTCCGCACTCGCTGCAACGGGGCTGGCGTGCCACACAAATATACCGGCCATGCAGGATGAGCCAGTGGTGGGCTTTGTGGATGAGCTGTACAGGTATGAAGCTAATGAGTTGTTTTTCGGCAGCCAGCGGGGTTTTTGCACCCAGGGTCAGTCCGATGCGGGCTGCCACCCGGAATACATGCGTATCCACCGCCATATTGGGCTGGTTGTCGACGACAGATGTAATTACATTGGCGGTTTTGCGCCCCACGCCGGGCAGCTTCATAAGCTCGTCCACGGTCAGTGGCACTTCACCCTTAAAATCCTTTACCAGCATCTGGGCCATAGCGATCAGGTGCCGTGTTTTGCTGTTAGGATAAGAAATGCTCCGGATAAAGGGGAAAACCTCGTCGAAATGGGCTTTGGCAAGCGATCCCGGGCCCGGGAAATGGGCAAATAAGGCCGGCGTGGTCATATTAACCCTTTTATCCGTGCATTGCGCGGAAAGGATCACCGAAACGAGTAACTGAAAGGGATTGTCGTACACAAGTTCCGTCTCTGCATCGGGGGCATGTTTGCTGAACCAGTCGATAACAAATTCAAAACGCTGTTTCCGGGTCATTTGCAGACCCTAAATTACGTCAATCCAATGGGTGGGAAATCGTCAGGTAAGTTTGAGTGAATTCGTCCGGACCGGCAATACCGGTGGGGGTGCATCAGCCAATACAAGCGTTAAGATCCCGTCTCCACAGCGGTTTCACGGGCATATTGAAGAACCCGCATCACCACTTCGTTGCGCGGAGCAACCACTTGTTTCTCTATAGTTAATTGATTGACAGAGGATTGTAATTCTTCCATTTGAGTCCTGAGTGTCCAGTTCTCCTGGAGAGCCTGCCGGATGGCGGCAGTTAACTCAGGGGAAGACTCTTTATACAAATACCGTAAAAGATCCTCCGGTGTAAAGAGTGTCATAAGCGAAACCATTTAATGTCCAATAATCAGAAAGCAGTAAAAATAGAACCGTCCGATAGTAAAAACGTCATACGGGTTGCGATATTGCGTCTTACGCATAAAGTTTTTATCATTTTTCAGACTATTTCCGTGAGCCCGGAAATGGGCCCGGAACCCTCATTTAACCACGAAAAGGTCTTCGTTATCGCGCTTCATCAGGTACCGTTCGCGCGCGTATTTTTCGAGGGTGGCTGGATTGGATTTAAGCTGGTCCAGTTCTTTTTGTACCGACCGGATCTGCGCTTCAAAATACCGTTTCCGGTCTTCTAATTTATGCAGCTCGCTTACATGACGAAAATGCGTGGTGATAAGATCACGGTCATCGATAAAAAGCACCCATACGGCGAAACAGATTGACACCAGAACATATTTGTTCTTCAGCCAGGATGGGATACGATCGATGAATTGTTTCATGGATGGATGATCTGGTTTATGGTATATAGTTTATGGTAAATAGTTACTGATTAATTACACCATACACCATATACTATTTACTATATACTATTAACCCTTAAGGCTTACCAAATGTAATTTTTCCTTTCGGATAAATGGCGTTTTTCCCCAGTTTTTCTTCGATGCGGATGAGCTGGTTATACTTCGCAATACGGTCTGTACGACTTGCGGAGCCGGTCTTGATCTGTCCGCAGTTGAGGGCAACCGCCAGATCAGCGATCGTAGTGTCTTCCGTTTCGCCGCTGCGGTGGCTCATGATGGTATTGTATCCGTTGTGCTGCGCAAGCGTTACGGCGTTGATCGTTTCTGTCAGGGTGCCGATCTGATTAACCTTCACCAGCAGGGCATTGGCCGTATCCCCGGCGATCCCTTTCTGCAGTCTCTCCACGTTGGTCACGAACAGGTCGTCGCCCACCAGTTGTACCTTTGCTCCCAGTGTGTCGGTCAGATTTTTCCATCCGGCCCAGTCATCTTCGGCCATACCGTCTTCAATGGAAATGATGGGATATTTCTTCACCCATCCGGCCCAGAATTTTACGAGTTCGTCGCTGCTGAGTTCCTTTTTTGTGCTCTTATGAAATACGTATTTCTTTTTCTTGCCATCCCAGAGTTCGCTGTTGGCGGCATCCATGGCAATCGCGATCTGCGTACCCGTTTTGTACCCGGCTGCGGAAATGGCTTCAAGCACCGTTTCAATGGCTTCTTCGTTGCTTTGGATATTTGGCGCAAATCCGCCTTCGTCGCCGACATTGGTGCTGAATCCTTTTTTCTTCAGCACGCCTTTAAGCGTATGAAAAATGTCAACCCCCCAGCTCAGTCCTTCGCTGAAAGAAGAAGCTCCCACCGGCATGACCATAAATTCCTGAAAATCGATTTTGTTGTCAGCATGTGCACCACCGTTGAGGATATTCATCATCGGCATTGGCAGCGTTACCGCATTGGTACCGCCGACATAACGATAAAGCGGAAGCCCTGCTTCCTTAGCTGCTGCTTTAGCCGCCGCCAGGCTCACGGCGAGCATGCCGTTGGCTCCGAGTTTTGATTTATTGGGTGTTCCGTCAGTTGCGATGATCAGCGCATCGAGGCCGGCCTGGTCGGAGACTTCGAATCCCTTGAGCTTTGCCGCCAGCGTCGTGTTTACATTTTCCACGGCTTTGAGTACGCCCTTGCCCTGGTAAACTTTCTTATCCCCGTCGCGCAGTTCAACGGCCTCGTGGATACCGGTACTTGCTCCGCTCGGTACGGCTGCCCTTCCGAGAAATCCGGCTTCTGTCTGGATGTCCACTTCAACGGTCGGATTGCCGCGGCTGTCGAGAATCTGTCTGGCGAATATTTTTTTGATGCTGCTCATAGTTGTTCGTTTTTAGTAAGTCCCCTGAAAATGTCTTCCAGGCTGCGGTTTTCAGACTGCAAAGAAACAATGTTCCAATTGTTCTGCAAAGACAGGGCAAGCAATTGTTTTTTCAGCAGTTCAGGATCGGAGGCTTCCAGCTCCCATTCCAAATCGCTGATGCGGTTATACCGCAGCAGCTGATCCATGCCGCTCCACGCTTCAGGCTTTATATTTTCTTTTAATACGACGCGGACAAGATTTCCTTTCTGTTCGCGGCGGAGCGAATCGAGCCGGTTGTCGGCAATGATCTTTCCTTTGTTGATGATGATGACGCGGTCGCAGATGGCTTCTACTTCCTGCAGAATATGGGAAGAAAAAAGCACCGTCCTGTCTTTTCCGTAATTGCGGATCACGTCGCGGATCTCCACGATCTGGTTTGGATCCAGGCCGGTGGTCGGTTCATCCAGGATCAGCACGTCGGGTTTATGTAGGAGCGCGGCTCCCAGTCCTACCCTTTGCCTGTATCCTTTGGAAAGCTGGGAGATTTTTTTACCCGCTTCCGGTTCAAGCCCTACAGTGCGGATCGTATCGGCAATTTGTTTTTTCTTTTGGGGAATATGATGAATATCAGCGACGAAAGAAAGGTATTCGCGGATATACATATCCGTATATAACGGATTGGATTCGGGAAGATAGCCGGTGATCTTTTTTGTCTGAACAGGATTTTTCTCGACGTCGATACCGTTCAGAAAAGCCTGGCCGGCACTGGCTTTCAGGCAGCCTGTGAGGATTTTCATGGTAGTGGATTTGCCTGCCCCGTTGGGTCCGAGAAATCCAACGATCTCGCCCCGCTGTACCGAAAAAGAAATCTCATCGATGGCCTTTTGTTCCCCATAAAGCCGGGAAAGGGATCTCACTTCAATGGACATGCCGCGAAGCTAAGCCAAATTATAAAATGCCGAGATCTTTCTGGATCTCTTCGAGCGTTCTTCCTTTGGTTTCGGGCATCACGCGCCAGATAAAGAGCAGGGAAATAAACATCATGCAGGCATAAAAGACGAAGGAATAAAACCCTCCGTTGGGGATCTTTTCAACGATCACAGGAAAGCTGAAGGAAATGATAGCTGCCATGATCCAGTGGGTGAAACTGCCCAGGGATCCGCCCTGCGAGCGCACGGCATTGGGAAAAATTTCGGAGATAAACACCCAGATGACGGCGCCCTGCGACAAAGCAAAAAAGGCGATGAACCCGATCAGGTATACTACTACGAAACGGTTAGCCCCTCCGGTACTCTGGAAGGCATAGGCCGTAAGACTGAGAAATATAATCATGCCGATTGCGCCGGTGATCAGCAGGGTTTTTCTTCCCACCTTATCAATAAGCGACATGCCGACCAGCGTAAAAAGCAGGTTGGCTCCGCCGATAAATACCGGCTGGAGGTAGGCGGCCGAATGGCTGAATCCTGCCATTTCAAAAATGCGTGGCGCATAATATAAAATTGCATTTATCCCCGACAGCTGGTTGAAAACGGCCAGCAGGACTGCATAGAAAATGGGCTTTCTATATTTTCCGCTAAACAGACTTTCACCTGAGGAAGAAGCTTTCAGCGAGCCGCCATGGAGCAATTCGTGTTCGTCGGTTATGACGTGACGCCCATCGGGCTCCCCGGTTTTTATAAAAATTTTCTCCGCTTCGGCATCGCGGTTATTCAGGATCAGCCAGCGCGGGCTTTCGGGAATACTGCGGAGCAGGAGGGCGAAAAGTCCGGCGGGTATCACCATGATCCCCAGCATCCATCTCCAGGAATCTTCGCCGATGCTTTGGAAGGCAAAATTGGTAATATAAGCCACGAATATTCCTGTGACAATATTTAACTGAAACATACCTGCCAGTCGTCCGCGTACCGATGCCGGTGCGATCTCGGAAATATACATGGGTCCTACTACAGAGGATGATCCTACGGCAATTCCTCCTATAAAACGAAAGAGGACGAATAAAACCCAGGTGGAAGTGAGCGCACATCCGATCGCTGACGCCAGGTACATCAGCGCGATGGCCATCAGCACTGCCTTCCGTCCGAAACGCTGTGCCGGCCAGCCGGCGATGAGAGAACCGATCACCGTGCCAAAAAGGCTGGAAGCAACGGTAAATCCGATTCCGTACCCTGAAAGGGACCATAATTTCTGAATGGTTTTTTCAGCACCAGAAATAACAGCTGTTTCAAACCCGAAAAGAAAACCCCCGAGTGCGGCTACAAGGGTACAACGGAGAAGGAAGGAGTTGATTTTCATGCGCAATCGTTATGGAAGCATAAGGTATGAAAAAAATACTCATTAAATTCGGGATTCAAACGGTTGACGCCATATGAGCTATCCCTATCAGATTCGCAGTTTTGAACAATACCTGGAGCAATACCGCATCAGCATAGAAGAACCAGAGAAATTCTGGTCGGGCGTTGCTGAACATTTCACCTGGAAGAAAAAATGGGATACTGTCCTCAACTGGAATTTCAAAGAGCCGCGCGTTCGCTGGTTTGAAGGCGCAAAACTGAATATCACCGAGAATTGCCTGGACCGTCACCTGAAGGAAAGGGGTGACCAGCCCGCTATTGTCTGGGAGCCTAATCAGCCCGGTGATCCGAGCCGCACGCTTACTTACCGGCAGCTGTATACGGAAGTCTGCCGCTTCATGCAGGTCCTGAAAAATAACGGTCTTCGCAAGGGAGACAGGGTATGTATCTATATGCCGATGGTGCCTGAACTTGCCATCGCCGTGCTCGCCTGCGCAAGAATGGGCGCTATTCATTCCGTGGTCTTTGGCGGATTCTCCGCGCAAAGCATTGCTGACCGCATCGAAGACGCGCGTTGTAAAATGGTGATTACGGCAGACGGCGGGACCAGGGGTCCGAAGGAAATTTTATTGAAAGCCACCATTGACGAAGCGCTGCAGAAAACCAGTCTTATCGAGCGGGTAATCGTCCTCAAGCACCTGGGCCAGACCATTATCATGCAGGAGGGAAGGGATGTCTGGTGGCAGGAAGAACTGAAAAAAATTGACAGCTACGATGAAGCGGCCGAACCAATGGACGCGGAAGACATACTATTCATTCTCTATACTTCCGGCTCAACAGGAAAGCCCAAGGGCGTTGTACATACCTGTGCCGGTTATATGATATACACCACCTATAGTTTTGTGAATGTATTTCAGTATCAGAAAGGGGATATTTATTTCTGTACGGCCGACATCGGCTGGATTACCGGACATAGTTATATTGTATATGCTCCTCTTTGCGCGGGTGCCACCACTATGATCTTCGAAGGCATCCCTTCCTATCCCGACGCCGGCAGGTTCTGGCAGATCATCGACAAACATAAAGTGAACATTTTTTATACCGCACCCACTGCCATCCGCAGTCTGATGGGTTTTGGAACCGCTCCGCTGGAAGACAAAGACCTCAGTTCACTGCGCGTACTCGGCACCGTTGGTGAGCCCATCAATGAGGAAGCCTGGCACTGGTATGATGAACACGTAGGCAAGAAAAAATGCCCGATCGTAGATACCTGGTGGCAGACGGAAACGGCGGGTATCATGATTTCCAACATGGCGGGCATCAGCCAGGGAAAAGCTTCCTATGCCACCCTCCCCCTGCCGGGTGTCATCCCTTTACTCGTAGATGAAAACGGCAAACCCGTTCCTGGTTCCGACGCAGGAAAGGACGGTGTCTTTCATCGTGGCGCCGAGGGCGAACATATAGCAGGCAATCTCTGCATACGGTTTCCATGGCCTTCGATCATCCGCACCACATATGGCGATCATGAACGCTGTCGACAGAATTATTTCGCGACATATGAAAATCTCTATTTCACAGGTGACGGCGCATTCCGGGATGCGGAAGGCAATTACCGGATCACCGGCAGGGTCGACGATGTATTGAATGTGAGCGGACACAGGATCGGTACAGCCGAAGTGGAAAACGCCATCAATATGTATCCGGATGTGGTGGAAAGCGCCGTGGTCGGGTTTCCGCATGATATAAAAGGCCAGGGTATTTATGCATTTGTAACCCTAAACAAAGGCCACAAGACGTCCGGTGAGGAAAAGGCCGGACTGGTGGGAATGGTAAACAAAGTGATAGGCCCGCTGGCCAAACCGGATAAAATTCAGTTTGTGACGGGGCTTCCGAAAACAAGGAGCGGGAAGATCATGCGGCGCATCCTGCGCAAGATTGCGGAAGGGGAACTGAGCAACCTGGGTGATATCAGCACGCTCGTTGATCCAACCGTGGTGGAAGAAATAAAAGCCGGAAGATTATAGACTTTACTGGCCGTCTCTTACAATACGGACTTCTGTGCCGACGGGCAACAGGTCATACAATTCATCAACGTCTTCATTTTTCAGTGCGATGCATCCGTTGGTCCAGTTCTGGAAAAGGTCAACGGCCATATCATCGTGCGGCCAAGTGCCGTGAATGGCAATTCCACCTCCGATCTTAGCGCCACGGGGTATCAGTCCCTTTGCCTTGCGCCGGTTGAATTTATCGAGGTCAGATTTTGTAGGAAAATCGATGAGCATCATCTTGTCCCATTTTTCATGGGGTCTCTTGGATGCAATATGATAAATGCCTTCGGGTGTTTTGCGGTCGCCTTCCATCATTTTATCGTCCAGTGATTTACTGCCGAAAACGACCGGATAGGTCGCATACCAGCCATCCTGGTCGTATACCTTCAGTTCATACGTGGATTTAATGATGAGCACATAGGATGGCCCCTCCAGTTTACGATGAAAAAAACGCTTTGTCGACGTTCTGTTGTCAACTTCACGAAAGCCCAGTAAGCAAATAGCAGCGAAGCAGTACAATAGCGTTTTTCGAGACTTCATATCCCCGGTTTTTCATGGTGAACGCTGCCCGATCCGTACATATTTTGCTGGTGGAAAATTTTATGATTTCATTCCAAAATGAAGAAAGTTCCGGGACATGGAATCGCCGGAACTTCCTGAATTTCACGGGCATGTTCTACCAATGGCTAAGCCTTATACCGAAGGTATAGGGCACCTGGTCGAGGCCCTGGCTGAACATGCTTTTCGTAGCGAGTGAACCGTAAAGGATCACCGGACCGAGTTGCGCTTCCGCTATCCAGGAGATCTTCCATGGATTCAGGTCGAAACTGTTAAAAGTTTTTTTCTTCCCGAATTCGCTGCTGATTGTTTTTTGCCGGGATGAATATAAATATCCCGCGCTTACACCAAAGGAGAGCCCGAATCCCTGTCTCTTCGTCGGCGTGAAGTTAAAGTTGATCATCAGCGGCACGGTAACGTAGTCGGCAGCCAGCTTGTTCTTGCTGTACTGTATTGAATCGAATACTACTTCCGTGGGTTCGGTGAGGTAGGTGATATTGTTTACATAGCGGTAGTTGTTTAATTCGATACCCAGGCCATATTTCAGATTGACCACGTGTTTCACCACATTCAGTCTCTGCATAAAGAGCCAGATATTGACGTCGACCGACTTATTATTTTTCAGATCAAACCAGTACTTGGAACTGCCGGGTGCAAATGCCTGGGCAGATGCACTGGCATAGTTTGTATTATCCTGGTAATTGGCAAATCCCAGATCGACGATAAGCCAGTTGGTCGTAAGGTTGGAAGGTTTCACTTTGTTGCTCCGGTGATAGGGAGGCCAATGATCCCAGTCTTCATCATACGCGCCGTCCATGGGCCAGTCGTGCCAGTGATGATGGGCGCTGTCCATACCGGGAGGCCAGTGATGCTTGTTTTTTTTGGGAGCTTCCTGTTTCTGCATGGTGGAATCCTGGCTGAAGCCCTTCATGCCAAGGCATAGAATGGCCATAAGAATAAAAATCCTTTTCATGGTTAACTGATTAATAGCTGATTTGAATTACGCTCACGCGCAGTTTTCTTGACTTGTCTTCTTTAGTTGCCGACCGGCCGGTCAGCCTGTTAAAGATTCCGCTGATGGTTTTATTTTTATCATTCACGGCAAAAACGCTGATGGCATTGTCGCCTGCATTATCTGCATAATAAGCGTCGGTGGTCGCCGGCGGGATGCCCTCTGCCTTGTCAATAATTTCCTGTTGGGGTGGTTTTGACGCTATGAGTATCGGCGCGTCCGGTGTTTTCAGTTCGCCTGCATCCTGAAGACCAACCACTGTCTGCTTCTTTGCCATGTCAGGCGTTTCTGCCTGTTCCCCGGTGATCACTTCAGTTTCATTTGCCTGCTGTTTGTCCATACTGGTTTGCGATGACGATGCTGATTTTGTATTCTTCACAAGCAAAGCGCCGCCCGTAGCCTTCCTGACCTTTCCGCTTTTTTCAATATCTTTCCTTTCTTCAGTTATGTTCTGCGCAGTGGCAGGGTGTTCTGTTCTGTTGTCCCCGGATTTGTTATTCTTTTCTGTAACAGTTGCTGTGGGAACGCTGATTTTCTCCGGAGTTTCTGCCTTCTTTATGTTTCCTGCAAGCCACCAGCCGCCCGCGAGGAGCACGGCAACGGATGCGGCCGCCGCCACCCGGAATAAAGGGAAAACTCTTTTGGGTTCTTCTTTCCTGTACAGGTCTTTCTTCCCCGGAAAAATCATCGGCTCCGCAACCTGGACCGTCTGGGCCAGTCCGTCGAATTCTTTTTGAAGATCCGGATGGTCCCTCAAAAATTTTTCAACTGCTGCCCTTCCGGGAGCGTCCAGTTCCCTGTCTATATAGAGCAGGAAAGCGGTTTCATAATTTTGCCTGTTGATTTCCATATCCAGTTTAATTCAGAATTCTCTTATCCCATGTTTCCGGCATGTATTGCACCGGAATCAGAGATCTTATAATACATTTTCCACACTTACCAGCCATTCCTTGAGCTGAAGCCTCGTCCGGTGAAGGGTTACTTTCACCTGCGACAGGTTCAGGCCCGTTATTTCCACTATCTCCTCATAAGAATACCCTTCATAATCCTTCAGCATGATCAGGGAACGCTGCTTTTCAGTCAGCCTCGCCAGTGTTTTTTCCAGATGGTCTTTAAGTCCTGGTGTGAACCGGGCTGAGGTCTCTGTGCGTTCCGGTAATTCACCGCGGTAGTCCATCCTGCTGTTCCTGCGGTTCATATCGATCATCTTATGATAGGCGATCGTGAACAGGTAGGATTTACACCGCTGGGAATCCACTTCCTTCCGGTGTTCCCAGAGTTTTTCAAAGGAAGACTGTACCAGGTCACGCGCATCCTCCGTATTCCGGGTGGATTTAAGCATGAACCGGTACAACCCGTCCGCGTACAACTTCACACAGTCATTGTAATCATCGCCCGTCATATCCGCCAGGGGTTGTTTTAGTCATTTGTAATACGGTCGTATATGTAAAAAGTTACAAAGCTTACCTTTATCAGGCTAAATTTCTTATATGAATGAACCTTTTGTAAAACGGGTTGCCGGTCAATTGGCTGAAATAGAGTCTGCCGGGTTGTTTAAGAAAGAAAGAATCATCGAAAGCGAACAGGGTGCCGAAATCCTGGTCAATGGACGCAAGGTACTGAATTTCTGTGCCAACAACTACCTCGGCCTGGCCTCGCACCCCCGAATCCGGGAGGCCGCAGAACGGATATTGAAAGAAAGGGGATATGGGCTCAGCAGCGTACGCTTTATCTGCGGAACCCAGGATATTCATAAGGAGCTGGAGAAAAAAATTTCCGCTTTCCTGGGCATGGAAGACACGATCCTGTATGTCGCCGCCTTCGATGCAAACGGAGGTGTGTTCGAACCGCTGTTCGGAGAGTCCGACGCCATCATTTCCGATGAGTTGAATCATGCATCGATCATCGATGGCGTAAGGCTTTGCAAGGCCCGGAGGCTCCGTTACAAACACAATGATATGGCTGACCTGGAAGTTCAGTTGAAACAGTCACAGGACTGTCGTGACCGTATCATCGTGACCGACGGTTCTTTCAGTATGGATGGAACGATTGCACAGCTTGATAAGATCTGCGACCTCGCGGACAAATATCAGGCGATTGTGATGAGCGATGAATCCCATTCATCCGGCTTTCTCGGCAGGACAGGAAGAGGAACGCACGAATACCGAAACGTCATGGGCAGGGTCGATATCATCACCGGTACACTGGGAAAAGCGCTGGGCGGTGCGAACGGGGGGTTCACCAGCGGCCGGAAGGAAATCATTGAACTGTTGCGCCAGCGCAGCCGGCCCTATTTGTTTTCGAACAGCCTGGCTCCTTCGATTACGGGTGCCTCGCTGGCTGTATTTGACATGCTGGAGCAGAGTACGGATTTGCGGGACCGGCTCGAGGAGAACACAAGATATTTCCGTTCAAAAATGACCGAAGCGGGATTTGACATCAGGCCGGGCGATCACCCGATCGTACCCATCATGCTGTATGATGCGGTCATCGCGCAGGAATTTGCGGCGAAACTGCTGGAAGAAGGTATTTATGTGATCGGCTTTTTCTTTCCCGTCGTTCCCAAGGGTATGGCGCGCATACGCGTGCAGCTTAGTGCCGCTCATACGCGTGAACACCTTGATAAGGCGATAAAGGCTTTTGTCAGGGTAAGGGATATGATGAAAAAAACGGTGGAAGTTTAGATGGCGGCGATCATGCTGATCTCGACATTGACATTTTTGGGAAGCCCTTTAACCGCTACCGTTTCACGGGCGGGAAAACCACCGTTGAAATATTTTCCATACACTTCGTTTACTGAAGTAAACAAAGACATGTCGGTAAGAAAGATGGTGGTTTTGACAATGTGTTGAAAATCCAGGCCGGCCGCATGCAGCACAGAACGGAGGTTGTGCATCACCTGGTGCGTTTCTTCAAAAATGTCGCGGGCATCCACGGTGCCGGTCTTGGGATTCAGTGCAACCTGTCCGGAGATAAACAGCAGGTTACCTGCCTGAACGCCCTGGCTGTAAGGACCGATGGGTTCGGGTGCATCGGGCGCAATGATGATTCTCTTTTCCATTTCCAAAATTAAGTAAAGGAAACTTGCCGGCCCTTATCTTTATTGATCAATAATGAATAGATGGAGCAACCGGTTTGTATATGCGGAGCAGGCACGATGGGCCGGGGAATTGCCCTGGTAACCGCGCGAAATGGTTTCCGCACCGTTCTCTATGATGCGGACGAAAAGGTGCTCGGAAAGGCCCGGGGATATATCGGTATTTCGCTGGACAATGAGGTTGCCAGGAAAAAGATTTCCGCCGAAGCGGCAAAGGGTGTCCTGGATAATATACAATTCAGTTCCCGGATCGGGGCATGCATCGCACCGATGATCCTCGAAGCGATTTATGAAGATGCAGAAGCCAAGGCTTCGCTTTTTGAAAAGCTGGACCGCATCAATTCACCCGATACGCTTTTCGCAACAAATACCTCATCCCTTTCTATTCGTTCCATCGCAAGGAGGACTTCTTTTCCGGAACGGATCGCCGGACTACATTTTTTCAATCCTGCTGAAAGGATGAAACTGGTTGAAATTGTAAGCACCGATTATTCCTCTCCGGAGATGCTTGAAAAAATAAAATCTTTTGCCGGGCGGCTGGGGAAAACGGCCGTCCTCTGTAAAGATCATCCGGGATTTATCGTGAACCGCGTGGCGCGTCCTTTTTATCTGGAAGCCCTGAGAATGGCGGAAAAGAAGATGGCCGGATTTCCCGCCATCGACCGGCTGATGGAATCGGCGGGATTTAAAATGGGTCCTTTTCACCTGATGGATCTCATTGGCAATGATATTAATTATGCAGTGAGCCAGTCGGTATACGAAGCCCTTGGAAAACCCGGGCGTCTAAAGCCCTCTGCCATTCAGCAATCACTTGTTCAAAACGGTATGTTGGGAAGAAAGACGGGCGCCGGTTATTTTACCTATTCAAATCAGGAAGGCACATGATATTTGTAACGGGCGGTACGGGTTTTTTGGGATCTTATATCCTGCAGGAACTGGTCGCCAGGGGTGAACAGGTCAGGGCGCTTCGTCATGCCAGTCCGGTTCCTTTTTATCTGCCGGCCTCTACAGCAGAAAAAGTGGAATGGGTACAGGGCGATCTGCTCGATGTGGACGGACTGACAGAAAACCTCCGGGGTGTCCGGCGCATCATTCATGCGGGCGGCATGGTTTCATTTTATCCTCCGGATAAAAAAAAGCTTTTCAGTCTCAATATTGACGGTACAGCCAACCTCGTGAATGCAGCCATCGAAAACGGTGTGCGGGATTTTGTTTATATCAGTTCAGTGGCTGCCATGGGAAGGGATGAAATGACCTCTCCGATGAATGAAGAAAAAAAATGGCCCGGCAACAAACACCAGACGAACTACGCCATCAGCAAATATCTGGGCGAAATGGAGGTATGGCGCGGAATGGGTGAAGGGCTGGATGCGCTGATCGTTAACCCCGCGACGCTGCTGGGTTATGGCGACTGGAACCAGAGCAGTTGCGGACTTTTCAAAATGGCCTATCGCGAATTTCCCTGGTACATGGAAGGGACTAACGGATTCGCTGATGTGTCGGATACAGCCAGGGCCATTCTTCAGCTCGCAGACAGCGGGATCCGGAATGAAAAATTTATCATCAGCGCCGAGAACCGCAGTTACCTTGATCTTTTCAGGGTGCTGGCTAAGGGATTCGGGAAAAAACCGCCTTCCCAAAAAGCAGGTCCGGTGATTACCGGGTTTGCCTGGAGAGTGGAAAGACTGCGTTCCGTATTTCGGGGAAAAAAGCCCTTGTTAACCAGGGAATCTGCGGGTATTGCTTCCCGGAAAAACTACTACGACAATTCAAAACTATTGAAAGCCCTTCCGGATTTCCGTTTCCGTCCGCTGGAAGATTCCATATTTGAAGCCTGTGGGCATTATCTTAAAAATTTACAGCCGGTCTGAGTACTGCCGGTGCTGCAGGATCGTTATATAAACAATCTCCGCTATGAAAAAACTGCTGTTTCTATTCTTTCTCGGATCTGCCGTTTCCGGTTTCGCCCAGGACAAAATATTTTATATACACGGCCGGGTCACCGATGAAAAAACAGGCGCGCCGCTTTCCAATGCCTCCGTATTCTGCCAGAATACGACGACCGGCACCATTTCTAATAGTGAAGGACTCTTCAGCCTCCGGTTAAACAACGGCGGCTATGACATGGTGGTTTCTTATACGGGATTCGAGACGCAGGTAATCCGGATCAGCAACAACACCCATGATTCCGTATTTGTACGAATGAAGGAGGAAAACAAAAGTATGGCGGAGGTGGCTGTCACCGGCTCTGCGCTAGTCGCTGACGGATGGAATAAATATGGTCAGGTTTTTCTGGATAATTTTATCGGCACCACTGCCAACGCGGCACAATGCACCATAGAAAACAAGGACGCCGTAAATTTTTATTTTTATAAGAAAAGAAACAAGCTTAAGGTAAAAGCAAAAGAAGACCTCATTATCACCAACCAGGCCCTCGGATATAAAATTCGCTTCCAGCTGGATTCCTTCGTCAATGATCTGTCTACCCATATCAGCAGCTATACGGGCTATCCCCTGTTCGACACCCTCACAGGATCGGCCGACCAGCAGAAAGAATGGGCAAAGAACAGGTTTCGCACCTATATCGGCTCCCGTCTTCATTTTATGAGATGCTGGTACGACAGTACCCTGAAGGATGAAGGATTTGTAATCGAAACCCTCGATGGCCCGTCGTCAGTAAAAGGAACAACACTTGATGATCCGTACAATGCGGCGATTTATTCTCTCGACAGCGGCATTGTGGATATCAACCTGAACGGCCGCATCAGGGTTACTTATACCGGACAGGTGCCGAATAAAAAATACCTGGAAGAAAACCATTTCCCGCTCAATGCGAAAGTGCAGGTTTCTGCCCTCGATATGCCCACGGGATTCTCTATTGAGGAAAACGGTTATTTCTTTGAGCAGTCTGAAGTAACCAATATGGGATACTGGGCCTGGAAGAAAGTCGCCGAACTGGTGCCCTATGATTATAATCCTGAATAGATGACTATTTGCCCATGACTTTTTCCCATAGCTCGGGAATCCGCTTGATCCATACTATTTCCCTCTTTTTTAATGCTGCCTCCTCTACGGGAGTTCCAAAATAGATTTTGTTGGCATCGAGGGAAGCCGGTATGCCGCTTTGTGCGAGCACTACCGTATTGTCTCCGATCGTGAGCGTTTTGCTTACACCCACCTGTCCCCAGAGTACAACACCGTTACCAATTTCCACAGCCCCCGCGATACCTACCTGCGCGGCAAGCAGACAGTTTTTTCCCAGTACCGTATCGTGGCCGATATGAATCATATTGTCCAGCCGCGATCCGCTGCCAATCACCGTATCGCCGGTAACGCCCCGGTCGATTGTGCAGGACGCGCCTATCTCAACGTCATCTTCAATGACGACGCGGCCACAGCTAAGCATTTTCCGGTACCATGACGCACGTTTCTTATTGGTATTGTAATAGAAGGCGTCAGAACCGATAACGGTTCCCGCCTGGATCGTTACGTCGTCGCCTATTACGCAATGATCCATGATGGTTACGTTCGGATGGATAAGACATCGCTCGCCGATTCTGACATGATTACCGATGAACACGCCCGGATAGATATAAGAGGTCTTTCCAATCTGCGCCGATGCACTCACAGCCAGCTGTGATCCTTCGAAGGGCCTGAAATGCCTGACGATTTTCTGATAGGCTTCGAAAGGCTGCTCCAGGATAAGGAGGGCTTTATGCGGAGGACATTCCACTTCCTGGTTGATGATGATATATGATGCCTCTGATTCAAGGCACTTCTGGTAATATTTTGGATGATCCACAAATACCAGGTCCCCTTTCTCTACCTTATGAATTTCGTTTATGCCTAAGGCAGAGGCTTTACTGTCTCCGACCAGTTTTGCATTCAGAAATTCGGAGAGCCATACCAGAGAAACGGGTGAAGGAAACTTCATTGCGCTAATTTTGGTCAAACCTACACCAAAGCGCTTTTCCACACCCCAAAAAAAATTGTGCATAAAATTTATTGGAAAATTTTTCCAGATCGGTAAAATTATTTTTAATATTGTGTAGGGAAATTCGTTTCCCTGTACTTACTAACCCATCCAAATAGTAAAAGTCTCGCCGCCAGCGAGGCTTTTTTTTTCCGGTGCTTTTTACGCCATCCTCTTCAAACCCTTTATTCATCAGTGTTTCATTGAAATCAGATTTGAAATATTTTATCATTCATAAACCATACGGCGTGATTTCGCAGTTCACACCGGAAAACGGAAAGCCCTGCCTGAAGGATTTTTTCCAGGTCCCGCGCGACGTCTACCCGGTAGGAAGGCTGGACCAGGACAGCGAGGGGCTGCTTATTCTGACCAATGACCGCTCCCTTAACCACCGGCTGCTGGATCCGGCTCAGGGGCATGAAAGAGCTTACCGGGTACAGGTGGAAGGAATCATAACCGGTGAAGCCCTCAATGCACTTTCTGCCGGTCCCTTATTGCGGATCGATGGTAAACCATTCCGGTGTCGTCCGGCAAAAGCATTTCTGCTTCCGGAAGATTTTCGCATACCCGACAGGGAGCCGCCTATTCGCTACCGGCGGGAAATTCCAACTTCCTGGATCAGCGTAGCAATTACCGAAGGGAAAAACAGGCAGGTGAGAAAGATGACCGCAGCGGTGGGTTTTCCAACCCTGCGATTGATCAGGTATCGCATAGAGGGACTTGTGCTTGATCCTTTGCTGCCAGGCGATATGATGGAGATGGAGGGCAGTCAACTATATCGCCTGCTCGGTCTGTAACGGCCGTTATTATTCATTATCTTTCCGCAACAAAAAGATATATGGTCAAATCGATGACAGGATTTGGGAGAGCCGAAGAGACCGTGGGCGATAAAACGTTTCTGGTAGATATCAAATCACTGAACGGCAAGCAATTTGAACTGCAGCTGAAGCTGCCCGGCTTTCTGAAACCATACGAATTTGATATCCGCAGACTGCTTTCAGAAAAGCTAGGCAGGGGATCTCTTGACTGCACCATCAGTCTGAAACAAACAGGCAACGCAAAACCGGTAAGCATCAATACCGATCTGGCCAAGGCCTATTATGAAACGCTTGCCGAATTATCCAATACCCTTAACCAGGATCCGTCCAATATTCTCAGCACCCTGCTGAAACTCCCGGAAGTAATCACGCCGACCAGCGATACCCTGTCAGCAGAAGAATGGAAGGAACTCAGCCGCGTGATCGGCCTGGCCATTGACGACCTGAACGAACATCGTCTGAACGAAGGAAAGTCCCTCGGCGACGATCTTCAAGAAAGGATTGAAAATATCAGTTTACAACAGGAAGAAGTGATCAAGCTGCAGCCGCTGAGAAAACAAAAGATTAAGGAAGGGCTGGAAAAACTGTTAAGCGAGCATATTGGCCCGGAGAACTACGATCAGAACCGGCTCGAACAGGAAATGATCTACTACCTCGAAAAAATCGATATCAGCGAAGAAATGGTAAGGCTTAAAAATCATTGCGATTATTTCAAGGAGGTCCTGAAGGAACCCGAAGACAGCAAGGGCAAAAAGCTTTCATTTATTTTGCAGGAAATCGGCCGTGAGATCAATACAACAGGATCCAAGGCCTACGACGTAAAAATCCAGCGTTGTGTGGTACTGATGAAGGACGAATTGGAAAAAGCAAAAGAGCAGATACTGAATGTCCTTTGATTGCGTTCTAATTTCTTTCCCGTGAAACCGAATTCCATAACACGCCCGTCCGGGGCCATATTATATAAAACAGACCGGGGCCTGTCTAAACCCCGATTCATTTCGTCCATGCGCAGCAATCGTTACCCCGTTGTTTTCTGTATTTTATTTTTTGTTACCGCGGGAATATCCGGCTGCAGCTGGAGCACAGGTGTTTTCGAAAAAAACATAAGCTTTCCCCATCACGAATGGCCAGCTGCGGAAAAACCTGTGATATCATTTACTATGGAAGACACTGTTTCCGGGTACAATGTTTTTATCGTGATCCGTCACACCGATGCATATCATTTCAATAACATGTTTGTCAGGCTGGGTGTAACCGAACCGGGAGCAACGGTCCCGCATGCGGGCGATTACGACCTGCAGCTTACAAACAATGGCAGGGGCTGGCTCGGCACGGCGATGGATGACATTTACGAAAGCCGGATCCTCATTCAGCCCCGGACACATTTTCACAAGGCGGGCACCTATCATATACAACTGGAACAGCTGATGCGGGAAGACCCGCTGAAAAATGTGCTGAGCGCAGGCCTGAGACTCGAACGAATTCCCTAGCCGGTGAAACAAACGGATCTGACATGTCCCTCTTCAAAAAAACATCGCTAAGCCGGGCGACGGTCATATACTGGTTCCTGCTGGTCTATGTGCTGGCTGCCCTGATTTGGTGGTTTATCGCCCTGAATATTCAAAACAGCCGGATGGCAGAATACAAGCTCAGTCTGCTGACGCACGACGACGTGGCGTACCTGAATAAAGTGGATAAGATCTTCAACGAAAGGGACAGGATGACGGCGGCCTATATCAGCGAGGGCCTGGTTTTTTTATCTGTCATCCTGATCGGCGCCTTTTTCCTCTATCATGCGGTTATGCGGCAGATCCGCATCCAGCGGCAACAACAGAATTTCATGATGGCCATCACGCATGAACTGAAAACGCCCATTTCCATAGCGCGGCTTAATATGGAAACCCTTCAGAAATATCAATTGGACGATGCCAGAAAAGAAAAGATCCTGAAGTCTTCCATCCAGGAGATCAACCGGCTCAATACGCTTACGGCAAACATTCTTGTCTCTGCCCAGCTCGAGGGAGGATCCTATCTTCTCAATAAAGAACACCTGGACTTTTCCCGGGTGGTGCAGGAGTCCCTGCAGGATTTTGAAAGCCGCTTTCCCCATCGCAGCTGGAAAAAATCAATTGAACCGGATCTCCGTGTTTTCGGCGACCCGATCCTCATGCAGATACTGATCAACAATCTGATCGAAAACGCTGTTAAATATTCGCCTCCCGATTCTGTTGTGGAAATTCTTCTCAACCGTATCGGCGATCAGGGTGTACTGGAAGTGAGGGATGAAGGACCGGGCATTCCTAAAAAGGAATGGAAGCGGATTTTCCAGAAGTTTTACCGGGTAGGCAATGAAGATACCAGGACGACCCAGGGCACCGGGCTCGGGCTCTATCTTTGCAGGAAGATCACCCTTGATCACAGGATGCGGCTGGAAGTGGCGGATAACTATCCCCGGGGCAGTTTGTTTAAAGTCCGTTTCAATTTATCCGAAGCATGAACATTTTAGTCAAACATCCAATCCCGGAAGGTTTATGAACGCATCGTCGCGCAAATCGATTTTGCTGGTGGAAGATGAGCAGAACCTGCATGATGCTCTAAGGCTGAACCTGGAACTGGAAAACTACCAGGTCACATCCGCCTACAATGGAACCGAAGCGCTGAAGGCGATTGCGGATGAATATTTCGACCTCGTTATCCTGGATGTCATGCTGCCTGAAATCGACGGCATCACCGTGGCGGAAACTATACGCGTGAATCAAAATCCCGTGCCTATACTGATCCTCAGTGCGAGAAATACAAGTGCAGACCGTATACTGGGACTTAAGAAAGGGGCGGATGACTATCTCGACAAACCCTTCAACCTCGAGGAACTCCTGCTTCGTGTGCATAAGCTGATCGAAAAATCAGGAATGCTCCAGGAGAAATACAAAGTTCCGGACAAATATATTTTCGGCAGGAATACCATCGACTTCAAAGCACAGGAAGCCTATAACCGGAAAAACGAGAAGTTCCGCCTCAGCAAGAAAGAGACCATGCTGCTGAAACTGCTCATTGAAAACAAGAATGAAGTGGTAAAAAGGGAAAAGATCCTCCAGACAGTTTGGGGTTATCACGTATACCCGAATACCCGTACCATCGACAACTTTATCCTGAACTTCCGTAAATATTTCGACGACGACAGCCGCAATCCCCGCTATTTTCACTCCGTGAGGGGCGTGGGATATAAATACACCGAATAGTCCGGGCGTTTATCCTTCTACCGTTAGTTTTTCAAGACTGTCTTTCGCGGAAGCCATCATCCGCTGCATATCGCTGGTGCTGACTTCCGGGGTATAGAGCTTAAGTTCACATTCGTCCAGAAGATTTTTCAGCCTGATAATATCCTCGTCGCTCCATCCTCTTGCACGCAGGCCGCTGGCCATATTCAGTTTGTTGAGTTCACTCGCGGGAAGGCGCAGGTTTTCTGAAACCGCTTTCCACAGGGAACGGTTGAGCGTTGTGTAAAACCGTCCAAAGTCTCCCGCGTCGAACATCTGACGGGATTCCTGCAGCGGATCGGCCCTCACCGGCGTTGTTTTCCTTTTTAACTCTTCAGCCAGCTGTCTTTCTTTTTCCGCTTTGATGGTGGCCTTTCTTCTCCTGTAGCGGTAGAATCCATATCCTGCAGCGCCTGCCACCAGCAAGGCCACCGGAATCCATATATAGCCCGGTTCTTCAGTTTTTGGCGCAGGCTGGACTACAGGTCTGGGATGTTTCTTTTTTCCTGATCCGGTGACCCTGAGTTCAACGGGATCTGACTCTATCGTTTTATAGGTTTTTGATCCCGGATCAAAATAGCTGAGACGGATGGCCGGGATGGTATAGCTTCCGGTTTTACTGCAGAGAAAACTATAGTTAAACTGTTTTGTCCCGCCCAGCGGAGCAACGCCTTTGTCGATATTCTCTTTATTGCTGACCTCATAAGATTCCATACCCGGAGGCCAGTTTATTGATGGCGCATCAATCACCGGCAGGTTGCCGGTTCCTTTTACCATGACAGAAAGAATGGCCGCATCCCCCGTATCAACCGATTTCTGACTGACGGAAGTTTGTATGGAATATTTCCCGACTGCTCCGTTGAAATCATCGGGCCGGCCGTTTTCAGGCAGGGGTTTTACATGAATCGTAACCGGTTTGCTTTCCAGCACCACGTGCTGGGTGAAGGGGGTACCATTAACTTCCGGTTCAAAGAGTCTGTCGAACAGGTCGCTCAATCCCTGGCCTGTGCCACGGGTGCTGTTCTTTTCTGCCCGGATAAAATAAATGTTGTTATCCAGCTCCACCGGATCCAGCACCACATCGCCCGGCTGGAGCGGGATGAGCTGTGCTTTCCGGATGATATGCACCGAATAGTTCTTGCCATTGAGCTTTTCCACCGAGACCCTGTCGTCGGCAGGATCAATCATATCGTATACACTGAAACCATTCAGGGAAGGATGGCGCGTTACGCGTGAATCGGAACGAAGCCTGACATATAACTTGTAGGTGGCAACAATGGGTTCACCCAGGTAACATTCGGTCTTGCTGACATCTACCTTAATAAAAAAATTCTTGCGGATTTTTTCCTGAACGTCCTCTCCCGGCCGGACTACATCGTCCATATCCACCTGCGGTCTGGCAGCCGGCCATGAAGGGTCCGGCAACGGTGAAAATCCGGGTGATCTGCTCACCGGCGCACGGCCGTTTACCATAATGGTGAGGGGAACCGTGTGCATCGACTGTCCGTCGATGGATGCAACAGCGGGCCTGATGATCAGCGCACCGGTTTTTTTAGGCTGCAACACAAAGCTGATGCCCTTGTATTCAGACATCACTCCGTTTGTTACGGTTACGCCCGTTGACTGGTTAGGGCCCTGAATTATATTGAAATCTGAAAAAGCAGGAAGCTGCACTTCGCCGATCTGCCTTGCATTTTCTATAATGAACTGCACTTCCACGTATTCGGACCGGCCCATGGTGGCTGTGCTGGCCTTTGCCGAAAACTGGGCCTGCGCGCTGACAGCAGTCGCGAAACCGCAAAACAGGCTGATCAGTAAAAACCGGAATAGTAGAATAGATCTGATAGTAATATTTTTTGGTGACCGGCGACTATTGCAAATATAAAAACCACAGTAAAGGCAGTCCAGCCACTCATCTAAAAAAACAGTTAATAATTATCAATTATTAATTAATAATTGATAATTAATCATTCTCAAAGATCTCCCTGCAATGGTCTGATGACCAGTTCTTCCACCACCGCCTGGGGAGAAAGTTTGGAAATCTGAAGCACGGATTCCGCGATATCAGACGCCTTCATGATCCGGCCGGGATTAACACCGGTGGAAGCCCAGGAATCCGTATAGACCGCGCCTGAATAGATACAGGTCACTTTGATAAAAAAGGGCTTCAGTTCATCGCGCAGGTTTTTTGAGAATGCCGCAAGGGCAGCCTTGCTGATACTGTAAGACCCGCCATTGCGGTAGGCCTGGAGGGCTGCAATGGAACTGATATTGAAAATATGACCGGATTTACGTCTCATCATGGCCGGAAGAAGGGTGCGTGTGAGATGATAGGCGCTCAACAGGTTTACCTGAAGCAGCCGTTCCAGCTGGCCGTCCGCTTCATCAATGATGCTGCCGGGCTCAAAGGTTCCCGCATTGTTGATCAATATATCCGGTTCCACGCCAAGTCCCGTTACCCATTTACCAAAACCTTCCGCGCCTTCCTTTGTGCCAAGGTCAAAAGGATTTGCCTTGATCACGCACCCGGGAAACCGGTTCATGAGCGACCCCAGGGCATTATATAATTTCACTTCACTTACAGACGTGAGGTATAGGTCATGTCCGTCGCCTGCAAAACTTTCCGCCATGCTGAATCCAAGCCCTCGGGAGGCTCCCGTGATGACTACTTTCATAGCGGAAAGATACATGAAACGCGGATGCCGGTTTCAGGCGCGGCCTCTTTAAACTAACTTGCAGATCATGCGTTACCGTCATCTTTTTTTCGACCTGGATCATACTATCTGGGATTTTGACGTCAACAGCCGGGAAGCCCTGCTCGACATCTATCATTCCCTTTCACTGGCCAGGGCCGGCGTGGATGATTTCGATCGTTTTCACAAACTTTATCTCGGTCATAACGAAAGGCTCTGGGACCGCTACCGCAAAGGGCAGATGAAGGTGGATGAACTGCGCTGGAAGAGGATGTTTCTGAGCCTGCTGGAATTCCGGAACGGAGATGAGGAACTGGCGCGGCGGATGGGAATTGAATTTCTGGAAGTACTTCCCACCAAAAAAGCGCTGTTCCCTGATACCGTTCCCCTGCTGGATTATCTGACTGAAAAAGGATATGCACTCCACCTGATCACGAACGGCTTTGAAAAAACGCAACTTCACAAACTGAACAGCTCGGGCATTGCAAAATATTTCCGGGAAATCATTACTTCCGAAAGCAGCAACAGCCTCAAACCACACCGTGAGATATTTGATTATGCGCTCGCTAAAAGCGGAGCCGCCTTACATGAAAGCATAATGATCGGTGATTCGCCTGAAGTGGATATCCTGGGCGCCAGAGAAATTGGTATGGACCAGGTTTTTGTAAATCATACAGGACTTTCCACGCCTGTGGAAGCAACTTATACCGTCCATTCGCTGAAGGAACTTATGGAAATTTTCTGACCGCTTACCATTCGGCCATAACCGTCACGCCGCCTTGTACGACCTGGTTAAGCTGCACTTTTACAGGAGTGCCGGGAGGCAGTAAGACATCCACCCGGGAGCCAAATTTTATAAATCCCATTTCTTCTGCCTGCTTGACTTCCTGGCCGGGGCTGAGATAGTTGATGATGCGTTTGGCAACGGCACCCGCAATTTGTTTTACGAGCAGACTGCCTTTGGCATTTTTTATCACCACGCTGTGTCTTTCGTTTTCGGTGGATGACTTAGGATTCCAGGCGACCAGGTATTTCCCTTTGTGATACTGACTGTAGACCACGTCGCCACTGATGGGGTTAACGTTGCGGTGAACATTGGCCGGACTCATGAAAATGGATATCTGCAGGCGCCTGTCATGAAAATATTCTTCATCGGTGATTTCTTCGATCACCACCACTTTACCATCTGCGGGACAGACCACCAGGTTTTCTCCGATCGTGTGGGTTCTGGAAGGTACCCTGAAAAAAGAAATAATAAACAGCAGGAAAGCTAGTGTAACGATAAATATGACCCATCCCAGCCAGGGCATGCCAGAACTGATGCTCCTGAATGAAATCAGGTTGATCAGGGCAAAAATCACGGCACAAATCGCAATCGTCTTATATCCTTCCTTGTGAATGGTCATCGGGTAAAAAAATTATGCAAACATAACAATGTAAAGCCAAATGAAAGGCGTGGCGAAGAGCAGGGAATCGAACCGGTCGAGGAAGCCGCCATGGCCGGGCATGATATGGCCGCTGTCTTTTACATCAGCCAGTCTTTTGAGCTTGCTTTCCAGAATGTCTCCCACCGTACCGCTGACCGAGGCGATGGCCGCCACGATCATCCACTGGATAATAATTTGCAATTCCCCACTGCCAAGATAATATCCGAGAGCTCCCATGGCGAGGATCGCGAAAATGATTCCTCCCACTGTTCCTTCCCATGTTTTTTTTGGCGAGATAGGCGTGAGTTGTGTTTTACCTATCAGGGAACCCACCAGATAAGCCATTGTATCGTTTACCCAGAGGCTGAGGATAATGGCCAGGACGAGGAGTTTGTTGTACAGTTCAAGCGCTGCTCCCGGATGAAAGGTGCGCAGGTTGAACAGCAGCCCGAGACTGAGTGATATATAGATTAACCCCAGAGCGGAGTATCCCATGTTGCGGATGTAGGTTTTCTTTGTATAAAGAATTTCTGCAACGGGCAGGATAAAAAGAAAGAGCAGACCACCATAAAGTCCCGTATTGTGAAGCGCGACATTTTCGCTGTCATTGCGCAGGCCCGGGTGACTGCAATACATCATAATGCACCAGCCGGCGATCATGACGCCATACCGCTGAAAGGAGCTGATGGAGGTATAGGCAGGATCAATTTTGGAAATCAGTTTCTGGTATTCGTACCAGCATCCAAAATGAACGATAGAAAAAAGTATAAAAAAACTCCAGACATTCCATAAAAGGCCGGCCAGCATAATGGCCACAAAAAACAGGGAAGTCAGCGCCCGGATTCTGAAAGTGACAGCCTGAAGTGCCATGGTGTGAAGTTACGGATTTGATACTATGCCGGATCGTCGGGCTCCTCAAAGAGAACAGAATCTGAGTCATTTTGGAACTCCCGGTAATAGCTGGTGGCAGATTTATTCCGGAGCCAGTTTAGCAGGAAAATCACAATGGCCAGGGAAACCAGGCCGATCAAAATGAAAACCAGGCTGGTTTCTGTTTTGGCATCTATATCGGAGATATTAAAATAGATCAGCAGCACATTGATGGTATTGAAGGTAAAATGCCCCGCCATGGAGGTGAGCAGGCTGCCGCTGTACCAGTACAGCGCTCCAAGAATGACGCCGAGCGCCATACGGGGCAAAAATCCCATGAACTGCATATGAAATGCAGAAAAAAGGAAGGCTGTGAAAATAATGCCCGGCCAGGCTTTACGAAAGATCTGTATAAAAAGCTTTTGCAGGATCCCGCGAAAGAACAGTTCCTCTCCCACTGCAGGCAAAACACCCAGCAGGAGAATGGATTTGACGAGGTCCCGGCCACCTTTCATATTGAGCAGGTTTTTCAGCGTCCCGTTGGCTTCGTCCTCACCTCCCGTAATCCAGGACTGTGTATTCTTTGGAAGCAGCCGCACGAGCCATTCATTGATCAACCCAAAGAACTCCACGGTAAAATAGGCTGCGACCATAATGCCTACGGCCAGAAGAAAAAAGGACTTTTTCTGGGCCGGGCGAATCCCGGCATAATAGAGAGGATGAGGGTCGGTTAGATAGGCAAAAACAAGCGGGGGCAGAAAAAAGATCACGAAGAACTGGAGTACCATTAACCCCCTGATAATTCCTATGTTTTCAGGTTTCGCAAATTCAGCAGGGCCCAGCGCAATGATCTGCTGCATGGTCATATGGTTGACCGATGCGATAATACTGAATCCCACGTAGATTCCCGCCAGCATTATGCCGCCTGTGAGCGCTCCAAAAATGACCAGTTGCAGCCAGACCGGCTTCTCTCTCAGATAGGTTTGCATGGAAAAGGCTTCCCTCTTTATGAAGTATCTTTGCGGAAAGCTGTGCGAAATTAAGGAACCCCGGTCCAATATCGGCAGACCTTCGTCTCCGGAAAAGCAGCCCAGTTAAAGTGAGCCATGTCGGTACGGATAGGACAACATATTGAATTGCCGGACTTTCCCCTGCTCCTGGCGCCCATGGAAGACGTGAGTGATCCTCCTTTCAGGTATGTATGCAAGAAATACGGTGCCGACCTGATGTACAGCGAGTTTATTTCTTCCGAAGGGCTTATAAGGGATGCGATCAAAAGCCGTCAGAAACTTGATTTTTTTGAATATGAACGCCCTTTTGGCATTCAGATCTTTGGCGGTGATGAAGAAGCCATGTCGCTCAGCGCCCGGATCATCGATGCAACGGGCCCGGACCTGGTGGACATCAACTTCGGATGCCCCGTAAAAAAAGTCGTATGCAAGGGAGCAGGAGCGGCCGTGCTGAAAGACGTCCCGGCTATGGTAAGGCTTACCCGCGCAGTTGTAAGGTCTACCAGCCTGCCGGTTACCGTAAAAACCAGACTCGGTTGGGACGACCTGTCAAAAAATATTGAAGAGGTTGCCGAAAGGCTGCAGGATGAAGGCATCGGTGCACTCACTATCCATGGGCGTACGCGATCGCAGTTATACAAAGGGGAGGCAGACTGGACACTCATTGCCCGTGTGAAAAATAATCAGCGGATAAAAATCCCAATATTCGGAAATGGCGATGTGGATCACCCGGAAAAAGCGCTTGAATACAAAAACCGCTACGGCGTGGATGGAATCATGATCGGCCGGGCGGCCATCGGATATCCATGGATCTTCCGGGAGATTAAACATTTCCTTCAAACGGGCAGGCACCTGGAAAGGCCCGGACTCGAAGAAAGAATTGCCGTGATCCGCGAACATCTTCACCGCTCCATCGAATGGAAGGGACCCGTACTGGGGATCCTGGAAATGCGCAGACATTATGGCAACTACCTGAAAGGGATTTCCCATATCAAAGAAGTCCGCAACCAGCTCGTACAAAAAAACAGTCTCGAAGAAGTGGAGGAAGTACTTAGCCAGACGCTGCATACTCGCTTTGCAGACGCACCTGCCGCATCGGCCTGACAAGCCTTGCCAGATAAAGCCAACCTCACAACCCGGCAGGATAGAACCAATCTGACAAGCCGTGCCAGATAAAGCCAACCTCACAACACGGGCGTATAAAACCGATCTGACAAACACGGCCAGACTTCCCGGCTTAACAAAACGCACCGGTAAAACGCTCCTCTTGCAGAATGATTAACCTGGTCTGGACGGAGACCCCGGATCCGGACGGGAAAACTGCTCCAGCAGCCCGGTATAGTGAATCGCCCGCTTTTCTGCGATGTAGTCAGCAATGAATAGTTCGGCAGCCATCAGCGTGATAGAAATGCCGAATCCAAACCAGAAACGGCTGACTGAAGAATTTCTGAAAACAAAAACAAGGATAAGACCGCAGACGATGGCGGCGATTTCAACTTTCCTGTAGATTTTGAATCGCAGACTTACTTTCTTCATGCGGGGAAGTTCCACTCTCTTCAGCTGATCCGGATTCATATCATATGCATACACCCCGTTTATCCGCTGATCGTCACTCCGGCTGAAGACCGCATAGCCGGCTGCTGACTGGATAAGACCCAGGATCAGGAGGGGATAGGCAGCGCCCCGGAAGCCGGGCGTTTTCTGGACAAAATAAAAAGCAAGCGCCATGATGATGGCAACGATGCCCAGGACCAGAAACACCAGACTCTCCTGCTTTTCTGCGACAAAATATTTTTCGATATCCAGTTTCGTGAACATGCCAATCCCTTACTAAATATAACCATATCCGGTTAGTCGTGCACGCCTTATTTTTGCAAAAATTTTACATGCACCGGATCCTACTGCCCTCACTGGCCATCATGTTGTTTGCATCCTGCTCCACCAACAATGTGGAAGAAGACGGCAGCCTGGGATTATATTTTGACTCCGCGGGTGTGAAAGGATGTTTTGGTCTTTTCAACAATTCAGAAAATAATTTCATCATCTATAATCTGCCGCGTTACCGCGACAGTTCTTATACTCCGGCCTCTACTTTCAAAATCGTAAATTCCCTGATCGGCATTCAGACCGGCGTCATAAAGAATGAGAACATGATCATCCCCTGGGATGGCGTAACCAGGCCGGTGGCAGAATGGAACAAAGATCTGACGATGAAGGAAGCATTTGAAGTTTCTTCCGTTCCTTATTACCAGGAAGTAGCGCGGCGAATCGGGAGGGACAGGATGAAACAATGGATAGACACGCTGGGATATGGAAACAGGGATATCAGCGGGCCGATAGATTCCTTCTGGCTGAATAACCGGATGAAAATTAAACCGGATGAAGAACTGGGCCTTGTAAAGAAGCTGTATTTTAACCAGCTTCCTTTTTTCAAAAGCACCCAGGAAACGGTTCAGTCGGTTATGCTCAGGGAACAAAATACCAATTATAAACTTTCATATAAAACAGGATGGGGAAATCTGGAAAATGGTCACGGCCTGGGCTGGATCGTAGGATGGATCGAGGAGAACAGGCATCCCTATTTCTTCGTCCTGAATATAGAATCGGCGAATTCAGACAACATACCCAAAGTGAGGATCAGGCTTCTCCGGGATATACTGGCCCATTTGGGATTTTTTAACGGAAAGAAATAAAAGGCCAGCTTCTTCTGGCTTATCTTGCCGGCAGCGGCGTTTTTAATCTTATGCATTTTCAGCACCCGGAATATTTTATTGGACTTCTTTTGATCCCGCTGCTTGTTTTGGGATACCTGCAGCTTATCCGCTGGAAGAAAACACTGAGCCGGCGTATCGGCGACCCCGAACTGGTCTCCCGGCTCATCAAATCATTTTCCGAAAAAAAATTCCTCGCAAAATTTCTCCTCGTATGCGCTGCCTTGTTTTTCCTTATTGCGGGACTTGCCAATCTGCGCGCCCGCGGCACAGCGGAAAACATCTCCCGGCAGGGTGTTGATGTGATGCTGATGCTTGACGTGAGTAAGAGCATGCTGGCCCAGGACGTTAAGCCCAGCCGCCTCGACAAAGCCAGGCAGCTTCTTTACCGCCTCACTGACCGGCTCGATCAGGACCGGCTTGGCCTTATTCTCTTTGCCGGCCGCTCCTATTTGCAAATGCCCCTGACATCGGATCATGGCGCCGCCAAAATGTATATTTCAGAAGCGGGACCCGGTGCTGTTCCAACCCAGGGCACCGTTTTTTCAGAAGCCCTGACGATGGCCAATAATTCGTTTAACCGCAATGAACACAAGTATAAAGCCGTTGTATTGATCTCAGACGGGGAGGATCACGACCCGGAAGGGCTGAAGATCGCCAAACAACTGGCGGACAATGGTGTGATGGTGAATACGGTAGGGATCGGTTCCCCCGAAGGATCGGAAATCATCGATCCGGAGACCAGGGAAACAAAAAAAGACGAAAGCGGAAACCCGGTAATATCCAAACTGAACGAACAGGAACTCGCGGGAATTGCCGATGCCACGAACGGGATCTATATCCGGCTCGACAACCTGGAAGATGCGACGGTCACACTGACCCAGCGTTTGGACAGTATAGAAAAAAGAGCATTGTCCGACAATGAATTTGTCAACTATAAAAATTATTTTCCCTGGTTTATAGGGCTGGCGGGCCTTCTGCTGCTCGTGGAATGGTTTATCCCGGAAAGAAAAAGAAAAATTGCCTAACTCATATTCCACCATATTGAATTTCCGTTCGTCCGTGCTCCGCGGTGCCCTTTCAACCTTGGTCTTCGGCCTTTGCGTTTTGAGTACCCGCGCACAATCTGCTGATGCGCTGATCCGTCAGGGCAACCGTTACTATAATCAGCAGAAATATGATGAATCCCTGAAAAGCTATGAAAAAGCGCTAAAAAAAAATCCCGGAAACCCAAACGCCCGCTTTAATGAAGGCGATGCCAGGTTCAAAAAAAACGACTATGAAGCCGCGGCATCAACTTATGACGATGTGTTACAATCCAAAGCCGACGAGCATACACGTGAAAGCGCTTACTATAATAAGGGTGTCGCGATGATCCGGCAGAAAAAGCTGCTGGAAAGTATAGATGCCTGGAAAAACGCACTCCGGCTCGATCCCGCAGACAGTATGGCCCGTGACAATCTGATCAAAGCACTGCTGGAGAAGAAAAAACAGGACCAGCAACAGCAGCAAAATAAAAAAGACGATAAAAAAGAGAACAACCAGAAACAGGATCAGAATAAACAGCCAAAACCCCAGCAAAGCAAGCTGACCAAACAGCAGGTGGAACAATACCTGAAATCACTGATCCAGCGTGAAAAAGACGTTCAGGAGAAGATGAACCAGAACAAAAACCACTCTCTGAGCCAGCCCGATAAGGATTGGTAGTCGTCCCATTCCTTGCTAATTTTGTCATAATAAACGCAGCATGCAATTTTATACCCGGTCACTGACTGAATATGAACGACTGAATACGGTTCCCGTTGCCGTAGGTCATCTTGTGATCGGAGGCGGTGCGCCCATACGCGTGCAGACCATGACCACTTTCGATACCATGGATACACAAAGGACCGTCGAGCAGTCCATTCGTTGTATTGAAGCCGGCGCGGAACTTATCCGTATCACGGCGCCCAGCAAAACGGAAGCGGAAAACCTGATCAATATCCGCAACGAACTCCGGCGTCGCGGCTATCAGACACCGCTGGTGGCTGATATACACTTTACTCCCAATGCTGCAGAGATCGCCGCGAGGATCGTGGAAAAAGTAAGAGTAAACCCAGGCAACTACGCCGACAAAAAGAAATTTGAATTTATTGAATATACCGACCAGGCCTATGGTGAAGAAATCGAGCGCATCCGCGACCGCTTTGTTCCACTTATCCGCATTTGTAAGGAATACGGAACGGCCATGCGCATCGGAACCAATCACGGCTCACTCAGTGACCGCATCATGAGTCGTTACGGGGACAGCCCCATGGGCATGGTAGAGAGCGCCATGGAATTTCTCAGGATCGCCCGTGCAGAAAACTATCACCAGATCGTCCTGAGTATGAAATCCAGCAATCCGCTGGTGATGGTGGAAGCTTACCGCCTGCTCGTTAAGACAATGCAGGATGAATTCAGCCTGCTTTATCCGCTCCATATCGGTGTAACGGAAGCAGGCGACGGTGAAGACGGAAGGATCAAGTCTGCCATCGGAATCGGTACCCTTCTGGAAGACGGCATTGGCGATACCATTCGTGTTTCGCTGACGGAAGATCCGGAATTTGAGATACCTGTTTGCCAGGATATCGTACGCCGCTATGAGACAAAATCCAAGGGAGAAGGCATCCCACCGCTGAAAAATATTTCCTACTCACCCTTTGAATACAGGAAAAGAAAAACGGTAGCCGTGCAGAATATCGGGGGTTCCCACCCGCCGGTTGTCGTTGCGGATTTCATGCATACGACTTCCATCACGCGCGAATCATTATTGGATATCGGTTACGATTATGATGCATTCACCGACAAGTGGAATATCGGAGATGCGGCGGCTGATTTTATTTATACGGGCAACAACATTCCTGATTTTGCTTTGCCTGGCACCTGCAAAGTAATCTGCAATCATGCGGCATGGAATACGATGGCCATTAAAAAAAACCTCAACGGGGAGGAAAAATATTTCCCTCTCGCTACTGCCGGTGAACTGGGTTCAATCGAACGCTGGTCACCCGGCATGAATTTTATTTCCCTCAACACGCGGGGTGTTGACGCGGCGGATTTTGGAGCAAAGCTCCGGGACATTCCCGGCGTCGTGCTCTGTATTTATTCAGACCACACAAATCCCGTACAGGATACACGGCGGTTTATGGCCGGATGGATGGACGAAGGGAAGGGGATCCCGGTTATACTTGCTGTGGAATGCATGGAGAAAACCGTCGACAGGCAGCTGATTCATTTCGCTGTCGAATCAGGCGCCCTGCTCACCGATGGACTGATCGAAGGGATCTGGATCATTAATGATCCGTCTCAAATGACAGACGACCGGGTAACGGGCAGAACCTATCTTCCTGCCGGCAACAACCACCGGTTCCTCAACAATACGGCGTTCTCGATTCTGCAGGCTAACAGGTCCAGAATCTCCAAAACAGAATACATTTCCTGCCCTTCCTGCGGCAGAACACTTTTCGATCTGCAGGAGACCACGGCTAAAATACGATCCGTAACCAGTCACCTGAAGGGCTTGAAGATTGCCATTATGGGATGCATTGTAAACGGACCCGGTGAAATGGCTGATGCAGATTTTGGATATGTAGGCAGTGGCCCGGGGAAGATCACGCTTTACAAAGGAAAGGAAGTAATGAAAAGAGGCGTGAACAGCGAGACGGCTGTAGAAGAACTCATCAGCCTGCTGAAAGAATACAATGAATGGATCGAACCTGAAAAAGCGGTGCCCGCCTAAGCGCTAATCAGGATTTCAGCCCCGTCTTCAATCGTCATCACATAAATCGCGGGATCTTTAGCGAATTGTTCATGGTACTTTCCGGATACTCCGCTTGTCACCGCTTCCCTTTTTTCTTCTTCAACGAGGGCGATGATACATCCGCCAAATCCCCCTCCCATCTGCCTTGCGCCAAGAACGCCATCCGAATTTTTCAAATGCCCGACGAGGAAATCAGATTCCGGGCAGCTGACTTCATAATCCTGACTTAGTCCAAGATGTGATGCCCACATCTGTTTTCCAAATTCGTGAGGATCTTCTGTCCGGAGTGCTGTGCAGGCATCCAGCAGGCGCTGATTTTCTTCCAGTACAAAACGACATCTTTTATATACAACAGGATCCAGGGAAGCCCGGTGGCTTTCAAGAACGGGAATACTTACATCCCGCAGGGACTCTACTTTGGGATCAAACTGTCGAAGGAAAGCAACACCCTCTTCGCATTGCTGCCGGCGCAGATTGTATTCGGAACTGGCCAGGCTGTGACTCACCATGGTGTTCAGGAGGAGGAGGCCCATGCCGGGAAAATGGAATGGCAGGTATTCGTAATCCATGCTCCGGCAGTCGAGCCTGATGAGCTGACCCCGGCGGCCAAAAAGACTGGCGAACTGATCCATGATACCCGTTTTCACACCGGCAAAACGGTGTTCTGTCTGCTGTGCCGCCAGGGCGATCTCCAGTCGCGAAAAACCAAGGCCGAAAAATTCATTCAGTGCAAGTCCTGTGGCCGCGCAGAGTGCTGCAGAGGAACTCATTCCCGCACCGACAGGAACGTCGCCGCGTATGACGATGTCAAGGCCTCCTGTCAATTTTTTTTCCTGCAGCATCATATGGAGCATGCCGATCAGATAGGTAGGCCATCCGGGAACGGGCTGCCGATGGTCTGCCGCGAAAGAAAAGCTTTCTCCCATATCAGGCGCGCTTACCTTGAGTGACGAGTCTGCAGAAGCCTTCAGTCCCACATAGATCCTCCGGTCTATAGCGCCGGGTAATACAAACCCCTGGTTATAATCGGTATGTTCCCCGATCAGATTCACTCTTCCCGGCGCTGCCGCGAGGCAAAAACCATTTGAGAAATATTGTTGAAATTGCTCTCTTATTTCTTTTTCCTTCATATTCAGAAAAATAAACTGATTTCAAATGTCTTTTACCATTACCCGTGAAAAAGACGAAGACCTGGATCTTCTGCAGATTACTGATCTGACGAGCGGCATCCAGGTAAGAATCCTCCCCGATACCGGCGCCCTGCTCCAGGAATTTTCCATTCCGGCCGGCAACCGCAGGATCATGGTGATCGAAGGTTACCGGAATCAGGACGATCTCCGGAAGAATCATCTCCTGTCTTACCGCAGCGCGAAACTCTCTCCCTTTGTATGCCGTATCGCCGGAGGGCGCTACGTTTTCGAAGGAAAGAATTACGAATTCAAAAATAAATTTCCGGATGGTACGGCCATTCACGGCCTGGTCGCTGACAAACCTTTTTCCGTTAAGGAAAAAGATATTCAGTCAGATCAGGCGTCGGTACTTCTTCAGTATGAGTACCGCGAAGACGACCCTGCCTATCCTTTCACCTATTCGATAGAAGTCAAATATACTTTAAAAAGAAAAGGGAGGCTCGAGCTAACCACCCGTGTCACCAACCTCTCCGGTTTTCGCATACCCATCGCCGATGGATGGCACCCTTATTTTGGTCTCGAGGGAGTGACGGATCAATGGCTGCTCAAGCTCCGTTCAAAGAAAATGGTGGTCTTCGATGACAGGCTGATACCTACCGGCAAACTGGCCGATGACACGCGGTTCAATACTGCGCGGACCATCGGTCAGGAGTTTTTTGATCATTGCTTTTTGCTGAATGACGACTTTCAGCAACCCGCGGCCGTACTCCAAAATCCGGAAAACGGATTGAGGCTAAGCTTATACCCGGACAAGACCTATCCTTATGTGCAGGTATATACTCCGCCCGGACGCAGATCCATTGCGCTGGAGAACCTGAGCGCCGCTCCCGATGCATTTAACAATACCATGGGTCTCATACATCTAGGGCCCGGCGCATCGCAAAGTTTTAGCGTGTTATATCTGCTGGAATTCACTTAAACATGTACCTTGCCTCTTATTATTTTATGAAGAAAATGAAAATGCTTCTGGCCTTCGCAGGCCTGTTCCTTCTCGGCGGATGTTTTGAAATCAATGAGGATATCGATATAAAGTCAGATGGTAAAGGCATCTATTCCATTCATTCCGACATGAGCCAGCTCCTGCAGGTTATGGAAACATACCTCGGGAAAGAAGAGATGGACAAACAGATGCCTCCGAAGGACATCGATACCACGGTTATGATGAAAACCCTGGTGGATACCGCAAAAAATATTACGGAAGAAAACAAGAAGCTGGTAAAAGACGGTACGGTGCATCTTTTACTGAATATGCAGCAGAAAGTATTCAAAAGTGATATCGTGATTCCCTTCAGTAGTCTTTCGAACCTGCAAAAGCTCTACAATTCGATGAACAACCAGTCTCTCGGATTCAACCAGCTCTTTAAAGGCATGTCGGGCAAGACTGATTCCACCAGCGGAACCGATAATGGCATGCCAGACATGAATCAGTTCAACGCCATATATGATTTTGAAAGCCATGAAGGCCTGATCTCCCGGAAGCTGAATGCAGAAAAATGGAAAGCCCTGCAGGCCAGTCCGCAATTTGCCCAGATGAAAGACGCCGCGGGCTCGGGTATCTCCATTCCTTATACGCTGACCATTACCGTTCCACGTCCTGTAAAAAAAGTAGACAACCAGCTTGCCAAACTTTTCCCCGACAGGAAAAAAGTGGTGATACAATATAATCTTGTCGAAGTGTTCAGCCATCCGGAACAATTCGAATACACCATTGTATACTAGGTCATGGTCAGAAAAACAGATTTCCTTGTAGTCGGCTCGGGCATCGCCGGTCTCACCTATGCATTAAAAACGGCCAAGGCCTGTCCGGATAAACAGGTCCTGGTCATCACCAAAACCATTGCCGACGAAACCAATACCAAATACGCGCAGGGCGGCATTGCGGGCGTAACGGATTTTGAGAATGACAGTTTCGAGAAACATATTGAAGACACCCTCATCGCAGGCGACGGACTCTGTAATCCGAAAACGGTGGAGATTGTCGTTAAAGAGGGACCGCAACGAATCCAGGAGATAATCGACTGGGGTGCTCGTTTCGACAAGGATGAAGAAGGAGACTTTAAAAGGGGAAGGGAAGGCGGCCACTCGGAATTCCGGATCCTGCACCACAAGGATGTTACCGGCCGCGAAATGGAAAGAGCCCTTTTGCAGGAAGTCGCCGGTCTGAAAAATATTGAGATCATCAAGCATTGTTTTGTTGTAGACATTATCACGCAACATCATCTTGGCTACCTGGTGACAAAGTCAACGCCGGATATCGAGTGTTTCGGCATCTATGCGCTGGATATGCGCGAGAACTATATTGTAAAAATCCTTTCCCGGATCACGGTATTCGCCACAGGCGGTAATGGTCAGGTCTACCGGACCACTACCAACCCGGTAATCGCTACCGGAGATGGTATCGGCATGGTGTACCGGGCCAAGGGCCGGATCGAAAACATGGAATTCATCCAGTTTCATCCCACGGCACTTTATGAACAGGGCGTTAGCCCTTCCTTCCTGATCACGGAAGCCGTACGCGGCGACGGAGGCATCCTGCGGAATAAAACCGGTGAGGCGTTCATGGAAAAATATGACGAGCGCCGGGATCTGGCACCCAGGGATATTGTTGCGCGGGCGATCGACAGCGAAATGAAAAAAGGTGGTACGGAACACGTGTATCTCGACTGCCGGCACATGGACATCAATAAATTCAGGGAACATTTTCCCAATATTTACGAAAAATGCAAGTCCGTCGGCATCGATGTGGCAATGCAGATGATTCCCGTAGCGCCGGCGGCCCATTATAGTTGCGGCGGCATTAAGACCGACGAATGGGGACGTACATCCATCCGAAACCTGTATGCCGCGGGCGAATGTGCTTCTACCGGGCTGCACGGGGCCAACCGGCTTGCCAGCAATTCACTGCTGGAAGCCCTGGTCTTTGCGCACCGCTGTTATCTCGATTCAATAAAAAAAGTGGACTCCATTCCTTTCAGGGAAGATATCCCCGACTGGAATGCGGAGGGCACCACCGCGCCTGGTGAAATGATCCTGATCACGCAAAGTATCAAGGAGCTGCAGCTGCTCATGAGCGATTATGTCGGCATCGTCAGGACCAATATACGTTTGAACCGGGCTCTCAAAAGGCTTGATCTTCTGCATGAAGAAATAGAAGCGCTTTATGAAACCACCCTGCTGTCGCCTCAACTCTGTGAAGTAAGGAACCTCATCACTACCGGATACCTGATCGTGAAAGGCGCACAATTCAGAAAGGAAAGCCGCGGATTGCATTACAATACCGACTATCCCTACAAGAGCAGTCTGGTGCAAAATATTGTACTCTGATGAAAGCCATGATCCTGGCAGCAGGCCTGGGTACCCGTTTCAAACCCTGGACGGATCAACATCCCAAGGCGCTGGCGCCGGTAAACGGAAAATCACTACTCGAAAGGAATCTGCGCTATCTGCAATCCTTCGGAATACAGGATGTGCTGATTAATGTGCATCACTTTTCAGAACAGATCCTCCGCGCGCTGGATGAAAACAAAAGCTGGGGAAGCTTTGTCACCATCAGCGACGAGTCGGACGACGTGCTGGAAACCGGCGGGGGACTGAAGAAGGCCGCGGCATGGTTTAACGACGGACATTTCGTCGTGATGAATGCTGACATACTCACGGATATGGACCTCTCCGCCATGATCCGTTTTCATTCAGAAAAAAATCCACTGGCTACACTCGCCGTGACCGGCAGGAAGACAAGCCGCAATTTTCTTTTTGATTCGGACAACCGCCTCTGTGGTTGGCGCAACCAGCAAAGCGGAGAAGAAAAACTTTCCCTACCAAAAAAGGATCTGGTAGAGAAAGCCTTTAGCGGGATTCATATTCTTTCCCCGGAAATCTTTCCTCTTATGAAGTTTTCAGGTAAATTTTCTATTGTGGATGTCTATCTCGATCTGGCAGCTTCCCACCTTATCCTGGGGTATGATCATTCAGGCTCTAAACTGGTGGACGTGGGCAAACCGGATTCCATACAGATTGCGGAGAGTTTATTCCCTTAATATTTCCAGTTCCTGGCTTCCTGTTCTACGTGTTGAAGTTCCACCTTCACCCCGAATTTATTTTTCAGGTGACGGGACAGCGCGTCAGCGGCATATACGCTCCTGTGCTGGCCGCCGGTGCAGCCAAAACTCACCATAAGACTTTCAAATCCGCGGCGGAGGTAATCTTCCACAGAAATATCCACCAGGTCGAAAACGCTGTTCAGGAATTCAGGCATTTTTGTCTGCTGTTCAAGAAATTCCTTTACTTCCTTATCCCTTCCCGTTTTTACTTTGAATGCCTCGAGCCTGCCCGGGTTCAGAATGCCCCTGCAATCGAAGACAAATCCGCCGCCGTTTCCTGAATTGTCGGCCGGAATATTCCGGCGATAGGAAAAGCTATTAATATGTACCGTCAGCGGCGTTTCGGCACTGGCCCTCGGCGGGATAAACCGGCCGATGATCTGGTCTTCCACAATAAGGTTCAGCACCCGTTCAAACTCAGGCAGATTTTTTCCCACCGGATACTGGTGAAGAAAGGACCGGAGATTTTTCAGACCCAGTGGAATGCTGATGAGGAAATGCGCCTTGCGTTCGAAAAGTCCGCGGAAACCATAGGCACCCAGGACCTGCATGATACGGATGAGTACATAACCGTTGTACTGACTGATGAACTGGTCCTTGTCGATGGGATGGCCGAGCTCGGTTTCCACGCATTTGATATAGTAATCCAGTAACTCTTCTTTCCACGCGTCGCTGAGCTCGGCCTTTGCCTGCCAGAGCATGGAAGCTACATCGTATTGAAGTGCTCCTTTCATCCCGCCCTGGTAATCTATGAAATGGACTTTTTCATTCAGCACCATGATATTCCGGCTTTGAAAATCCCGGAACATAAAATACTTGTGCGGGTTGTCGCCCAGCCGGGTGGAGAAAAGGTCAAAGTCGGCGACGAGTTTTTCTTTGTCGTAAGGCAGTTGCAGGGTATCCAGGAAATAATATTTGAAATAAAGCAGATCGCTCATGATGGCCTGCCTGCCAAATTCACTCGAAGTCAGACACCAGTTTTCATAATCCATGCCTTTGTCGCCCTGGATCTGCAAACGGGCCAGCTCCTGAAGACTCTGTTTGAATAAAGCAAAAACGGTTGGCGACGGTCCTTCTTCTTCCAGCCGGTTCAGGAGCGATACGTCCCCAAAATCTTCCTGGATATAGAGTGTGCCTTCGTTGTTCACCGCCAAGATGCGGGGGACGGGACATGTCTTCTCCCTGAAATGACGGCTGAAGCGGATGAAACTCAGGTTCTCGCGGATATTGATTCCCCAGGTGGCAATATAGCTGCCGCCTTCAGTACGGATCCGGAAATAAACGCGGATGCTGCCCGACATGGGGATCTTGCTGATGGAAACGATGGGATCGCTGCTGAAGGAGGCAAAGAGCTCGCTGATCGACTGGTTGATTTGATCCATATGAAAAATGAAACTACAAAAACCTAGGCAACCACGGAGATTTCAGCGGCCGGAGCGTCCTGTGATTTTCGGGTGATCACACTCTGCGCAGCGATCAGTTCAGCCAGCAGCGCCGTCCATCCCGTCTGGTGCGAAGCCCCCAGACCCATCCCGTCATCACCATGAAAATATTCATAGAAGCAGTTGAGGTGCTCATTTCCCGGCTGCTGATAAAACCAATTGTATTTTCCGTATTGAGGCGTGTGGCCGGAATCGTCTGGCTGAAAAAGGCTGATGACACGCTGGGTAAGAAAATCAGCCACTTCTTCCAGATTCATGTACTGTCCGGAACCTATCGGACATTCTACCCGCAGGGCATTGCCATAGAATACGCCGTACTTCCTGATGGATTGTATGATCAGGTAATTGATCGGCATCCATACCGGTCCACGCCAGTTTGAATTTCCTCCGAACAGATTGGAGGTTGAATCTCCCGGATCGTAACGAATGGTATAGTCGACATTGTCGATCGTGACCGAATACGGATTTTTTTCGTGGAATTTAGATAGCGCCCGGATGCCGCCGGGTGAAAGGAACTCGGCCTCATTGAGCAGGCGTTCGAGGAGACTTACCAGCCTGTCGCGCGGAATAAGGGACAACAGAATAGCGTGACCTCCCGTTTTTTCTTCATTGGGCCAGAATTTTTTATTCTTCAGGCGATAGTTCTCAAACCAGCTGATCCGTTTCTGGAAGTCCGAAAGTTTGTCGAGCTTTTTCTTCTCGATGATCGATACGGCAAAAAGGGTTGTGATGCCCACAATCGAATGAATGCGTAACTGCAGCTTGGCGGAACCGGCAATTGCCAGGGTATCATAAAAAAACCGGTCTTCCTCATTCCACATTCCCTGTTCATTGAGCGCTTCGGCAATGAGAACGAACTGCTCAAAGAATTTGGTGGCCGTATCTTCGAAAGTGATGTCTTTCATGGCAATCTCCAGGGCCATGTCCATCATATTGAGCGCGTACATACCCATCCAACTGGTGCCGTCAGCCTGTTCAAGGTGCATTTGCGCCGGCAGTTCAATGCTGCGGTTAAAGACTCCGATGTTGTCCAGACCGAGAAATCCGCCTTCGAACATATTGTTCCCATTGGAATCCTTGCGGTTGACCCACCAGGTGAAATTGATGAGCAGTTTTTGAAAAATTCTTTTCAGGAACTGAACGTCGTAGTTCCCTGTTCTTTCTCCTTCGATCCGGTATACAGACAGTGCAGCCCATGCATGCACAGGAGGATTGACATCGCTGAAATTCCATTCATAGGCCGGAAGCTGGCCATCAGGTTTCATATACCATTCCCGCATGAGGAGAAGCAACTGGTTCTTTGCAAATACCGGGTCCACCATGGCCATGGGGATGCATTGAAATGCCATGTCCCAGGCTGCATACCAGGGATATTCCCATTTGTCCGGCATAGCGATGATATCCTGGTTCTTCAGGTGTTTCCAGTCGTGGTTCCTGCCGAATTTCTTACCGTCGTTTACCGGCGTGATTCCGTCGCTGCTGGAAAGCCAGTTTTCTACATCGAAATGGTAAAACTGTTTACTCCAGAGCAGGCCTGACAATGCCTGCCGCTGCAGCCGCTTCAGAGCCGGCTCGGTTTGTTCATGCAGGACCGCATCGTAAAATGCATCTGCTTCCTCTTTCCTTTCCGCAAAAATCTTTTTGAATCCCAGGGTAAAAGGATTGGTAATGACTTTATTGGCCAGCCGCAGGTAAATGCTTTCTGTTTTTCCTCCTTCGAGATTAAGCTTATAAACGGGTGCGAATTTAGTACCGTTCTTTTTTTTCTTCAACGCGTCCAGGTTGGTACCCTTCGTGAGCGCGGTATGAAATGCATCCTTTACATAGGCCGTTGCATTGGGTTCACCCTGCACAATCTGCCTGTTGGTTTCATTTTCAGTGAACCATTTCTCTTTCGGCGTCTGAAAATAAAGATAGTAGTCGCCGATCCGCGCATGGGAAGCCCTCGCGCAGTTTTTGTTTTTCAGCGTGATATCAGGCTTCGGTTCAGCGTTGTTCCACCACCGGTTATAAAACCAGAGCGTGGGCAATACGGTGATGGCTGCCGGCTTGTGAAAGCGGTTGGTGATATCGATCCTGATGAAAATATCGGTAGAATTCTGTTTGGCATAAGTGACTTTGACATCAAAATATTCATCATCGTCAAATACGCCGGTATCGAGAATCTCGTATTCGGGCTCGTTTTTGGAACGCAGCCTGTTTTCCTGGATGAGCTGGTCGTAGGGAAATGCCTGTTGTGGATACTTGTACAGGTATTCCATATAAAAATGGGAAGGGATATTGTCCAGGTGATAGTAAAGCTCCTTCACGTCTTCTCCGTGGTTGCCCTGGTTGTTTCCGAGTCCGAACAATCTTTCTTTCAGAATGGAATCTTTCCCATTCCAAAGGGAAATGCCGAAACAGAGGTTCTGAAAAAAATCAGAGATGCCGGCAAGACCATCTTCCCCCCATATATACTGGCGGCAATGAGCCTGATCGAAGGGAAAATAGTTCCAGGCATCGCCATAAGGGCCATAATCTTCACGTACCGAACCCCATTGTCTTTCACTCAGGTAGGGGCCCCACTGTTCAAGAGGAATCTTTTTATACGAATTTACCTGCAGTCGCTTCTGTTCATTGGTCATAGACGGGCTTAAAATTACGGATTAACGGTGAATGGCTGTGGAGATAGGGCGCAGTCTGGTATCGTTTTTGAAATAATTTCAATGACAGAATATTTTATATACTTAAAACTTCAGATATGGGAAAACTCACTGGTAAATCAGTCGCCATTTTGACAGAAAACGGTTTTGAGGAGGTCGAACTGACGAGTCCCCTGAAGGCGTTAAAAGAGGCAGGAGCTTCTGTAAAGATTGTTTCTCCCCAGAAAAAAAAGGTCAAAGGCTGGAATCATGATCACTGGTCTGTCGAACTCCCGGTGGATGTACCATTGGCAGAAGCGAATGTGGATGATTTTGATGCGCTTGTCATTCCCGGCGGTGTGATCAATCCGGATCATATGCGAATCAATCCGGATTGTGTGGATTTTGCTCAACAGTTCCTGGAAGAACAAAAACCTGTGGCGGCCATTTGCCACGGTCCCCAGTTGCTGATTGAAACGGGTATGTTAAGAGGCAGAAATATGACCTCGTTTCCTTCCATCCGTACCGATTTGGAAAATGCCGGCGTTCATTGGGCCGATGTGGAAGTGGTGACCGATCGGGGCCTGACCACCAGCCGGAGTCCCAAAGACCTGGAAGCGTTCAATAAACGTCTCATAGAAGAGATAGCCCAAAGCAATTTTGCAAATTCACCGGTCCTGTAATCCGTCCCTTTTAGTATAAAGTGCAAGACACAAAAAGAACCACCTTACGGGTGGTTTTTTTTAATCCGTCCGCATCAATAATCCGGCCGGATCAATGATATTGAAGCGAAAGGCTAAATAGCACTTTTTCCGAAGCACTGTCGAATGGCATATACACGGAATCCTGAAGCCAGTGACGCCTGAAAGCCGAAACGGCCGCGATACTGTCTTTGAGGTTAAATCCGATAAGGCGCAGGGCAAGAAAATCATTGAAACCCGGAGGTACAGAAAGGCCGGTAGTATCACCGTACCACTTTCCGAAACCATGGTCGGCCATCAGTTTCCAGGGAAAACGCCAGTTCGGATCTACTTTTCTTCCCGGCGCAATATCACCGTGGCCTATAAAATTCTCATCCGGTATCCTGAATTTCTTTTTGAGGGTATCCAGCAAAAGGAGCAGGCTGTTCAACTGGGGATCCGTGAAATATTCATATCCGTTGTTGTCGAGTTCAATTCCGATGCTCGATGAATTGATATCGGTGGTATTTCCCCATTTGCTTACCCCGGCCTGCCAGGCACGGAGGTAATCGTTCAGCATATGGTGCACGGTTCCGTCTTTACAGATCACATAATGGGCGCTGACCTGCGATTGTGTAATGGTAAAAGTATGCAGGGTTTCCGGACAACCATTCTGGGCGGTATGGTGGATGATTACATAATTGGGTTTGCGGAGATCAAAATTTACCGTGCCAACCCAGGGTGAGTCTCCGAGAAGATAATAGTTGGCGGGTTGTGCACGAAGGGTATCGCCCAGTTCCTTAACCTGCTTTCTATATTGTTTGTTGGATGCCCGGTATGGGTTGTGGCTGCATCCCAGCAGAACCAGCACGAGACCAAACAGTAATTTTTTTGGCATCCGGCAAGATAATTCGAAAAATCATTGCGTGCACTGATGGTATATGGTAAATGGTTTATGGTTGATGGGATGATTGTTTGGGAGTGGCTTGTCTTTTGAATAGCGTTTTCTATGCCTGAAGGACCCTCCATTCTCCTTGCCAGTGAAGCCATGCAAAAATTCAGTGGCGGGAAAGTCGCCAGTGTAAAAGGCAACGCGAAAATCGATCTGGCAAGGCTTAAGGGCAGGCAGCTTCTTACGGTAAGGACATGGGGAAAACACCTGTTGCTTGTATTCGACGGCTTTTTTCTACGGATTCATTTTCTGATGTTTGGTTCTTACCTGATTGGCGAAAGAAAAAAAACGGCGCCCCGGCTTTCGCTAAAATTCAAAAAGGTCGAACTTAATTTTTACACCTGTTCCATAAGGCTTATCGATTCCACGCCTGAAGCGATCTATGACTTCAGTACAGACGTGCTTAGCAGTGACTGGAATCCGCGGAAGGCAAGAGCTAAACTCAATAAAAAGAAAGATCAGCTGGTATGTGACGTACTGCTGGACCAGGATATGTTTTCCGGTGTGGGCAATATCATAAAAAATGAAGTCCTTTTCCGGATCCGTCTGGATCCGCGAACGCTGGTCGGAACCATTCCCGCGCAAATAAAATCCAGTCTGGTGCGGGAGGCGAGAAACTACAGCCTCGATTTTCTGGAATGGAAACGGGCCTATGTGCTGAAAAAAAATTATCAGGTATATACAAAGAAAATTTGTCCGCGGGACAAGCACTCCATCCGCAAGGAATACCTGGGGATTACCCGGCGGCGTACCTACTATTGTCCGCACTGTCAGCGTTTGTATGGATAGCCTTATGCCGGAAAATGGGAATCACGTCAGTATGAAAGAGTTAGCGCTTTTTGAAGACCAAGGCATATTCTTTGCAAACACAATATGGAACCAATCATTTGGATTATGGAAAAAAGAATATTCGGAGTGATCCTTACTGTACTCGGCATCGCGGGACTGATTCTGGCCGCATACTATTTCGTCAGGGGAAATGCAAATTCCGGAAGGGAAATCCGTTCGGTCCTTGTGTACGGCGTATTGGGCCTGCTCTTTTTTTTCGGAGGAATAGGTCTTATCCGTAATACGCGCGATTTAACGAACAAGAATTAATGGCCGTATATGAACCATGTACTCAAACTAAAAACATCCTGGGAAGACACCCGCGAAAAAATTCTCGAGATCCGGCCGGATGTCAGCAACGATGACCTTGAGCTGATGCCGGGAGAAGAAAGCGAAATGATTGAAAAACTTGCAGCTAAAATGAAGAAAACGCCGGAGGCTATTATCGAATGGATTGAAAGCATTTCTTCCACGCTTTCCATTGCCAGATAATCCATACCCGGATCCGTACCTTACATATTTCTTCGATATTGACCTCCTACTTCATACAATGCGTGCGTGATCTCACCGAGGCTGCAGTATTTCACCGTTTCCATCAGTGACTCAAAGAGGTTTCCACTATTCAGCGCGGTCTGTTGCAGTGCGCTCAGGGCGGCGGCCGAAGACTGCCGGTTGATCATCTTAAATGCGTTGAGGTTGTCGATCTGTGCCTGCTTTTCTTCCGTAGTGCTGCGTATGATCTCCTGCGGCAGCGTCGTGCGCGCATGGCCGTCTTTAAGAAAAGTGTTCACGCCTACTATGGGCAGTTCACCGCTGTGTTTACGGCTTTCATACAGCATGCTTTCCTCCTGGATTTTATTGCGCTGGTACATTCTCTCCATCGCGCCCAGCACGCCCCCTCTTTCGGTGAGGCGGTCAAATTCCTTCATTACCGCTTCTTCCACCAGGGTGGTAAGTTCCTCGGTAATAAATGAACCCTGGATGAAATTTTCCGTTTTTGCAGTGCCCAGTTCCCTGTTGATGATGAGCTGGATCGCCATGGCGCGGCGGACACTTTCTTCCGTAGGTGTCGTAACCGCTTCGTCATATGCATTTGTATGCAGTGAATTGCAGTTGTCATAAATGGCATAGAGCGCCTGCAGGGTCGTCCGGATATCGTTGAAGTCGATCTCCTGAGCGTGCAGACTGCGTCCGCTTGTCTGAATATGATACTTGAGGATCTGGCTTCTTTTGTTGGCTTTGTATTTATATTTCATCGCCTTGGCCCAGATCCGGCGCGCTACCCTTCCGATCACGCTGTATTCGGGATCCATGCCATTGCTGAAGAAAAAGGAAAGGTTGGGGGCGAACTCATCGATGGCCATGCCACGGCTCAGATAGTATTCCACATAAGTAAATCCATTGGCCAGTGTGAAAGCCAGCTGGGTAATGGGATTGGCGCCGGCTTCCGCAATATGGTAACCGCTGATCGAAACGCTGTAAAAATTCCTGACCTGCTCCTGTTGAAAATATTCCTGTACATCGCCCATGAGCTTAAGGGCAAATTCAGTGGAGAAAATGCATGTATTCTGCGCCTGATCTTCCTTGAGAATATCTGCCTGCACCGTGCCGCGGACCTGCTGAAGGGCTTTCGCCTTAAGCGAACGATAGACATCAGGAGGGAGCACTTCTTCACCCGACATGCCGAGCAGGGCGAGGCCGAGTCCGTTATGGGAAGCCGGTAATCCATTTGCATCATGGTAGCATGGCAGCCTGTCGCCCCATTTATTTTTTCTCTTTTCTTCGACGACGGTCATGAGATTATTTTCCAACAGGTATTTCTCACATTGCTGGTCGATGGCAGCATGAAGAAAAAATGCCAGTATGATGGGTGCGGGGCCGTTGATCGTCATACTCACAGAAGTCTTCGGATCGCAGAGATCGAAACCACTGTACAGTTTTTTCGCGTCGTCTACCGTGCAGGTGCTGACACCGCTGTTGCCAACCTTTCCATATATATCGGGACGCGGATCGGGGTTTTCACCATATAGTGTTACCGAATCGAAGGCCGTGCTCAGGCGTTTGTAAACCTGTGAAGCGGAGAGATAATGAAATCTTTTATTGGTTCTTTCCGGGGATCCTTCACCCGCAAACATGCGTGTCGGATCTTCCGTTTCCCTTTTCAGCGGGAATGAGCCGGCAGTAAAAGGAAATGAACCCGGAACATTTTCCTGCGCCTGCCAGCGAAGAATATCGCCCCAGTCGCTGTAAGCGGGCAGTATGACTTTTGGGATCCGGGTGCCCGAAAGGCTGATGGTAAACAGCGGCTGCCGGATTTCCCGGTTCCGCACAGAATACACGTATTCATCCGCCTGGTAGGACTGCTTCTTTGAAGGCCAGTGACGGATGAGTTTCCTACTTACCGGCGTGAGTTCCTGATCGTATTTTTCGATTCTTTTTGCCAGTTCGGCAGCGAGAGGCGAACCCGGATCTTCTTTTTGAATTTCTTCCAACGCTCCTGTGAGGCGGTACATTTTAGAGGCTATCAGCGACTGCGATTCCACCAACCGGTTATACTCGTCGATGCTTTCATGAATTTCACTGAGATACCGTACGCGCGAACCAGGAATTATGGATTTCTCACTATGACTTTTTATTTCCCTCACCTGCTGGCCGGCTCTGAACCCGGTGCCCAGTTTTTCATCCAGTTTCGTCAGCAGGAGCGAAAACAGTTCCTCTACCCCCTTATCGGCGAACAGGGAAGCGGTAGTGGCAATTACCGGCAGTTCCTGATCTTTTGCGTTCCAGAGGCCGTGGTTGCGTTTATATTGTTTCCGCACTTCGATCATCGCGTCTGCAGCGCCGGGTTTATCGGATTTATTTATCACGATGATCTCAGCATAGTCCAGCATATTGATTTTTTCCAGCTGGCTGGCCGCGCCATATTCCGGCGTCATAATATATAAAGGCAGGTCGCAGAATCCAAGGATGGAAGAATCGCTTTGGCCGATGCCCGCCGATTCGAGCAGGATCAGATCAAAACCTGCGTCTTTGCAGATGTCCAGGGCTTCCCTGACATGGCTGCTCAGCACCACATCGGTTTCCCGGGTGGCCAGAGATCGCATGTAGGCCCGGGGTGAATGAATACTGTTCATCCGGATACGATCGCCCAGCAGGGCCCCGCCTGTTTTTTTCTTTGAAGGATCCACGGAGATGACAGCGATGGTTTTGTCGGGAAATCCCTGCAGAAAGCGGCGAACGATTTCGTCTGTCACGCTGCTTTTTCCCGCGCCACCCGTGCCGGTGATGCCTACTACGGGTATGACGGTGTGCTGTTCATTGGCCGATACACGATTTACGATCGACGATACGCGACTTTCTCCGTTTTCTCCGCTCTCCGCATGCGTAATAGACCTTGCGATGCGGCGGATCTCCTTGTATTCACCCAGTGGCAGGCTGCCGTTCCAGTTTTTTTCGGATGTCCAGAAAATGCCCTTGCCGGGAGTAAGAACTTTTTCCGTTTCACTGATCAGGTCATTGATCATGCCTTCCAGGCCCAGCAGACGTCCGTCTTCCGGAGAATAGATCCGGCTGATGCCATGTTCCTGCAGCCACTGAATCTCTGAGGGAAGTATGGTGCCGCCGCCGCCGCCAAAAATCCGGATATGGCCGCATCCGTTTTCATCGAGCAGGTCGCGGAGGTATTTGAAAAATTCCAGGTGTCCGCCCTGATAGGATGTGAGCGCGATGGCCTGCACGTCTTCTTCGATCGCGGCTTCGGCAATCTCGTGTACGCTGCGGTTATGACCGAGGTGAATCACCTCCACGCCTTTTGACTGGAGGATCCTGCGCATTATGTTGATGGCTGCGTCGTGACCGTCAAAAAGTGAGGTGGCGGTCACCATTCTCAGACGATGACGGTGAATGTGCATAGTGGCCAGAATATTCAAATTTAGCCTAAAAAACTAATGAGTGTTAGTTTTTAACCGGGTCAATAATCACCGAGGTTCCCGCATAGAGGTCATGCAGTGAATGGTTCTGGTCGTTGAACAAAAGTGTAAAACAATCGGCGATGGCAATAAAGACCACGATCACATTAAGCCATTGCAATGCAGGATTGATGGCAACGATCTGCCGGTTATACTCATCAAAGGAATTAATACCCATTATTGCCCCGCCAAAATAGGTGCTCAGTGTAAGCACCACAGATAAAATATTCGGAACGAGGTAAAAACTTACTCTTCGCAACTCTTCTTTTAATGTCACCCGCTGAAATCCGGATCCCACCACGCGTATGGCCAGTGCCATTTTTCCAAGCGTAGCACCCCACCGGTATTCCATCCAGGGCTTATATGCAATAGTAACCAGGGAGTACATGATAAACAGAATGCCGCTTTTCCAGAATTTTATATTCAGGTAAGTAAGACATAGCATCACCCCGGCGACCAGCATGCCGTCAATCATAGACGCTGCCAGGCGCTGACCGAAACTGGCCATTCTGTACTCCGTTTCCGGGAAAAGCGATTCCTGGTGTTCGTTTTGATAGTTCATATGTCGGCGAATCCGGCAGGATTTACTTCTTAGTTTTGAATCAGAAAGATATACCATGAAGATTGACGCACAAGTTTTTTTCTGGAAAGATCAAAAAGCCTTTAGCCAGCCGCTTATCCGGTCAAACAAGATTCTTCAGCAGCCTTATCTTCCGGAGCAGGTGCAACAAAACCTGCACAGGAACGGGATCGAGGGCTGCCTGGCTGCAGTTGCCGAACCGCTTGAGGTGGAGGGCCGGTTTCTCGCGGAACTGTCAGGTACACATCCGGAAATCCTTGGTGTCATCGCCTGGCCGGATCTCTTCGACAAACGCGCTGTTACGGTGCTGGAAGAATTCGGCACCTATACATCTGTTCGCGGATACCGGATGGAGTACAAAAGCAGGTTGCCCGAAACTTCTGTCATGGAAAAACTTGCAGAACAAAACAGGATGCTCGACCTCCTTTTTGACTACAGGAACACGAATAATTCCCTGGCGGGTCAGCTGGCCACGTGGCCCGACCAGCATTTTATTTTATCCGACAGCGGACGACCTCATGCAGGCGCTGCCCCTGATCCCCAATGGAAGGACCAGATCCGGACGCTAGCTGAAAATCAAAATCTGTCCTGCAAGGTTTCAGGCATCTTCAGCTCCGTCAATCCGAAAGCATGGAAACCCGCCGATCTCTACCCCTTTCTTGAAATCCTTTTTGATTCTTTCGGCATTGAGCGGATGCTATATGCGAGTGACTGGCCTTTCCTGCTTGTATCAGGGTTATATGTCCAGTGGAAGAGCCTGCTGGAAAAATTTACCGAGCATTATAGCGAGGAAGAAAAAGACTTGTTTTTTGGTGAAAATGCGGCCAGGATTTACGGTATTTAACCCCTTCTGAAACGGGGTACGGACCTGAACCCGTCTGAAAATATTAGTTATCTTGGCCCAATGAATTCAGGAAGGTTTTCAGCTTTGCCCATCTTACTTCTCTGCTCCTTATTTCTGCGTGCCCAGCCTGATCCCTGGGTAATCAAAGCCGTTCAGCCGGATCCTTCCACCTACTATGGTGTTACGGTTGCCAACGGGATGATCGGTATTGTTTCCTCGCCCCTGCCATTTCAGGTTAAAGACGTCGTGCTGGCGGGCGCTTATGATCTCTATGGACGCGGCAGGGTGAGTAATTTTCTCAAAAGTTTTAACCTGCTGAATATGCGGTTCCAGGTTGACAACGCCGACATTTCCCCTAAAAATATTTCCGGCTTTACACAGTCGCTCGACATGGAAAAAGCAAGCTTCACCACGCAGTTCGCCTATGGCGACAAGGCAGTGATCAGCTATACCTATTATGCGTTGCGCCAGTTACCCTTCACCGTACTGATGGATATTACCGTGCAGGCAAAAAAAGATATAGAGATCCAGCCCGCCAGCGTGATGGAGGCGCCCGATGCGCTGAGGGACGTGCAGAATTATTATAATGAAATAGACCGGCCGCATGTAGTCATCTCCCTGCTGACGTCTACGGCCAGGTCGCCAACGGGCAAACTGCTGATGTGTGCTTCGAATACATTTATTTTCAGGGAACCGCACGGACAGGAGCCCAGGCTGATCCATGAGATGTGGGATAACAATATGCACCTCTTAAAATTCCGGAAGAAGATCAGGGCAGGTGAAACCTATCGTTTTTCGATAGCGGGTTCATCCATCACCTCCGCACACGATGAAGATCCTCTGAATGCAGCCGAAAGACTGACCATTTTTGCCAAGCTGCAGGGTACGGACCGGCTTATCAGTTTTCATGAACAGGCATGGAAAGAAATCTGGAAATCGGATATCCGGGTCAGCGGCGATGACCAGTCGCAACAGGATATTCACAGCATGATGTACCACCTGTATTCATTTACAAGGGAAGGCACAAGCTTCAGCCTGTCGCCGATGGGCATCAGCGGACTCGGTTACAACGGACATATTTTCTGGGATGCCGACCTATGGATGTTCCCGGCCCTGCTGGTACTGCATCCCGACATGGCGAAATCAATGATAGAATACCGCTACGAGCGGCTGGATGCCGCGAGGAAAAATGCTTTTGCCCATGGATATAAAGGCGCCATGTTTCCCTGGGAATCCGCAGCGAGCGGCGTGGAAGAAACACCGGTATGGGCGCTGAGCGGTCCCTTTGAACACCATATCACCGCCTGCGTCGGACTTGCCGCCTGGAACTACTACTGTGTTACGCAGGATAAAGTCTGGCTTCGCGAAAAAGGCTGGCCGATTCTTTCCGCTACCGCGGACTTCTGGGCATCACGGGTGGAAAGAAATGGTCCGGGAAAATATGAGATCAGGAATGTGGTGGCGGCCGACGAATGGGCAGAGAACGTGGACAATAACGCATTTACGAATGGCGCGGCCAAGGCTCTCCTTCAACATGCTTCCGAAGCGGCAAGCCTCCTGGGAATGACAGCTGACCCCGACTGGAAACTGGTTGCCGACAATATTCCGATCCTCAGCCTTGCTAACGGCATCACCCGTGAACACGCAACTTATCAGGGAGAGGGCATAAAGCAGGCTGACGCCAACTTACTAGCCTATCCGCTGAAGCTGATCACCGATACCGCACAGATCCGCAGGGACCTCGTTTATTACCAGAGCCGTGTACCTAACCAGGGTACCCCGGCCATGACGCAGGCAATTTTTGCACTTCTCTATTCAAGGCTGGGCGATGGCAAAGAAGCGTTTCATTTTTTCCAGGATGCCTATATTCCAAATCTTAACCCACCTTTCAGGGTCATCGCGGAAACCAAAGGCGGTACCAATCCGTATTTCGCAACAGGAGCCGGGGGAATCCTTCAGGCTGTCCTGATGGGTTTCGGGGGACTGGATATTACCCCGACGGGTATCGTTCAGATTCCTTCCAAACTCCCGCCAGGATGGAAAAAGCTCACGCTGACAGGAATCGGACCGGACAAGAAAAATTACAGCGTTCAATAAAAAATACTAATTTAGCCTCGCTGTGAAGAGAATTGCCGCCATACTGCTTTTAGGCCTGCTATTGTTCAATTGGGTTGGTTATGAACTCTATACCTCGGTGATGAAAAACCGGGCGGACAAGACCATGATCGCCGACCTGGACCAGAATAATTTCTCTGACGCAGACCTCATCTCCATAAAAGTTCCCGCTGTTCACCTCTCTTCCTATGTCGAATCAAAGGAATTTCAGCGCGTCGACGGTCAGATAGAAATCAACGGCATTCAGTATAATTATGTGAAACGCCGCTATGTGGACGGGAACCTGGAACTGCTTTGTATCCCCAACAAAGCCGCCACTAAGATCCAGAGCGCCAGGGATGAATTTTTTAAACTCGTAAACGACCTCCAGCACCCCGGTCAGTCAAAAAAGTCAGACCAGCAGAATAAAAGTTTAAAGAGCTTTAACGCAGAATATTTCGCAGCTATTCCGGTCATCGGAATACAGCATCAGCTGAACGAGGTCAGGCAAAAAGCCATTGACCGTTATCTACTGCAGATTCCTTCTGTTTATCTCACCCGTGCCGGCCAGCCGCCGGATTTCGCCTAGCCTTTCCGCAGACTGCGGGATTACTCCATCTACCTGACAGGTAGCCATCCGTTCGTTAACAAGACCATTTTCATGAAATATTCGTTTTTTGCTATTGCAGCATTTGCAATAACCGTATCCAGTTGTAATCGTGTATCGGATTATGAGACCATATTCAACAATCCGATCCTTTATTCCAAAACCGTGTATCAGCTGAACACGGTAGTAATGGGAAATAATTTTAGTCCCATCGTCGCTTCACGCAACTACACCTATGCCAATGTAGCGGCTTACCAGACCATTGCCGGTGCGTATCCTGATAAATATGAATCGCTGGCAGGGCAGCTTCGTGAGCTGGGTGTGACACCCGTACCGGATAAAAATAAACCCGTGGATCCGGAATTCGCGGCTCTGCTGGCATTCTGCAAACTCGGTGAAGCGGTAACCTTCCCTGCAGGCAGCATGCAGGACTATGTTGACAGCCTGAAGAAACTGGCTGACGATCATGGCATGCCAAAAGACATTTTCGAAAATTCAGTTGCTTATGCCGATACCGTATCTGCTGTTGTCATGGCCTGGAGCAAAAGGGACAACTACCTCCAAACACGCGGTGCTTCTGAATACACCGTCATGGATTCTCCCGGCAGATGGGTACCTACACCGCCGGCTTATTCACCCGCTGCCGAACCCCACTGGCGCGAAATAAGACCCATGGTCCTGGACAGTGCAGACGAGTTCATGGCTCCGCCGCCTTTTGCTTTCAACATCACCGATAAGAAAAGTCCTTATTACAAACAGGTGATGCAATCTAAAAACGCCATCGACAGCCTCACCCCCGAACAGATTCATATCGCTGATTTCTGGGATGACAACCCGTTCAAGCTGAATGTTTCGGGTCACCTGATGTTCGGCACAAAAAAATTCTCGCCTCCCGGTCACTGGATGAGCATCGTGGGCATAGCAGCAGAAAAAGCGAATGCTGACTTCGGCACTACGGTTACGGCCTTCACCAAGACCGCTATCGCGCTATTCGATTCATTCATTCAATGCTGGGCGGTGAAGTATAACTACAATACGGTCAGACCTGAAACTGTCATCAACAAGTATATAGATCCCAACTGGAGACCTCACCTGCAGACACCTCCCTTCCCGGAATATACCTGCGGCCATTCCACCGGATCTGCTGCCGCTGCTGAAGCGCTTACCAGTGTATTCGGAGATCATTTCAGTTATACCGATACCACCGAACTGGAATTTGGAATTAAAAGCCGCTCCTTTACATCGTTCAGGCAGGCCGCAGAAGAAAATAACCTGGCCCGATTTTACGGAGGCATCCACTTCCATAACTCCTGTCTGGTATCCACTGAACTGGGTGCCAAAGTCGGGGACATGGTAGTTCAACGCCTTAAAATGAAAAAATCTTAACCATTAACTGTTAATAGAACAATTGATCACTTACCAATTATTAATGCAATGAAAAGAAAACCCATTTTAGGAAAAGGTGCTGTACTCGCCGGCTTTCTGCTGCTGACCGGTATAGCCAAAGCCCAGACTGCGGATGATGCCCTGATGATGGGGAAGAAGCAATGGTGTAACGGACTTACCTACACCTATTCCAGCTGGACAAATTACTGGGAGGGAACGTTGAAAAGAGACAACCTCAATCTCGGAAAGGTTACCACCCAATCGGTGATGTTGATGAGTAACTACGGGATCACTAATAAGCTCAACCTTATTGTAGGACTTCCGTATGTCTGGACCAATGCCTCCGCGGGAACCCTTCATGGTCTCAAAGGAATCCAGGATATCATGGTGGATCTGAAATACGAATTCCTCAAGTCGAAGGTCGGGAAGGAAGGAAGGATCTCGCTGTTCGGTGTGGCGGGCTTCAGTACGCCGTTATCAAATTATGAAAATGATTTCCTGCCCATGTCTATCGGTATCGGATCCACGACAGCATCCCTTAGGCTTACCGCTGACTATCAAAAAGGTATTTTCTTCACAACACTTTCCGGCGATTATGTTTTCCGCGGGGATGTCAGCGTGGAAAGAACAGCCTACTACAGCGACAGCTATCACCAGACCAGCAATGCCTATGTTCCGAACCAGCTGCTGAGTAATCTTTTTGTGGGCATACGCAAACCCAACCTGGTAGTTCAGGCGCAGGTGTACAATATGTATACGTTTGGCGGCACAGATATCCGCAGAAATGATATGCCCTTCGTTTCAAACCAGATGAATATGACAACGGTTGGTGCCCACGTCAAATACTTCCTTCCCTTCCTGCCAAGCCTGCAGGTGGTGGGCGGTGCCGATTTTGTTGTCGCCGGAAGAAATGTGGGACAGGCACAGATCTATAACGGAGGACTTTATTATATCGTTAGCTTATAAAAAGACAAACTGACTACAATGAAAAATAAATTATTCGCATGGACTGCCCTGATCGGATTGATACTGACCACTGCGTCCTGTAAAAAAGATACGAGCGACCGTACCGCCAGCCTGCCGGCCCTGAGCGCAACGAGCCAGGACCTTACTGCAGGTAACTGGAGGCTGATTCTCCTTTCACGTCCGGACAGTTTTGCGGTGAACGCGCCGGTGCCTACTACCTCACCACTTTATGCAGCGGATATCAATGAGATCAAGGCGCTGCAGAAAAATTTAACCGGAGAACAGGCTGGCTCCATTCAATACTGGGCTGCCGGCGGCGTGCTTAGATGGAATGAAATCATGCGCGGCCTTGTCGCCAAGTATAACCTTCCTCCGGTACAAAATGCCGATGGTACTTACCCGATCCCCAGCGCAGCCAATCCCCTGGCCTACCCGCTGTTTCCATTTACCAATCCGCCATATGCAGCAAGAGCCTATGGCTATGTGGCGGCCGCACAATACGATGCGCTCGTGGCCTGCTGGTACTATAAAACCAAATACAACCGCATTGCTCCATACAATGCAGATTCGAATGTCCATGCACTCTACGTAAATAAAACCGATCTTCCTTCCTACCCTTCAGAAGCCGCTGTGCTCGCGGGCGTAACAGCTGAAATGATGAAGTTGCTTTTCCCGGGTGAAATCGCCAGCATACAGGCCAGACTGGAAGAACAGGAACTCGCTACCATCGCCAGCGGAGCTGCCACCCGCACGGATATCACCGCCGGCGAAGCATTGGGCAGACAGGTTGCGGAACTTTTTATCGCAAGAGCCAGAGGTGACAATGCCGGTAAGGCAGTGGGAACACCAGACGACTGGGCCAATTTTGAAACCGTTTGTATAAGCCAGGGCCTCACGCCCTGGTATAGCCTGGAAACGCCAAAGCGTCCTCCCATGCTCCCTCTTTTTTATCGCGTGAAACCTTTCCTCTTTGATTCCGCCACCGTAGTAAGTCTCCGTCCGGATCCTCCTCCACCGGTAGGATCAGACCAGATGAATAAAGAGGTGGCTGAAGTAAAAGGATTTTCTGACAATCCGACGCGCGATCATATCCGTATGGTCACTTATTGGGCTGACGGAGTCGGCACCTATACGCCGCCTGGTCACTGGAACGCTATTGCCGCGGAGGATTTCGTAAAGCAGAACTGGAGTGAAGTGCGCATGGCGAGAAACTTCGCGCTGCTCAATATGACCCTGATGGATGCTGCGATTGTGTGCTGGGATATTAAATATCATTTTTTCAACCCCCGCCCTTCGCAGGTCAATGCTGCTGTTAAAACACTTACCGGCGTTCCGAATTTCCCGGCCTATGTATCAGGACACTCAGTATTCAGTGGATCGGCTGCAACCATCCTGGGATATATTCTTCCTTCCCAGGCTTCAAAATATCAATCAATGGCGGCTGAGGCGGCTATGAGCCGTCTGGTAGGAGGAATACATTATCGTACGGATTGTGAAGTCGGTATCACAGTAGGCAACAACGTGGGTCATTATGCGGTACTCCGGGCTGAAAATGACGGAGCCAATTAACTTTTCATATGTTTTAAGCAATTAGACCCGGCGATTCTTCGCCGGGTCTTTAAAAAAAAATCCGGTTGTGTTTAGTTTGAGTCAAAATCAAAAAATTCATTTTAGCCTGCGGATCGCAGCGGCCATGTGTTTTATTGGCCATGGCGCTTTTGGCATTATTACCAAGGCCATATGGTGCAATTATTTCGCGGTGTTTGGAATTGACAAAGTGATGTCATATAAATTAATGCCGATAGTAGGGAGCTTTGATATCCTGATGGGTATTCTATTAATCCTGCGCCCATACAGGTTCATTCCTTTGTGGCTGGTGATCTGGGGCGGTGTAACGGCGCTTTGCCGGCCCCTTTCCGGTGAGCCGCTTGCAGAATTCATTGAAAGAACCGGAAACTTTGGAGCGCCGCTATGTCTTTTGCTTTTGTCGGGCGGTATCCGGTTAAAATATTCATGGCTGACTTCTGTAATCGATCCGAACGAGCCGGTGGAACCTGAAAATGTAGAAAGAGCCAGGCTTACGCTGCGTCTCGTGGTATTTTTATTGCTGGCTGGTCACGGCTGGCTGAACCTGATGCCCAAGCCCGGATTGATCAGTCAATATTCAGCCCTCGGTTTCTCTAACCCGGTGAATGTTGCTTTTATGGCAGGCCTTTTTGAAATCATGGCCGCTATGGCCGTTTTGATCAGACCTCTGAGATCATTGATTCTGGTCTTCCTGATCTGGAAGATGGGAACTGAATTGTTCTATCCTCATTACGGTGCAATGGAGTGGGTGGAAAGAGGAGGAAGTTACGGATCGCTTCTGGCATTCTGGTTCTGCCTCAGGAAAAGCGAAAGCAACTCGACGGACACCCTTCAAAATAATGTTAACCCCGCCTGGCTGGATTCAGCCGGGATATCCTGACCACTCCTTTTCATTTTCATAATCATACATAAGCAATACCTCTCCCTGCGATTCTTCGCGGGGATTTTTTTTAAGAGCTTCCCCGGCGTTCCGAAAGCCGGAAATCTTCGTCTCCGCATGACCGGAAGTTATTCAGACGCCTGATGCTCATGAAACCGGAGTAGGTCTCCGATTCCCGGACCCGGAAAAACGTATCTTTAAATTCAAATTAACCCCGATGAGGCTCTGCCGGTTTCTTCCCCTGACCTTATTGTTTTTTTCCGCCAGGGCCCAATACCTGCAACCACCGACGCCGGATAAAATATATGGAGAACTTTTTATAGATGTCCAGATGCAAAAAGTATTTCCTGATGGAAAAACTTTCGTGGACTGCATTCCCAAAAGAAAACCGGCGGACATCATGTATGATTACGGCCTGCAGAAGGGACCGAATTTCAACCTGAAGAAATTTGTGGAAGACAATTTTGAAATTCCGAAGCCCGTTGTCGTCATCTACAAATCTGATACTGCGGAAGACGTAATTACCCATATTAAAAAACTGTGGACGGTACTGAAAAGAAATCCGGACAAGGAAGTGGAAGGCAGCTCTCTTCTGCCCCTGCCATATCCCTATATTGTTCCCGGCGGACGATTCAGGGAAATGTATTACTGGGATTCTTATTTTACCATGCTGGGTCTTAAGGAAAGCGGAGATGTCAAAACAATCCGCGATATGATCAACAATTTTGCCTTCCTGATCGACACATACGGGCATATTCCCAATGGAAACCGGACCTATTATCTCGGACATTCCCAACCGCCCTTTTTTTCATGTATGGTGGAATTGCTCGCGGGTATCGAAGGGGACAGCGTATACCGGCACTACCTGCCCGAAATGGAAAAGGAATATGATTTTTGGATGGAAGGGGCAGATAAACTGAAACCGGGTGATAGCTGGCGCAGGGTGGTCAGGTTAAAGAACGGGGATCTGCTCAACCGTTACTGGGACGACAGCATGGTGCCCCGCCAGGAGAGCTGGCGCGAAGACTACCTGACGGCGGAAAAGTCAGGCCGGAACCGGATTGAGATGTATAAACATCTTCGCGCCGGCGGGGAAAGCGGGATCGATTTCAGCAGCCGGTGGTTTGCAGATCATAAAACCTTAACAACGATACAGACGACCGATGTCCTGCCTGTGGACCTCAACAGCCTGATGTATCATATGGAATGGACCATTGGCAAAGCCCGGTCGATGAACGGGAATGAACAGGGCGCACAGGAATTCCGGGAAAAGGCAAAACGCCGGAGCATCCTGATCGATAAATATTTCTGGAATAAGAAAATGAATTTCTTTACTGACTATCAGTTCCGCAATCAGGTCCAGCTGAATGATATTACCCCGGCGGGGCTTTACCCCTTCTGTTTTATAAATGAACATCCTGACTATATGAGCTTCCTCGGTAAAAAAGCCGCAGTCGTGCTGGAAGCCAGATTGTTGAAACCGGGCGGATTCGCCACCACGGTCTACAATACGGGCGAACAGTGGGATGCACCGAATGGATGGGCACCCCTGGAGTGGATGATGATCTGGGGCCTGGACCGGTGCGGACAGAAAAATCTTGCTGCTACGGCTGCCAGAAACTGGATCAGGCTGAATATCCAGGTTTACAAGCGTACCGGTAAACTAATGGAAAAATATAATGTTACTGATTTGAATAAAGAAGCCGTAGGCGGAGAATATGATGAGCAGGATGGCTACGGATGGACGAATGGTGTGCTGCTTAAACTGATCAGTATGTATGGACAATAGAAACCCGTCATCCGTGAATTCCGGTTCAACCACTGGCCGCCATTCCCTATAACCCTTAATCTTTAATTCATATTTCCTTCATTATGACGGATGAATATTTTATGCTTCAGGCTTTGAAGGAAGCAAAGAAAGCCTTCGATGAAGGCGAAGTACCGGTGGGTGCCCTGGTCACCATGAACGGAAGAATTATTTCCAGGGGCCATAATCAGGTTGAACGGTTGAAAGACCCCACGGCCCATGCTGAAATCATTGCCCTGACTTCGGCCTTTAATCTTCTGGGTTCAAAGTATCTTCCGGAAGCCGCTATATATATTACTGTGGAGCCCTGCCTGATGTGTGCCGGTGCTTTGTACTGGAGCAAAATAAATAAGGTTGTCTTTGGCGCAGCGGACATGAAAAACGGCTACAGAAAATATGTTGAACCCTGTCCTTCACTTGAAAAAATAGGGATCGCTCCGCGGCCTTTTCACCCAAAAACCATTGTTACCGAATCAGTTCTTGCCGAAGAATGTGCAACCCTGATGAAAGAATTTTTTAAATCAAAGCGGTGAACGAAATGTGGATACGACCGTTATTCATTATGTAGAAATAAAATCCCAAACATCTGCCGGCACCTCCATGGAACATTCCCGTTAGAAACACTGATAAAGAGAAGTGGGCTTTTTTTACGGAATCCTGCCTTGATTTTCAGCATTAGCACTAAATTTGTGATCCTTCATACGTACCTCCATCACTTTTTTTAAAAAATAATTAAAATGGCATTTACCTTACCTGCACTTCCTTACGCACCGGCAGCTCTCGAACCCCATATCGACGCCATGACGATGCAAATCCATCATGATAAACACCATCAGGCTTATGTCGACAACCTGAACAAGGCTGTTGCAGGCACGCCGAATGAAAATAAATCGCTGGAAGACCTTGTGAGCAAGGCCGGCACGTTTACACCCGCCATCCGGAATAACGGGGGCGGACACTGGAATCATAGTTTTTTCTGGATGATTCTGAGCCCGTCGGGTGGAGGAAAACCTTCCGGAAAGCTTGCTGAATCCATTGATGCAGATTTTGGTTCTTTCGACGCATTCAAGGAAAAATTTACCGCGGCAGCCACCGGCCGTTTCGGCAGCGGTTGGGCATGGCTGGTAGAACAGGATGGAAAACTGTTGATTACTTCAACACCGAACCAGGACAATCCGCTGATGGATGTGGCTGAGGTAAAGGGTACTCCCATCCTGGGTGTGGATGTCTGGGAACATGCCTACTATCTGAAATATCAAAATCGTCGTCCGGAATATCTTGCTGCTTTCTGGAATGTCATAAACTGGCAGGAAGTAAACAAACGGTACGAAGCATCGCTTTGATATCCCCCGCATATGAATAAAAGACTGGCTATTCCCCTGATGGCAGGACTGTTTTTTGCCGCCTGCACCTCACATCAGAAAAAAATCCTGATATACGCAAGCAGCGATGTCCAGGTCGATGAAGCGCAAAAAAACATCACTGTCACAGACGGTACCACACAGGTTGAAAAAGAGCTTAGCTTCAATTCAGCTGATCCGGTTGTCCTGCAGGTAAGCACCCCGCGCGGACATTTTACGCTGGAAGCAAAAGACGACGGCCTGTACCTCGCCAATCTGAAAAAAGATACTCTTGTAGGGAGCCTCCAGCATACCGGCAGTGCCCGTCAGACCAGGGTTTCACAGGAACAACTGAAATCACAGCTCGACAGCCTGAACCAGCTTATCCGCGGAGCGAACGTCTCTCCCGCCGCGAAAAATTTCTTTATCGTGCCCGGGAAAATGGAGAAAATTTCCACTTTTACCAATGCGAGGATCTTTGGGCCCTTTGTTCCGGTACCTTCAGCTTTCGATGCGGGATCTGTTCCAGAAGTGTATAAGTTCTACACGGTATCGGAAGAACGCGAGACAATCAACAAGCTCACGGAGATGACCATCTATAAATACGAACCACAAAAAAAGTAGGTGGCTTTGAGGAACCCCGCTATTTTACCGGATCATGACCATGACGGCCCCAGGGATGACAACTGGCAATACGTTTTGCTGCCATCCAGCCGCCTTTAAATAATCCATATTTGCGCAGGGCTTCGATGGCATAAGCTGAACAGGTGGGAGTAAAACGGCACTGAGGTCCCAGCCAGGGGGAAATGACGAGCTGGTACAGCCGTATCAGCCAGATCAACGGAAGACTACATATTTTGAGAAGAGCGTTCATGCAATTGCTTTTCGACTTTCTCCATCAGCTGCCGGAATGGAAGACTCATTTCTTTGGCCGGGAGGATCTCTTTTCCGGTATAGAGGATAAACAGATAAAGACTTTTCTTGTTCTTTTCGGCCAGGTCCGCGAGGGAATGATTTCCTTTCCGGTACAATTCACGGCAAAGGCGTTTGATGCGGTTTCTTTCCACAGCAAGAGGGAAATTTTTTGAACTCACTGAAAAGGCCGCCTGCAGGGAGCCATCCCCTTCCTCCTCGGTATAAAGAATACGGAATGGGAAGAGGCTGACCTTGCGTCCCGTACTGAACAGGGCGTCGATCCGCTTGCGGCTTTTCAGCCGTTCTTTTTTTCCCAGGCTGTATTTCTTTGTCATGGATCCGGTCAGAAATTACAACGCTCCGGCTGAAACCGGAGCGCTGTTGTCTTTAAAAAAGATCTGATAAAAGAAGTCCCGGGCCGAAGGCCGGTACTGATTATTTTCCTTTGAATTCGTCGGATACTGTCAGCTTCGCACGGCCCTTGGCACGGCGGCTGGCCAGCACTTTCCTTCCATTGGCCGTTTGCATGCGCTTCCGGAAGCCATGAACGGTTTTGCGACGGCGGGTGTGTGGCTGGAATGTGCGTTTCATTTTAGTAGTTTTTACTCTTGCTTCTGATTATCAATTAGTTGTTCCTTAATTTTCCCCAGATCCGGGGAATCCTTAAAGAAGGGAGGCAAAGGTAGAGAATTTCAGGTTTACAGCCAAGAATAAAGCGGCTTCATCAATAACTCACGGAAAAATATCCCGTCACGATGGTAGCCGTCTGTCCTGTAGTAGATGTAGCGACAAAATTGAAACTCCCCTTGATACGCCTTGCGTTGGTATCGTTGGAAACAACGGTCAGTTTGCCGTTGGCGATCGAAGCCATTACATGAGTCACATCGGCATCAGGATAATAGAAGCCGATATAGGTCCCGCTGGCAAAATCCATGTCGTAAGTTCCAGCCGTGATATCCCCGGGCATTACCAGCAGAATGCTCTTCGTGCCGTCCGTGGAGATGCCGCCAAGGCTCA